>Ga0315900_10006342_pt1 | contig 15906 bp, 13 predicted proteins | sample LakEriMetagenome_FD_203521 | JGI IMG/M metagenome (GOLD analysis project Ga0315900, IMG submission 203521) | Freshwater fungal communities from buoy surface, Lake Erie, Ohio, United States - Buoy 12 MA114 | ecosystem: Environmental > Aquatic > Freshwater > Lake > Lake biofilm | place: USA: Lake...
GTGCGATTGAGGATGAAAGCGGCATCTTCTCGCTCACCACAAAGGAACTTGGCAGCATCGGTTTCTTCATCAAGAAGGATGGCTCCCTCTCTGCCACTGCAGAGAAGTTCTTGGCAGCGCTTGAGGAAGCGAAAGAGCGACCACTGTGGCGAGTCTTGGTCGCGCTTTCGATCCGTCATGTCGGACCCACCGCTGCGAAAGCGTTAGAGCAGAGTTTTGGATCGATCGATGCGATCTCATCAGCAACCGTTGCGGAACTCTCTGCCATCGAAGGGGTTGGTGAAGTCATCGCAGAATCGATCGTGGAATGGTTTGAGGTGCCCTGGCATCGCCAGATCATCGAGCGATGGAAGAGTGCCGGCGTACGTATGGTCAGCGCTCCGCGCTCCGAATTACCGCAGACTCTTTCTGGACTCACCATCGTTGCGACCGGCTCACTTGAAGGGTTCACTCGTGACTCGGTGACCGAGGCGATTACCTCGCGTGGTGGCAAGGCGAGTTCCTCGGTGAGTGCAAAGACAGATTTTGTCGTCGCAGGAAGCAATGCCGGGAGCAAGCTGACTAAGGCAGAGGAACTAGGTCTTCGGATCCTCGATGAGGAGGAGTTCGTCACACTCCTTGAGAAAGGCCCGGCTGCGCTCTGATCGGCGCAGATCCGCAGACTAGAATCCAGCCATGTTCTCATCTCTGCTGATGGCAGTCCTCTCTGGTGAGGTAGTCCGTGAGATGCCAGCGTCGCCGCTCTTCTTCGGCCTCTTCACTTTCGGCGTGCTCGCACTCTTGCTCTACTTCACGATGAGAATCGATCGCGACTAGTCCTGGCTCACATCGCTTCGTGATCGGCATCTACGGCGGAACCTTCGACCCGATCCATAACGGTCATCTCCATGTCATCAAGCAATTGCTTCAATCTCATCGCGTCGACCGGATCATCGTCATCCCAGCAGGCGAGCCACAACTTCGAGAGAAGCCCATCGCCTCATCCAGTGATCGACTTGAGATGTGCAAGATCGCAGTCGATTCATTGACGGCGGTTCGAGACCGTGTGGAAGTGAGCTCGATCGAGGTCGAGCGCGATCGCCCGTCCTATGCCATTGAGACAGTCGAAGCCTTATTGAAGTCACACCCAGGTAAAGAGTTTGCATGGATCATCGGAAGTGATGCCTTTAGGCGTATCGATCAATGGCATGAGAGTGAGCGATTACGAGAGCTGATTTCCTTCATTGTCATCGAACGCCCGGAGAGTGGAGCAGGTGAAGGTTCCGAGAATGACTTCAACAATGACTCCGACATTGATTTCGATGATGTTTTCAATGATGTCGATGGAGAGGAGATTGATGCCCTCCAGATCTCGGCGACCGAGATCAGGAAACTACTTCACTCAAGGCAATCGGTCTCCGATATGGTCCCGCCGCCAGTTCTCTCCTATATAGAAAGTAAAGGTCTCTATGGCAGCGCGTGAGTCCACGATCAAACTCACTCAGAAGGCAGCCGAGGCCATTGCAGATAAGTTGGGGCGAGATCTCATCGCCATCGACCTCTCAGAGCAGATGGTCTTGAGCGAGGTCTTCCTCATCGCAACGGGACGGAATGAGAAGCAAGTCGAAGCGATTGCCGATGAGGTGGAACGAGTCCTCGCGTTGGATGGCGAGAAACCTGCTCGCCGTGAGCGGAGTGAATCTTGGGTGCTTCTTGATTATTCTGATCTCGTCGTCCATATCCAGAGCGAAGAGGTACGCAAGTACTACATGCTCGATCGACTCTGGAACGACTGTCCCCGGATCGAATTGGACCTTGGTCCGGAGGCGATGACGAGTCAGAGCGAGAGTGAAGAAGCGTCGCGATGAAGCAGATCATCATCTGGCGCCATGGGCAGACTGATTGGAATCTTGAGAATAGATTCCAAGGTCACTCAGATATCCCGCTCAATCCGGTCGGTCGATATCAGGCTGGGCAAGCAGCACGAGTCTTACGCGACATGGAACCTACATCGATCATCTCAAGCGATCTCAGCCGAGCTTTATCGACCGCGGAAGTATTGGCAGCGGTGACCGGACTTGAGATCGCCATCGATGATCGGTTGCGCGAGACCAATGGTGGCAATTGGGAGGGAAAGACCGGAGCACAGAATCGCGCCGAGGATTATGAGCGATTCATCCGATGGATTGATGGGAACGATGAACCGGCAGGAGCGATAGGTGAGCGGCGTAGTGAGGTGGCAGCGCGTGCGACAGAAGCGATCTTCGCGGCGCTCGATCTCAACGATCGTTCCTTGGAAGAGCGCTTGGTCGTCGTCACTCATGGAGGTACTGCACGCTGCGTCTTAGGGTCGCTTTTGAATCTTCCACTCCAATCGTGGGGCGCACTCGGCGGTCTTGCCAATGCTTCGTGGTCGGTTTTGACTGATAATCACCATGCGACGAGATTGACCTGGCTTCTTGCCGAGCACAATGCATTCACCATCCCAGAACCAGTCCTTGGCGAAGAGAGCGGTGGGAACGACTTCGTTTGATCGCTGCGTAGAGCGAAGTTCGGGCGTGAGATAAAGTTCGCGCTTCGAAGAGCTTCACGCTTCGAGGGGCTATAGCGCAGCTGGTAGCGCACCTGCATGGCATGCAGGGGGTCAGGGGTTCAAGTCCCCTTAGCTCCACAGAATGAGATCGACATATCGCATCCCGAAAGGTTGGCGAGCATCCGATATCCCGGATCTCTCCGGCAAGCGCTTCCTTGTGACGGGCGCTACGAGCGGTATCGGCTTGGAAGCGGCTAGAGAACTCGTCCGCGCAGGTGGCGAGGTGGTCATCGCCGCGAGGAATCCGATCAAAGCAGAGCGAACTGTGCTCGCACTCGGACGCGAACGTTCATCCTGGATCGAGTGCGATGTTGCATCTTTGAACTCGGTTCGAAGTGCGGCTCGAAAGATCGACTATGAGTTCGATGTATTGATCCTCAATGCCGGGATCATGGCAATCCCTTTCACCTCCAATGACGATGGCTTCGAGATGCAGATGGCGACCAACCATCTTGGACATTTTGCGCTCGCTGGCCTACTCAAGGATCGGATCAAATCCCGTGTCGTCACTGTCTCCAGTAGCGCACATCGGATGGGAGATTTCGGTAGCGGCTCCCTCGATGAGATCTCAACTCGGATCCTTGCTGAAGAGATCAAGGATTCCTATGCGCCATGGAAGGTCTACGGGACGAGCAAACTCGCGAATATGCTCTTCGGTTTCGAGTTAGAACGGCGCGCTCGCAGAGAGGACCTTCGATTCACTTCGATGGTGGTCCATCCGGGTTATGCCGATACCAATCTCCAATATGTAGCAGCCGATCTCACCGGAGATCAGAACCGCAAGAAGGCGATCTATTGGATGAATCGACTGATCGCGCAAGATGCTTCGATGGGAGCGCTACCTACTCTTGCGGCAGCGACGATCGAAGATCTCCATGGTGGTGCGCTGGTAGGACCAGATGGTTTCCTTGAGATGAGGGGTCATCCACGACTGAGTCGAGCGCGTTCTCTCGCCTACGATCAACAATTAGCGAGCAATCTTTGGCATGTAAGCGAGGAACTCGCCGGCGTCACATGGTGAAGTAAACTCACCGCTTATGTCCGAACGCACCCATGAGGCCTATGACATCCAGGGCGTTCAGGAGAAGTGGTTAGCGAGATGGGATCAACTTGCTCCCTTCCGCTCTGGCGATCCAGCTGATCAGAGGCCGAAGAAGTATGTCCTCGACATGTTCCCTTATCCCTCGGGGGACCTTCATATGGGACATGCGGAGGCCTACGCCCTCGGCGATGTGATCGCGCGGTATTGGGTTCAGCGTGGTTACAACGTCCTACATCCGATTGGTTGGGATGCATTCGGGCTTCCCGCCGAAAATGCCGCGATCAAACGAAACTCGGATCCGCGCGAATGGACCTACGAGAACATCGCAACGCAGCGCGCCTCGATGCGCAGATATGCCTGTTCCTTCGATTGGGAACGGATCCTCAACACTTGCGATCCCGAGTACTACCGATGGAATCAGTGGATCTTCCTGAAATTCTTCGAACGCGGTCTTGCCTATCGCAAGGATTCGCCGGTCAATTGGTGTCCTGACTGTCAGACCGTTCTGGCGAACGAGCAGGTAGTCGCGGGGCTCTGCGAACGATGCGATACCGAAGTGACGAAGAAGAAGTTGACCCAGTGGTACTTCAAGATCACCGATTATGCGGATCGACTCCTCGATGACATGGAGCAGCTCGAAGGTAAGTGGCCGGAGAAGGTCCTCACCATGCAACGGAATTGGATCGGTAAGTCGACCGGAGCGAAGGTGGATTTCTCCGTCGAAGGCAGGAGTGAGCCGATCACAATCTTCACGACCAGGCCAGACACGCTCTTCGGCGCTACCTTCATGGTGGTTGCGGTCGATAGTGAACTTGCGCGCGAGTTGGCAACCGGTAGTGGCACTGAGTCAGAGTTCGAGAAGTATCTTGAGTCGGTTCGCTCGGCTTCCGATATCGATCGACTCTCCACAGAACGTAAGAAGAGTGGAATCTTTCTCAATCGCTATGCGATCAACCCCGTCAATGGCGAGCGGATCCCGATCTGGGCCAGCGACTATGTCTTAGCCGATTATGGGACGGGCGCGATCATGGCGGTTCCTGCGCATGATCAAAGGGATCTCGACTTCGCACGTGCGATGGGACTTGCGGTCCGCGTGGTAGTCGACACTGATGAAGAGGATCCAGCAACTACGGGTGTTGCAACAGATGGCAACGGGAAATTGATCAACTCCGATGGCTATGACGGTCTCGACGTGAAGAGTGGTGGGGAGCGGATCGTCGCTGATCTTGCGAAGAAGGACCTTGCTAGCCCGACCGAGAACTATCGCCTTCGCGATTGGTTGATCTCGCGACAGAGATTCTGGGGAACTCCGATTCCTATCATCCACTGTGAGAAGTGCGGTGAGGTTCCGGTTCCAGAGGATCAACTCCCAGTGAGATTGCCGACCGCCAAGGATCTCGATCTCAAGCCAAAGGGCGTCTCACCTCTTGCAACCGCTGACGAGTGGGTCAACGTCTCTTGCCCAAACTGTGGCGCGAGAGCCAAGCGCGATACCGACACCATGGATACTTTCGTCGATTCCTCTTGGTACTTCCTTCGTTACACGAGCGTCAACGTCCATGACAAACCTTTCGATCTCGAGCAGGTCAAGACCTGGTTACCGGTCGATCAATATGTCGGCGGCGTCACTCATGCCATTTTGCATCTTCTCTATTCACGCTTCTTCACCAAGGCTCTCTTCGATATGGGTTATCTCGATTTCACCGAGCCATTCACGAGATTGCTCAATCAAGGAATGGTCTTGATGGATGGATCCGCAATGAGCAAAAGTCGAGGAAATCTGGTTCGACTTTCAGATGAACTGGCGCATCATGGCGTCGATGCGATCCGACTTTCGATGGTCTTCGCAGGGCCTCCGGAAGATGATGTCGATTGGAATGATGTCTCACCTTCGGGGTCGGTGAAGTTCCTCAATCGAGCGTGGCGCATCGCTAAGGATGTGACAAGTCCGGTTGGAGTCGATCCGAGCACTGGGAGTATCGAACTTAGGAAGGTGACCCATAGGGCGCTTTCAGATATCTCTTTCGCCGTCGAGTCATTCCGATTCAATGTTGCAGTCGCTCGCGTCATGGAGTTGGTCAATGCCACACGTAAAGCGATTGATAGTGGTGTTGGTGGTGGCGATCCTGCTGTCCGTGAAGGAGCCGAGGCAGTCGCCATAGCGCTTTCTTTGATCGCCCCCTATACGGCGGAGGAGATGTGGGAGATCCTCGGGCATAGCCCATCGATTGCTCGCGCTGGATGGCCGACGATCGACCCAGCCTTGGTCTCTGCAGAGAAGGTGGTCGCGATCTTGCAGATCAACGGGAAGATCAAGGATCGCATCGAAGTCTCACCTGAGATCACGGACGAGCAGTTGGAAGCGATGGCGATGGCGAACCAAGAGATCAGCAAGGAATTGGCTGGCGCGCAGATCAAGAAGGTCATCACTCGCGCCCCAAAGCTCGTCAATATCGTGATCTGATCCCTCCACACCCTCTCACTATCAACACTCTTCACTGGACCAGGAACCTTGCGTGGCAAGAGCGCGCTTCGATCCGGCCATGAAACTCTCTCAATTCACAACCGAACAGAGGCGAGGCATCTCCGTCCTTGCGATCACAGCCCTTGCCATCGCGCTCTTCTTCTTTTACTCCGCACGTGGTGAAGCAGTGCCACAGGTAGTGCCATCGCAATCTACGTCGTCCCAGAGCGCTGCTGCTCCAGCGATCATGATCTATGTCGATGTGACCGGCAAAGTGAAGTCGCCTGGTGTCTATCAACTCCCAGATGGTTCACGAGTGATCGATGCGATCGAGATGGCCGGGGGACTGAAGCGAGGATTCAATGCCTCACATATCAATATGGCACGTCGCCTCGTCGATGGCGAGCAAGTGGCTATCCGAACTGAGAAATTCGAAGCGATCACTCCACCATCAGGACGAAAAGGTCTCTTCACTGGAAAGGTCTCAATCAACTCCGGAACCAAGTCACACTTCGACTCGCTCCCTGGAATCGGGCCAGTACTTGCGCAACGGATCATCGACCATCGGAGCAAGAATGGACCGTTCCAAAAGATCGAGGACATTCAAAATGTCTCTGGAATTGGATCATCGATATTCGCCCAGATTTCATCTCGCCTAACGCTCTAAAGGTCACCGCGGAGATTGCGAGCGCTCCACTCATTCGAGTGGCGCTTGCACTCTGGGGTGGAGTCCTCCTTGCGCTCCATCTAGAGCCAGCGCGAATACTCACTCTCCTCGTGCTCATCATCGTCCTCGCTCTCTTCCTCCGGCGAAAAGTGAGGCAAGAGGGGAAGGCGCTCTTTGCGCTCTTTCTGATCGGTTCCGCACTGATCCTGATTCGAGAGAGTGGGGAGAGGATTGAAGCTACAACTCGCGCCATCACCTTCGAGATCATCGCTCGTGGAGATAGTGATCCCTTACCTCTTCGCGTCTATGGATCTGAGGTTCAAGAGCGCTCTTGCTCGCTTCGTGCAGAGAGTAGGAGCCTGGATGGGAGAGAGCGTCAACTTCCACTCCGCGTGATCTCACAAGAGTGCTCGCTCTACTTCGGCGAGCGGATCACCGGACGAGGACGGTTGCAAGCCAGTAAAGAGAAGCGAGTCGCTGCCACCTTGCTTATCGATGAGATAGCGGAACGGAGCTCGCCACTTTTCTGGCGCGAACTCGATTCGATTCGGAAGGGATATCGCTCCCTCTTTCAAGGCCTTGGAGATGCTGGATCACTTGTACCCGGTATGGTGATCGGAGATACCTCGTTGCAGAGCGAGGAGTTCGATGCAGCGATGCGCATTGCCGGACTCTCACACCTCACTGCAGTCAGCGGTGCGAACTTCTCCATCGTTGCCACGCTCGTGCTCTGGTTAGTCTCGCTCCGTATCCGAAGTCGCAGACTTCGTATCGTCATCACTGCCGCGACACTCCTTCTCTTCACAATTCTGGTTCGACCATCACCTTCCGTGCTTCGCGCGGGAGTCATGGCTGCCGTCGTCCTCTACGGTCAACTCCGAGGCAATCAGAGGTCGACGCTTCTTGCACTCGCTGGAGCGGTGGTCCTTCTCTTGCTCATCGATCCTCATCAGGGAGGGGATGCCGGCTTCGCGCTCTCGGTCCTTGCTACCTTCGGGATCGTCACTATCTCGCCACGACTGAGCGAATTCATCTCTTCCAAATTCTCTGCGCCCAAAGTCCTAGCTGAGATCATCTCGATCCCACTTGCTGCCACCTTCCTCTGTACGCCGCTCATCGTCGCGATCTCTGGGAAGCTTTCGTTGGCGTCGATCCCTCTCAATATTCTCGCCTCACCTTTGGTTCCGATCGTCACCATCTCGGGATTTGCTGCCCTGCTTGCTTCGGCTCTCTCAGGTGGTGTCGCACATTTCCTTGCTTGGATCTCACATCTCGCTGCCTGGCCGATTGCATCGATCGCACCAAAAAGTTATTCGTTGCCGATCTTTGAGATGCCCTTTGGTCTCCTCGGTGGAGCGCTCTTCATTCTTCTCCTGGCTCTACTTCTCTACGGACTCTTCTCGTTGATCGCGTTGAAGAAGGAAGGAGGGAGATCTCGATCAGTACTCATTGCCGCAGCGCTTCTCTCCATCTTCATCACACTGGTTCCGTTTCGTCCTTCTTGGCAGGCCTTTCAGTGCAATGTCGGTCAGGGTGATGCGCTGCTGATCAAGACAGGAAGAGCCTCTGCGATCCTCATCGATACGGGACCGGATCCAATGCGAGTCGATCGTTGTCTTCGCATCGCAGGTATCCGCTCCATTTCCCTCCTTGTGATCACACACTTTCACGCCGATCATTACGGAGGTCTCTCTGGAGTCCTTCGAGGAAGGAAGGTGGCAGATTGGTGGATCGCTCCGGACTCTTCTGCTTCGACGAAGGAGCTAGTCGACGACATGGAGATAGAGATTGGTAAGCCGGCGACCCTGGTAAGAAGTGGGATGCGATACAAGGTGGGTGAGGTCTCGCTGGAAGTTTTGTGGCCGGATGGTGATGAAGTTGTCGGACCAACTCTGCGTGGCGATGGTTCTGGTCAGAACAATCGAAGTATCGCTCTTCTGATCGAGAAAGATGGCGCGAGGATCTTTGCTGGTGGTGATATCGAGCCATTCGCTCAGGAAGAGATCGCACGGCGAAACGAGATCTCCACCGTCGATATCTACAAGGTGAGCCATCATGGGTCTGCGCTTCGAAGCGGGGCCTTCGACCTAGAACTCAATCCAATGCTGGCGTTGATCAGCGTGGGCGAGAAGAACCCATACGGTCACCCTGCGCCAGAAGCTCTTCAAGCGCTCGCACCAGCTCTGATCCACCGCACCGATCTCGATGGTTCGGCGCGGATCACCTGGTGGCCGTTGCGAGTGAAGTAGTTCGTGCTGGTGAGAGTGGGCCGAGTTATATTCGCGCCATGGAACCGCTCATCCTCATTCACGGCAGTGAAGATGTGATCGCTGAGCGAGTACTTCGAGAGATCTCAGAGCAACTCGCAGATCACGAGCGGACCACGATCGATTGCAGTGAGGCAGAGGCTGGAACGATATCGGAGGCGATGGCTCCCTCCCTCTTCTCTGAAAAGCGCCTCATCGTGATCAAGAATCTCCAGGATCTAGATAGCGAACTTCATCCTGAAGTGGATCGCTACATCGGCAATCCCGATCCCTCAAATGTCGTTGTCTTCATCCATCGCGGGGGAGTGAAGGGCAAGGGAGTTCTAGATCGGTTGAAGAAGAAGGGTGCCAAGGTCCACACAGCAGAACCCCTGAAGAAGTCGACCGACCGGATCTCATTTATCCGTGAAGAGTTCCAACGTCTGGGGAGAAAGATCTCCGCCGAAGCTCTCGCCTCACTCGTAGCAGGTTTCGCTGATATGCGGGAGTTGACCAGCGTCTCGCGCCAGTTGGCGCAGGATGTGCCGCAAGGTAAGACAATCGATGAGGATGCGGTCGCATCGATGACGCAAGGACGTCGCATCACGAGTGGTTTCGATGTCGCTGACGCCGTGATTGCGAAGGATCCTCGCAAGGCTCTTCTCTCGACACGACAAGCGTTCGACAGTGGAGTCGAACCCATGGCGATCTTCTCAGCGGTGCGGATGTCTGTGATGTCGATGCTCAAAGTCATCGATATCCCTCGTGGAGCGAAGTCATTCGAAGTCGCGGGTGAATTAGGAATGGCGCCGTGGCAGATCGATAAGGCGAGGCGACAACTTGCGCAGTGGCATGAGGAGGACTTCGACCTTGCACTCAATGAGATCGTACGTGCGGATTGGGCGGTCAAAGGTGGCGAAGGGCACCCGCAATACGCAGTGGAACGGATGGTCCTAGCAATCGCCTCATCGGGAAGGCTGGTCAAATCGCCGGATCAGAGCACGGCCTGGCGAAAGTCCTGATCTTTCCCCGGAAAAGTCCTCGGTTTGTCGCCTCTCTGAGCCTGCTGGTAGCCTTCACACCTCTTCAGGGCGTCCCCACGTCGGGGCGAATCGAAGAGAAATCAACCAAAAAGGATTTCGAGAGGTTTCTTCGTGGCCAATATCAAGTCTCAGATCAAGCGCATCAAGACCAATGCGAAGGCTCAGGATCGCAACAAGGCGGTTCGTTCCTCGCTCAAGACTGCGGTCCGTCGCTTCCGTGAGGCTGTAGCGGGTGGCGATAGCGCATCCGCAAAGAAGGAACTTCGCGCAGCATCTCGCGCACTCGATGTCGCAGTCTCCAAGGGTGTAATCCACAAGAACCAGGCGGCGAACAAGAAGTCAGCGATGGCACGTGCTGCCACCAAAGCTGGCGTCAAGTAGTCCGATCTCGGATCGGTCGGTGACCGATGCCCGCACTCCCATCTCGTAAGGCCCCACAACCTGCGGCCACCAATCCTGCCTCCATCCGCAATTTCTGCATCATCGCTCATATCGACCACGGTAAGTCGACGCTCGCAGATCGCATGCTCCAGATCACCGAGGTAGTCGATCCGCGAAACATGCGCGAGCAATATCTCGATCGCATGGATATCGAACGTGAACGAGGCATCACCATCAAGTCTCAAGCGGTTCGACTTCCCTGGACCGCAGACTTCGATGGCAAGGATTACGTCCTCAATATGATCGATACACCGGGCCATGTCGACTTCACCTACGAAGTCTCACGGTCGCTCGCGGCTTGTGAAGGTGCGATCCTCTTAGTGGATTGCGCTCAAGGAATCGAAGCGCAGACTCTTGCCAACCTCTATCTCGCGATGGAGAACAACCTCACCATCATTCCGGTGCTCAACAAGATCGACCTTCCGGCGGCGCAGCCGGAGAAGTTCGCGGCAGAGCTCGCTAAGTTGATTGGTTGCAAACCAGAGGATTGCCTGCGCGTATCAGGTAAGACCGGTGAAGGCGTCCGTGAACTCCTCGATGAAATCGTCAAACAGATTCCCGCTCCAACCGGAGATAGCAGCAAACCAGCACGAGCACTCATCTTCGACTCGGTCTATGACACCTATCGCGGCGTCGTCACCTATGTCCGAGTCGTCGACGGAAAGCTCTCACCACGGGATCAGATCCAGATGCTCTCCACTGGCGTGAAACATGAGATGTTGGAAGTCGGAGTCATCTCACCCGAGCCGATTGCAAGCAATGGACTTGGCGTAGGTGAGGTCGGTTACTTGATCACAGGTGTCAAGGATGTGCGACAGAGTCGAGTCGGTGACACAGTCACGACTGCGACCAAACCTGCGACAGAGGCGCTTGCCGGTTACAAGGATCCGAAGCCGATGGTCTTCTCCGGTCTCTATCCGATTGATGGTGATGAATATCCGGTCTTGCGCGACGCGCTCGAGAAACTCCAACTCAACGATGCGGCTCTCGTATACGAACCGGAGACCTCTGCGGCGTTGGGCTTTGGTTTTCGTTGTGGCTTCCTGGGGCTTCTCCACATGGAGATCGTTCGCGAGCGTTTGGAGCGCGAGTTCAATCTTTCGCTCATCTCGACGGCACCGAACGTCGTCTATCGAGTCCTCACCGATGAGAATCGGGAGATGATCGTCACCAATCCAAGCGAATACCCCTCCGGCAAAGTGGAGCATGTCTTCGAACCCGTCGTACGAGCGACAGTCCTCTCACCGAGCGAATTCATCGGAACCATCATGGAACTCTGCCAACAGCGTCGAGGCATCCTGCTTGGAATGGATTACCTCTCAGAGGATCGCGTCGAGATCCGCTACAAGTTACCGCTCGCAGAGATCGTCTTCGATTTCTTCGATCAACTCAAGTCACGCACTCGAGGTTATGCATCGCTTGACTATGAACCAACGGGTGAGGAAGAAGGAGACTTGGTCAAAGTCGATATCTTGCTCCAGGGCGATACCGTCGATGCATTCTCCGCGATCGTCCACCGCGAGAAGGCCTATGCATACGGTGTGACGATGACGCAGAAATTGCGCGAGTTGATCCCACGGCAACAGTTCGAAGTCCCGATTCAAGCCGCGATCGGCTCTCGCATCATCGCGCGAGAGAACATCCGTGCGATCCGTAAGGATGTGCTTGCTAAGTGTTATGGCGGTGACATCACTCGTAAGCGAAAACTTCTTGAGAAGCAGAAGGAGGGTAAGAAGCGGATGAAGATGGTCGGTCGCGTCGAAGTGCCACAGGAGGCCTTCATCGCAGCTCTCTCGACCAACGGAGAGAGCGAGAAGAGCAAGCAGAAGAAGTGACCACGCAAGCGCTCTCGTTCTACATCCATATCCCTTACTGCCTTTCGCGCTGTGGCTACTGTGACTTCAATACATATACGCCTGCAGAACTTGGCCAGTCGGATCTGGCGCGAAGCGATCTCTCCTCCCGTTATATGCGAGCGGCGATCGGTGAGATTGAAGCTGCGCATCGGATTCTCGGCGAGTCGAAGTCCGTTCCCACGATCTTCTTCGGTGGTGGGACTCCGAGCCTGATGGATCCATCGGATATCGCGGCCACGATTGAGACGATCGCTAGGCACTTTTCGATCGATGGCTCGTGTGAGATCACGATGGAAGCGAATCCGGATACCGTCGATCGAGAGAACCTCTCCGGGTTCATCGCAGCCGGCGTCAATCGCTTCTCCTTCGGAGTGCAATCCGCAAAGAAGTCCGTCTTGGAAGTCTTGGAGCGCACCCACGCGAAGGAGAATGTGACTAAGGCGCTCGAAATCGCAGCATCACTCGGAATAGAAGATCTCAGCGTTGATCTCATCTACGGCACACCGGGTGAGAGCATGGATGATCTCCTTGAATCACTGGATTTCGCTCTCTCGCTTCCGATCAATCACATCTCTGCCTATGCATTGATAGTCGAGACCGGGACTCGTTTGGCCCGGCGAATCGAAAGCGGCGAGATTGATCGACCCGATGATGATGAGATGGCCGAGAAGTATCGTGCGATCGATCAACGCCTCACCGAGTGCGGATTCGACTGGTATGAATTGAGCAACTGGGCGAAGCCTGGTGGTCATTCACGACATAACCAGGTCTATTGGCGAGGCGGTCACTGGTGGGGGATTGGACCGGGAGCACATTCATCTGTCGATGGACGTCGATGGTGGAATGTGAAGAGTCCGATTCGTTACATCGAGGCAATCGCTTCAGACGCGAGCGTAGAGGCCGATAGTGAGATTCTGACTGAGGAGAATTTCCGTGATGAACGGATCATGTTGATGATCCGCCTGCGAGACGGACTTCGAAGTAGTGATCTTACAAAGGAACAGAACGAGGTCGCGTCGCGATATCTTGATTCTGGATCCTTCGATCGTGATGGTTGGCGACGTGGCGAACTTGTCTTGACTGTCGAAGGACGATTGATCGCAGATCGGATCGTCCGTGATCTCGTTGCGCTCTAATTCCCGCTTACTTCTCTTCGACCAGCTCTCCTGCGGCTAGATGTAGTAATTTTCGCCCATGTCCATCGACACCCCTTTGCTCATACTTTCAATCGTCTTGGCCCTCATCGCCGCGGTCGCTGGCCTTGCAAAGGTGAGCGGCAATCCGAAAGGCCTTGCCGGGGCTCGCGATGTCGGTTCTCCCGACGGACTATCTCGTCTCGCTGGAATGCTGGAGTTGCTCTCTGGCGTGGCCATCGTTATCGGGTTGGTACTCGACTTCGTCGATCTCATCGTCTGGGGATTGGTCACGCTCTGGATCGTGATGCTTGGCGCACTCTTCTTCCACTTCCGGGCTCGCAAAGTGCGGACCGCATTCCCAGCCTTCCTCATCATCACTGCGACCACGGTCGCGCTGACTCTCGCACTATCGACGCAATGACCCGAGAAGAATCCCGAATCGAATCGCGCCAACTCGAAGTACTCCGCGCGATCATCGAAGAGTTCGTCGCCTCGAGTGAGCCGGTCGGTTCCAAAGCGCTCTCCGGGCGTCGTGGACTCGGTGTCTCACCGGCCACAATCCGAAACGATATGGCGATCTTGGAAGATGCGGGTCTGATCACTCAACCGCACACCAGCGCTGGTCGCATTCCAACTAATCGCGGATATCGACTCTTCGTGGATCGACTTGCTGAAGTGAAACCGATGTCAGCAGCCGAGCGCCGAGCGATCGAGAACTTCCTTGAAGGAGCACACGATCTCGATGAGATCGTCACTCGAACGGTTCGCCTCCTTGCGCAAGTGACGAAGCAGGTCGCTCTGGTGCAGTACCCCTCATTGACGCGATCGAAGGTTCGACATATCGAGATCATCGCTTTGAGTCCGCAGCGAGTGATGATCGTTTTGATCACAGATACAGGTCGAGTCGAACAGAGCGTCGTGGAGTTAGGTGAGAGTGTCACCGAAGAGCTCTTGGTGGATTTCCGCAATCGAATCAACTCGATGGTCGAGAACCAGCCGTTGAGCGTCGTCGGTGAGCGACTAGCTCAGTTCGCTACTGCCTATTCGCCACGAGATCGAATCAACGCCACCATCCTCGTGACCTCTTTGATCGAATTGGCAGTGGAGAAGGCGGAGGAGCGCGTCGTGCTCGCAGGTACTTCGAATCTCGTCAGATCGACCAACGATTTCTCCGCCGAGATTCACTCGGTCTTGGAGGCGTTGGAAGAGCAGGTTGTCTTGTTGCGATTGATCTCCGATATCGAGAGTGAGCAAGGTCTAACTCCTGGCAGAGAGCAAGAGAACCTTGCGGAAACGCTCACAGTGCGCATCGGGGAGGAGCAGTCGGAGGCGAAGTTGAAGACGACGAGCCTGGTTGCGACCTCATATGCCGGTGGCGCAGCGGTTGGAGTCCTTGGTCCTACTCGAATGGATTATGCGAACTCGATGAGATCAGTCCGTGCTGTTGCGCGATACCTCACTCGATATCTTTCACAGTATTCGCACGAGCAGAGGCAGGCGTAATTCGTGGACCTCTATCAAGTTTTGGGTGTCGCGCGCGATGCCAGTGGTGATGAGATCAAGAAGGCATATCGCAAGCTGGCGCGTGAGATGCACCCCGATGTCAATCCTGATCCGAAGGTGGCAGAGAAATTCAAGGAGATCACCGCTGCCTATGAGGTTCTCAGCGATCCAGATAAGCGTCAGAACTACGACATGGGTGGATCAGGTTTCGGCGAGGGATTCGCTGGTGGTTTCGGATTCAGCGACATCATGGATGCATTCTTCGGTGGCGGCGGGACGCGTGGACCGCGATCACGCTCTCGCGCTGGTCAAGATGCCCTGATTCGCGTTGGTATCACCCTTGAAGAGGCTTGTTTCGGATGTAAACGAGATCTTGTTGTCGATACCGCGGTCCTTTGCACCAGTTGTCAGGGAAGTGGATGTGCCAACGGTGCCTCACCCGTCATCTGCGATATCTGTAAAGGTCGCGGTGAAGTACAGCAAGTGACTCGCTCCTTCATCGGACAGGTGATGACGACGCGACCATGTGCATCGTGCCAAGGTTTTGGATCCAGGATCACATCGCCTTGCTCAGAATGTGCAGGAGATGGTCGAGTGAGGTCGCGAAGCGAGATAGAGATCGAGATTCCTGCAGGTGTCGATAACGGCAATCGCATGCACCTTCCGGGACGCGGAGAGGTAGGCCCTGGTGGCGGTAGACCCGGCGACCTCTATGTCGAGATCGAGGTCGAAGAACATGACTTCTTGGTTCGTGATGGCGACACTCTCCATCTCGAGCTCTCCATCCCGATGACTGCTGCTGCTCTGGGGCGGAAGATGAAAGTTGCGACGCTTGATGGAGATGAAGAGATCGAGATCAAACCTGGTACCCAACCTGGTTCCATCCACCTTCTCAAAGGTAAAGGTATGACGCGTCTTCGAAGTGGTACGCGTGGC
>Ga0315900_10006345_pt1 | contig 15902 bp, 12 predicted proteins | sample LakEriMetagenome_FD_203521 | JGI IMG/M metagenome (GOLD analysis project Ga0315900, IMG submission 203521) | Freshwater fungal communities from buoy surface, Lake Erie, Ohio, United States - Buoy 12 MA114 | ecosystem: Environmental > Aquatic > Freshwater > Lake > Lake biofilm | place: USA: Lake...
TTTTTAAATTTAAGGTAAATCAAAGGTTAATTACTCAACTGGTAATATTTATTCCTTCAACATTTTTGTTTGCCTACATTACACAAAACACCATACATAATTGGTTGGCAGGTTTGATAATATTTGGTATTTCGAGTGGTGCATTTGCGTTTGCCATTGGACTTTTGCATATTAAATCGATGGTACGTATTTTCAAATATGGTTAATGCCTTTTTTAATAGCTGTATTTTGTACATTTGCCGCCGAAATTTATAAAGTTTAAACCTTCTTTTTATGACGGAAAAAGCCGCTACTGGCAGTCTGTTCGATTCTACTAATCTGGTTCTGTTTCTTTGGAAAAAAAGAAAACCCATCATTATAGCAACGCTCATTGCCTTGATTACATCTGTGATATTTTCATCAGAATTGTTTATCAAACCCAGATTTAAATCATCTGTAATTATGTTTCCCACCACCAACAGTTCTATTTCAAAATCGTTGTTGAGTGAGAATAGCTTCGAGAAGGAAAACATCCTACAATTTGGCGAGGAGGAACAGGTGGAGCAAATGCTACAAATTTTGAATTCAGATGAAATAAAGGAAAGAATCATCAAGAATTACAACCTGATGGAGCATTATAATATCGACCCAAATGGCAGGTATCCGATGACAGAATTAAGTAAAATGTTTGATGAAAATATTTCATTCAATCGCACGGAATATTTATCGGTAAGAGTTGATGTAATGGATGAGGACCCTAAGTTAGCAGCAGATATAGCAAACGAAATCTCAGCTTTGCTCGACACTGTTAAAACACGCATGCAGCACGATAGGGCAAAAAAAGCCCTATATATTGTTGAAAAAGAATATAAAGATTTTGAAAAATACCTTGCAGCAAGAGAAGATACATTAACCAAACTAAGAATTCTTGGAGTTCTAAACTATGAAGCACAGGTAGAACGTCTTACAGAAACCTTGGGAAAAGCTCAAATTGCAAATAATCAAAATACTGTAAATTCAATAAAAGAGCAAATGGCTGTGCTTGCAAAATATGGTGGTTTGTATACTTCTATAACTGAAGATATGGAGCATGATAGGGAAGCATTGAGTCGTTTAAAAACTAAGTATGAGGAAGCTAAAGTTGATGCTACAGAAAGACTTCCCAATAAATTTGTGGTAAATGTGGCAAAACCAGCAGAAAAGAAATCATATCCTGTTCGTTGGTTAATTGTTTTGGTATCAACACTATCGGTGTTTTTACTATCCATCGTGGTGGTGCTGATTTTAGAAAATGTGCGAAGAGTAGGTGTTATTTCCCGTGAACGCATTTAAGGTTTTCTTTGATAAAAATAATTGGTCTATAAGGTGGTTTTACGGGCTTATATCTGCTTTTATTGCCCTTAATTCTTACCTTTTAACCAAAGAGTTTTATTTACTTCCTCTTTTACCATTAGTTGTTTTAATACTTTTTGCTGCGCTTGTTTCGATAGACAAACTGGTATATTTTATTCTCTTTTTTGTACCATTGTCTTTAACAATAGAATTTAATGAGTTTGCAGCATTGACCTTGCCAACAGAGCCATTACTTTTTGGTGTAATGCTAGTATTTTTCTTTAAGCTAATATTTGAAGGAGGTTTTGACAAGAAAATAACACAGCACCCTGTAACTATTTTCATAATATGTCACTTGTTATGGATGACTATTACCTCATTAACTAGCTCAATGCCGTTGGTATCTATTAAATTTACGATAGCTAGGTTATGGTTTGTAGTAAGTTTCTATTTTGTGGCTTCACAGATTTTTAAGACTAAGAAAAACATAAGATTTTGGATTTGGCTGTTTACCATTCCCTTAAGTATTGTTATTATTTATTCAGTAATTCAGTTTTTTAATTTTAACATCGATAAGAATGCCCTTTATTGGGTAATGCAGCCGTTTTTTAAAGATCATACTATTTATGGTGCTGTTATAGCCATGATGTTGCCTGTGATGTTTGTATTTAGTTTTGATAAATCATATGCCCCCTCGTATCGTTTTTACTCTTTCGGATTTTTCTTGATTATATTGATTGGTATTGTTGTTTCATACACTAGGGCTGCATGGTTGAGTGTAGCGGCTGCTTATGGTATTTACTTAATTTACCTATTTAAAATAAACTGGAAATTAATTGTTTTGGGATTCTTTGTTGTTTCTTCAACTTTGTTCTATTACAAAGATGATATACTCTTGAAAATAGAAAGAAACAAACAAAGCTCTTCGAAAGATTTAAGGGAGCATTTGCAATCTGTTTCTAACATTAAAAATGACGCTTCTAACTTAGAAAGAATAAACAGGTGGAGTTCTGCAATAAGAATGTTTGAGAAAGAACCTTTTCTTGGGTTCGGACCGGGAACTTACAGGTTTCAGTATGCTCCTTTTCAACGTTCTTATGAATTAACTTATGTGAGCACCAATGCAGGGAAATTAGGTAACGCACATAGCGAATACCTTGGGCCTTTAGCTGAACAGGGAATTTTAGGTACTTTATTGATGTTGGGAATTATAATAAGTACTATTGTAACTGGTACAAAGTTGTATTATAATACCGAAAGCACTGAAGTGAAATTCTTAACAATTGGAATTCTAATCGGTTTGTTTACCTATTTTTTGCATGGTTTCTTAAACAACTTTTTAGATCAAGACAAAGCTTCAGCCCCATTTTGGTCTATGATTGCAATTATTGTTGCATTAGATGTTTATCACAATAACAAGGAAAAACCAATAGAATTAGAAGAACCTGCAGGTTAACAGAGCAATATCATCAATGTAAGGTTGTTCACCTTTGTAAGTAATTAAATAATCGAGTAAAATTCTATTGAAATCTTCGGAGTTACAGCTTCTGTTTTGCTGCATAATTAGCTCGAGTTGTTCTATACCAAAATCTTTACCTCCTTCATTTTCCTGTTCTACTAAACCATCAGTATAGCAAAGTAATCTTGAGTTTTTGGCAACTTCTACTTCACCTTCTTCTAATCTGTATAGTTTTTCTAACATGCCAAGTCCGGTTGTGCCATTTTTTAAAAGCACAGAATCATCTTGAGAGGTTAGAATTGGAGGATTGTGACCAGCGTTTACGTAATTTAATTTTCTATTTGTTTTATTGTAACGTGCTATGAACATGGTGATAAATTTTTCACCTTTTGCGCTTTCAGCAACTCTGGCGTTTAAATCGCGAACTATTTTTTTGAGGTCTGTAGTAATTCCCACTAAAGCGTGCAGGTATGCCTGAAAGTTGGCCATTAACAATGCTGCTGCAACACCTTTTCCTGAAACATCGGCAACACAGAATATCACTTCATTTTCATTTACACTTATGAAGTCATAATAATCTCCACCGATATGACGCTGAGGCTGGTAAAACGCAGCAAAATCGAAGGATTCATCGTTGGGTAAACTTGATGGAATAAGCATATTTTGTACTTCCTTGGCCATTTCCATTTCTCGTTTATACATTTCCTGCTGCACATTTTCTTTGAATAACCTCTTATTTTCAATAGCAACTGAAATTACATTGCTAATTGTTTCTACAAACTCTAAATCGTGTATGCGTGCATGCTCGAGTGAGGCTTCGTCTAAATCTCCGATAAGCAACATTGCAAGCGGTTGTTTTTTATGGTAAACAGGAATTACAACATTGAAATTTTGTAGATTAGATGGCGAATTTTCATCGATAAAAGTAAGTTCCTCGAATTGCATTAAGTCCATTTCTGGTCTTAGAACTCTTGTTTCGTGAGCGGCGCCGTATGAAACCTGCCAGCGCCAAATTTCATCCATTGAGCAGTAGGCAAATTTTGTATAACCCAACTGTTGACGCAAAATATATTCGAAAATGCTAAATAAATCGGCTGCCGGAAAATTATTATTGATGGCACGTGTAACCTGAAGCAAAGAATATAATTGCTTCTTGTAATGTTGGTCTTTCGAAAATTTTACTGCCTCAATCAATTTATTCTATATAATTTAAGATTCACTTTCAGATGCAGAGTTTTTGCGACCTACTAAATCGGGTAAATATTTTAAAGCGGCTAACTCTTTCATTTTTTGTCGGGCGTCTTGGGTTGGACTTCCAAAATACGTTTTATTTCCTTCTAAAGATTTAGGAACACCACTTTGAGCTAAAACAATGGCTCCTTCACCTATGGTGAGGTCTTTGGAAACACCAACCTGCCCCCACAAAATAACATTGTTTTGTATAGTGGCCACTCCTGCAACACCAACTTGTGCAGCAAAAAGACAATTTTCGCCTACAACGGTATCGTGACCTATGTGAATTTGATTATCGAATTTGGTTCCGTTTCCAATTACGGTATCTCCTGTAACGCCTTTGTCGATGGTACAGCTTGCTCCGATTTCTACATCGTTTCCGATTACCACGCGACCGCAGCTTTTCATTTTATCGTACCCTTCAGGACGGCGCTTGAAGTAAAAGGCATCAGCACCAATTACCGAATTAGCATGAATAACAACCCTATCGCCTAAAATGCAATGGTCGTAAATGGTTACGTTTGGGTGAATGATGCAATCCTCACCAATTGTAACATTGTTTCCAATAAATGCACCGGGCTGAATGATGGTACCTTTTCCAATTTTTGCTGAAGTGTTTACCAGTTGCTCAGCAGGTTGGAATGGTCTGAAAAAGTCTACCAAGAAATTGTAGTCACGAAAAGGATCATCACTTATAACGATTGCTTTACCTTCGGGGCAAGGCACATCTTTATTGATAAGTATTGTGGTAGCTGCTGAATTTAAGCATTTATCGTAGTATTTGGGGTGGTCTACAAAAGACAAATCACCTTTTTCTACTTTATGTATTTCGTTAATTCCACTCACAATGTGGTGAGGATTACCTTTGAAATCGGCGTTAATTAATTGACTAAGTTCTTGTAAGGAAATTGGAGGGTTTAATTTCATGCTATAGCTGCGAGTGCCGAAAGGTAAGAAAATACATTTGATGATGTAAAAGCCAGTTGTTTTTGATGCTGCTGCGTCCTTGATTGAGGCCTCATCGGGGCGACTGAAAGGAGCAAATACTGCCGAAAGTGAGAAAAGGCGCCCAAAAAAATAAGTCCTCTGATAATGTGTAGGCAATAATAATGAGCACTTAGCGTACTTTAAATTGATTTTTTGCAAAAAGACTTAGAAATTAAATTATAAAGAACTAATTTCTTTTTCAAGAATTATCTTTGCGACTTAAATCGTGTTTTTATTTTTGTAAATGACAGTAAACGAAGCACTTCAATTATTAGAACTAACTTTACCGGTTAGTCACGACGATGTGCGGCTTGCATTTAGGAAAATGGCTAAGCGTTTTCACCCTGACTTATTTTCGGAAATTAAATCGCAGCAGGCAGCTTCGTTGAAATTTATTGAGGCCAAAAAAGCAAGCGATTACTTATTAAAGTTACCTGTTGAGGCAATCAATAATATACGTAAGCGACCATTGGCCGACCAAACGATAAAGCGGCAAAGGACGGCACGTGCACCTGCCCCTGCCCCTGTTGTAGTTTCGCCATTGGTGAAAGAGCTCGATAATATTGCTCGTTTGTTTCATTTCATTAACGAGCAGGGCAAAGAAACGAAGTGGTGGAGTAAGTTATTGAAATTTAATTTTAGTCCGGGTGAAATTGTTGGAAAATGGTATGAAGTGCTGATTGAAAAGACTTATACCGGAGAAAAAAATTTAGGTGTTGTTGGTTTTGCCTTGTTTAGGTTTTTTAGAATCTTATTCGGAACAATTGTATTAATTATGGGGATGCTGCTTATGTCGATTGGAGGTTTAATGGCAGCAATAGTGTTATTGCCATCATTTGGTATATTTTATTTTTGTTATTATTTCTATAATCAATATTTAGAAAGGGTAAGTCTGGAATTGAATAAAATGATAATACCAAATAATTTTAATAGTTGGAAAATAGCCAAATCTACTTATTTAAAATATAGAATTACCCCAATGATTTTATTCATTTCACTAGCTGTTGCATTTGTATTTGTTTCCAGATTTGGGACATTTCTTGTAAATTCTATTGCGCTCTTTTACTCATTAATGGTGTTATTGCTCTGTTTAAGTATTTTTTCTGAATACCTTTTATTCAAAAAATCTGTTCGTAAAAGAAATGCTGAATTTACTAATGTTTAGCGGTTACTGATCTTGTAAATCGAACCATTGTCTGCGTCGATTCATTTTTAAGTCTTGCAGCATAGCAGATTTTACCTGAATAGTAAAGCTGTAACTTTTGCGAAATCCGAATGGAATCCAGTTGAAGCGCATTTCCCAGCAGTGTAAATCACGCACAATATCAATGCTCGTAAAAGTGAATTCTTTTTGTTTAAAGTCGTAACCTGAGTTGAAACCTAATTTCCATTTTTGAGTGATGGAAACGTCGCCGTTAAAGTTTAAAATTTGATTTCTTAATAAGTTGTTTCCACTGGCAGTAATGCCATAGATATAGCTCAAATTTAATCGCCAGGGAATGTCAAAATCATAATAATTTAAAGGATTCCTGTTGATGGCAGCCATTTCTTCGGGCGTTCCCTTTTGGGTGGTTTTGTTGGTTTTCTTTTTACTGGTTAATGAAGTAGTGAGTGCTAAACTGGAATTTAACATACGCAATAACTGACCGGTTTCATTCAATTGGAATTTATTAATACGCAAATTATTTTGAGGATTAATGGCATAAAAATCATAATTACTGCTGTAAACAACATCTAATTTTTTAAATAATTTAGTACGAGCTGCAATATTAATGGGTGCCCAATTAAGAGAATCTGCGGCTAAATTGTATGATGTTCCAAAATTTAATGCATCGAGAAGTACTACTTTTTTTAGCCCTGTGCCGGTAGTGTCTCTTTTTGATTTGAATTTCCCTTCAACATTATTATTCAAATTAAAACCTATGGTACCTTGCCTTCCAACTGTGGGCTGCCCGTATAAACCTTGCTCAAATGGTGACCAAAGTTGAAGTACCAAATTTGTTGATGGGTCTACCAATTGCCGTTGGGTTCCGAAATCGGGCTGAAGCCTAAAGCTGACTTGCGGATTCATTACATTTCTAATAGTATTTTTTCCAATTTTAAGGAAGCTGTAAACTCGTGTTGTAATGGAGGTGCTGAAGTTGTATTCTGCAAGGGTTTTAAATTGGCGTAAGGTGTCTATTAAAATGGAATTAGAGGTGGTATCGAACTGTTTATCTATGGAACTAAAATAGTTGCGCATTAAAAAATTTACGCTGGGTGTAAGGGTAAAATATTTTAACACTTGCATAGAAGTAGAAATAGGTAAAGTGTGTTGCACACCATTGTTGAATTTTCTTAGCCAGTTTGGTCTGCCAATTAATGAATCTGCAATGGTGACGCTGTTTCGGCTTTGCATGGTGTAGGTAACACCAATTTTCTCGTACCATCTTTCGCTTCCGATAATTTTTTTCCGTTTTGCTGGAAATAGTCTGTTGGTATTTAATTGAAATTCAGGGGCAGAAAGTGTGATAATTCTTGTGGCTGTATTCTGGCTATGACCTGCACTTAGATTGATATTGATAGGTAATTTTACAAATGATTTATAATAGGAAATGCTCGATTGAAAAGTATTTGCGACAATGGTGGCAGCATTTTGAGAGTTTAAAGCATTGTAATTACTCGTTCCGGCTTGCACACTGGCAGAAAATCTGGAGTTCGGTCTTGCTTTGGCATCCTGATTATGTTTCCAGTTAACGAAGAAATCTTTGCTTACTCTTGAGCCCAGCAACTCAGGATCTCCTTGTAAAATATTAGAGTACCTAAGATCTAAATTTCCATTATAATGATAACGATTGTTGTAGGAAATTCCTGATTTTAAGCCCCAACTTCCGCGTGAATATATGTCGCCTCGGATGGATGCGTCGATGTAATCGTTTATTCCAAAATAGTAACCACCATCTGTAAGAAAAAAACCGAGTGCGGGAGAATCGCCGTATTGAGGAAAAAGGATTCCTGATTTTCGAGTTGTGCTATTGGGAAACAAGCCAAAAGGCACTAATAATGGCGTAGGCACCTCTTCAATAACTAGGTTGGCAGGCCCTGAAACAATTTTATCGTTAGGAATAACTTTTATTTTATTTGCATTGATATAGAAATGTGGATGATCGGGCAAATCGCAGGTGGTGTATTTTCCGTTTTTTACATAAAACTCATTTTTTTCATTTTTCTTCACCTGTTCACCATGCAAAAAACCATCTCCTTGTTTGGTAAATACACCAGATATTCTTCCCTTTTTCGATTTAAAATTATAATCAATTTTATCGGCATTAAAAGTTTGGGAACCTTCGTCAAAAATGGGAGCTCCAATAATTTTTCCGGTGCTATCGGGTCTTCCTTCGGCATGCACAGCATTCTTTCCCCAATTTATTTCGATGTAGTCGGCAGTAAGGTGAATTTTATCGTATTTAACATCTGCTGTACCATATAAAAAAATCTTCTTACTTTTCATATCGAAGCGCATGGAGTCGCTTGCCTGATAATCTACCTTAGCATCTAATGCATCAGAAGAAGCTGGTAGTTGACCCACTTTAACAACTTTAATAGAATCCTTCATTGAGGTATCTTTTGTTGTTAGCTGCGCTGAAGACAAGGAATTTGTCATTGACGCGTTATCATTCACAACTTGTGCCGACACATTTATCAACCCAAATATTGTGAATAAAACTGTTGTTAAGTGTTGAAGTGCGTAAGCTAAACGCAATGTTAGATAAGATTAGTTTTGTAAAATTCGGAGTTAACGGCTGCAAAACTAATTTATTTCAGTCCAATCAACGCGAATTACTATAAAACTGATGAAAAATCGATTGTTAAAAAACACTTTAATCTTTCTATTTGCTGCAGCATTAGCAACAGTTACAGCGTTTTTTTCTTCGCCTTTGCAAGCTGTTAAAAAAGACAAAAGAACTTCTGTTGTAAGAACTATAGTAATTGACCCCGGACATGGAGGACATGACCCTGGTTGCCATGGGTCCTTTGCGCATGAGAAAAATGTAGCATTGGCAGTATCGTTAAAACTTGGAAAATTAATAGAGCAGTATTTTCCGGATGTGAAAGTAATATATACCAGAAAAACTGATGTTTTTGTGGAATTGTATAGAAGAGCACAGATTGCTAATGAAAATAAAGCTGATTTATTTGTTTGTATACATTGCAATAGCGGACCAAAAACAGCTTACGGAGCAGAGACTTTTGTGATGGGTTTGCATAAGACAGACGACAATTTAAATGTTGCAAAAAGAGAAAATGCAGTAATTTTAAAAGAAGATAATTACGAAAGAAAATACGATGGTTTCGACCCCAATAGTGCTGAGGCTAACATTATTTTCTCTTTGTATCAGAACGCGTTTTTAGACCAAAGTTTATATTTCGCTGATAGGCTGCAACATGAGTTTAAAAATCATGCAAACAGACATAACAGAGGCGTTAAACAAGCTGGATTTCTTGTTTTGTACAAAACAACTATGCCATCTGTGTTAATTGAAACAGGTTTTTTAACAAATACGGAAGATGAGAAGTTCTTAAAAAGTGAACATGGGCAGCATAAAATGGCACATTCTATTTTAAGAGCTTTTAACACCTATAAACATTGGGTAGACGGTACCACGTTTAAACATTTACCAGTTGAGGAAATAACTGAAATTGATAAACCAAAATCTATAGTAGAACAACAACAGGAAAACGTGCACGAAGCTACTATTTCATTAAATGACAAAATTAAACCTGAAAATGGAGAGATTATTTATCGGGTGCAGGTTTATAATTCACCAGAAAAAGTGTCTATAAAATCTGCAAGATTTAAGGGAAGGACTGATGTTTGGGAATATTTTGCGAACAATTCCTGGAAATATACCGTAGGAAATTGCCAAACCCAAGAAGAAGCTATAAAATTGCAAAGTGAAATGAAGAAATTAGGTTTTACAGATGCGTTTGTGGTAGTATTTAAAAATAATAATCGCATAAGTTTGCAAGAAGCGCAAGCCATTACACCTTAAATAAAAAATGAATGAAAGTAAAATTAACTAAAGAAGCAAGGGTTGGTTTGGTAATGGTAGCCGCCATTTTGTTCTTCTACTTTGGATTTAACTATTTAAAAGGAAAAAATGTATTCTCGCCATCTCGAACTTATTATGCCGTTTTTGATGATGTTGACCAATTGATGCCTTCTGCAAGAGTGCAATTAAATGGAATGCAAGTGGGAATAGTAGACGATATTTATTTTGAATCTGAGCAGTCTTTTAAAATGATAGTAAAAATTCTTGTTACCAACAGGAATGTTATTATTCCCAAAGATAGCGAAGCCCATATTGTAAGCGATTTATTGGGAACGCGTACTTTAGAAATAACTTTAGGTGATTCTAAAACGTTTGCTGTAAAGGGCGACACTTTAATTTCTGTAAGAGATACTGGAATTACTGATGAAATAAAAAATGCAATACTTCCTCTTAAAAAACAAATTGAAAAGTTGGCAAATTCTGTTGATACTGTGTTGGTCGGTTTAAATGCTGTTTTTAATACCAAAACTCAAAATGGATTGGTAAATAGTTTTGAAAGTATCAATAGCTCTTTAACAACGTTTGAGCATACTGTAAATGAGTTTGACTTATTGGTTACCAACGAGCGAAAAAAAATGGGTGATATTTTTACAAACGTCCGCTCAATTACAGAAAACTTAAAAAATAATAATGATAAAATCAGTAGTGTTTTCAATAATATGGAGAAAATATCTGATGATGTGGCTAAAAGTAACGTGAAACAAACTATGACTGATTTAAGCAATGCTGTAAATAGTTTCAACAATATTCTTAATAAAATTGAAAAGGGCGAAGGCAGTATTGGTCAACTTACCACAAATGATTCTTTGTATAAAAATCTGGATGCCAGTTCTCGTAATTTAAGTTTGTTGCTCGAAGATATGAAAGCTAATCCCAAGAGATACGTGCATTTCTCGGTTTTCGGAAAAAAAGAAAAAACGAACAAGCCTTAACTTCTAATGTTTATTTCGTTGGGAAGTTTATATTTGTTCAATTCAAAATACAGGTATGGGTATTGAAAACATTTTATTCACTTTAGCGCTGCTAGTTGGTGGAGGCATTTTTACATGGAACGTTCGCAAAATAATACGCAACATTCGATTAGGTAAAAAATTAGATAGGTCGGATCGGCCTGCAGAACGCTGGAAGATAATGGCTAGGGTAGCTTTAGGTCAAAGTAAAATGCTGGTGCGTCCGATTCCCGCAATTTTACACTTATTTGTTTACATTGGTTTTGTGATTATAAATATTGAAGTTCTTGAAATAATTCTGGATGGAGTTTTGGGAACACATAGGTTGTTTTCATTTTTAGGCAGTTTTTATGATTTCCTGATTGCCAGTTTTGAGATTTTAGCATTGTTAGTATTAATAGGCGTGTTTGCCTTTTTTGCCAGAAGAAATATTATATACATTAAGAGATTTCGACAAGGTGAACTGAATGGATGGCCGCGTTCTGATGCGAATATAATTTTGGGTATTGAAGTATTATTGATGGGGGCTTTTTTAACAATGAATGCCAGTGATGCAATTTTAGCATCAAGAGGAGTAGAACATTATATTTCTGCCGGTTCGTTTCCTGTAAGTAGCTTTCTAGTTCCATTGTTTGATTCATTTTCAAACAACTCTTTAGTAGTTTTAGAACGATTTGCTTGGTGGTTTCATATTTTAGGAATTTTAGCATTTCTAAACTACCTACCTTACTCAAAACACTTTCACATTATTCTTTCTTTTCCAAACGTGTATTATTCTAATTTGCAGGCAAAAGGGCATTTTACCAATATGGACGCCGTTACAAATGAGGTAAAACTTATGTTAGACCCTTCGGCAACGGCCGCAGAAATTGAAGGGCCTGTTAAATTCGGGGCTAAAGATGTAAGTGATCTTACTTGGAAAAATTTGCTCGATGCTTATACTTGCACTGAATGTGGCAGATGTACTTCAGAGTGCCCAGCAAATCAAACAGGAAAGCTATTGAGCCCAAGGGCAATTATGATGAAAACGCGCGACAGGCTTGAGGAAGTGGGTAAAAATATAGATAAAAATAATGGAACATTTGTAGACGATGGAAAATCGTTGTTGCACAATTATATTACACCTGAAGAACTTTGGGCTTGTACAACTTGTAATGCTTGTGTAGAAGCTTGTCCTGTAAATATTGACCCATTAAACATTATTGTTGATTTACGCAGACAATTGGTAATGGAGGAAAGTGCTCCGCCGGCATCGCTCAGTACCATGTTTACCAATATGGAAAATAATGGTGCTCCGTGGCAGTTTTCTCCATCAGATAGATTAAACTGGGCAAGCGAATCCTAATAAAACTAAAGAAGCATGAAAATAAAAACAGTTGCAGAATACATTGCAGAAGGTGATAGTCCGGAAATTTTATTTTGGGTAGGTTGTGCAGGCAGCTTCGACGACAGGGCTAAAAAAGTTACCAAAGCTGTGGCAAAAATATTAGATGCAGCCCACGTAAAATTTGCTGTTTTAGGAACTGAAGAATCTTGTACAGGCGACCCGGCAAAACGCGCAGGTAACGAATTTTTATTTCAAATGCAGGCGATGCAAAATATAGCCGTTTTAAATGGATATGAAATAAAGAAAATTGTAACGGCTTGTCCCCATTGCTTCAATACGCTTAAAAATGAATATCCTGACCTGGGCGGAAATTACGATGTAGTTCACCACAGTCAGCTCATAGAGCAATTGCTCAATGATGGGAAAATTAAAGTGGAAGGTGGAGAATTTAAAGGAAAGAAAATTACTTTTCACGACCCATGTTACTTAGGAAGGGCTAATGGTGAATATGAAGCGCCAAGATCTGTGCTTGCTAAATTAGATGCTGAATTGGTAGAAATGAAAAGGTGCAAGGCTAAAGGTTTATGCTGCGGCGCTGGTGGAGCACAAATGTTTAAGGAAGCTGAAAAAGGTGATAAAGAAGTAAATATAGAACGTTCGGAAGAAGCTCTTGCCCTTCAACCATCTATAATTGCTGTAGGCTGTCCATTTTGTAGTACAATGATGACAGATGGAGTGAAACACGCCGAAAAAGAAGGAACGGTAAGTGTTTTAGATATTGCAGAATTAATTGCTCAAGCTGCAGACTTATAATTTGTTTTTTTACTACTTTCGAAGGTACAAAAACATTCATTATGGAAACAGCTTTTCAAAATGTTCAAGATTCAGACAGGATTTGGGTTTATCAAGCCAAACGAATTCTTTCTACCGAAGAAATCACAGCTTTAACAGATTCGGGTAAAATGTTTGTCACCAACTGGGCTGCGCATGGGCAGCCATTAAGAGCTGAAATCATAGTAATTAATTGTTTGTTTGTGGTTGTAATAATAGATGAACGTCAGGCGATGGCAACAGGCTGTTCTATCGATAAATCTATAGGCTGGATTTCAGCTATGGGTTTGAAGCTTGGAATTGACTTTATGGACCGCACTCAAGTTGCATGGTATGATGATAATGAACAGTTGCAGATTTCAAGCTTAGATGAATTTGAAACCTTAGCCAATCAAGGGTTAATAAGCTCTGATACAATGGTATATAATAATCTGGTATTTTCAGGAAAAGAGCTAAAAAGCAATTGGTTGTTACCTGCAAAGGAAAGCTGGCATAGTAGGTATTTTAGCGAGAATATTCGTAGTTAGGAATAAATACGAATTACCATTCAATAGAAGTGTAAATAAGATAAGCCCCAAAAACTATTATCACAACGCCCGAAAATCTTTGTATTAATGTTAAAGCTTTAGGGTTTAGGAATCTTTTTAAACTCACTGACAGATAGATTTTCGCGATATCAATCCCAAAATAGGTAATTAAAGTAATTAAGAAATAGGTAATTACCAACGATTGTCGGCTATCGAATGTTGCAAAAGCACCTGCGGCAGCTGTAAACCAGATAAGTAAGACTGAGGGATTAAAAAGGTTTACAATAAAGCCTTTTGCAATAAGTCCTAAACTATGAATACTTCCAGAAGCTTTTATTCCATTAGCCTGTAAAGGTTTTTCTATGTTATGCAACACATCATCAATATTTTGCAATATTTCAGGTTCTTCTCTATCTTCTTCTAATCCGCTTTCCTTTTTTAAATTAAAAAATGGAATGATGCCAAATATGATTAAGACAATACCTCCAATTAGAGCTATCATATCTTTATACATCTCATTATTCAGCACAATAGAAGCTCCAAAAAAAGCAATGATGATATAAAATAAATCGCTTAGCAAAACTCCAGCATCAAACAATAGCGCATCTTTAACACCTTTTTTGATACTAATTGAAAGAAGCATAAAAAACACCGGACCAAAAGACATACTAAGCCAAAGCCCAGTCAAAAAACCTGTCCACAGTGCTCCTTTCATTGCTATAGAGTCTTTGAATTTTCAGCAATGTATTTTTCCCAAGCTGCCAATTGCTCTTGTTTTAGTACACGAGGAAATTTATTTTGACCGCCTTCTTTTCCAAGGCTTCGCATCCAATCATAAAACATGTCCACGGGCAGAACTTTTAGCTGCATTTCTTTCAAAGCCGACCTTCGTTCTACTTTATAATCATCGTTTATAGATTTGATGTATTCATCTAACTTTAAACGAAATTGCTCAGCGTCTACAACATCATCAGAGCCTATAAACCATTTATGTCTGAATATTTTATCTTCAATCTCACCTGCAACACAAAATTCAGGAACATCAATATTCAAATCTTTGGCAGCGCTTAAAATACCATGATTCATATTATCTACACTCATGTGTTCGCCGCAAAGACTAAGATAATGTTTGGTTCTGCCGGTAATAGTTATTTCGCTGGTTGATTTATTTAAAAATCTAATGGTATCGCCAATTAAATATCGCCAGGCACCAGCGCAAGTAGATAATAATATTGCATAATCCACATCTTCATCTACCTCACTTATACTCAGCACTTCCGGGTTGTCGACCAAAGTGCCATCAAATCTAAAGTTACTTTCATTGAATGGAATAAACTCGAGAAAAATTCCGTTGTTCAGCACTAACTCCATTCCTTTCATGTTTTTTTTGCTTTGTAATGCAATAAAACCTTCGGAAGCCAGGTAAGTTTCGATATATTCTAACGGACGTTCACAGAGTTTTTCAAATCCTGATTTATAAGGTTCAAAGAATACACCTCCATGCACATAAATGCTCAAGTTAGGCCAAATATCGTGTATTGTATTTAATTTGTAATGAATGATTATTCTTTCGATTACAATTTGTACCCAAGCTGGAACCCCAACAACAATACCGATATCCCAATCTTTAGCTGAGCGCACTATTTCTTCCAACTTTGCTTCCCAATCGCGTTGGCGGGCAATCTTTTTTCCGGGTTTATAATGCGCCTGAAACCAAAAAGGAACTTGCGCAGCATTAATTCCACTTAAATCGCCTTCGTAGTAGCTGCTCTTCTTTTGTAAATCTGTAGAACCGCCTATCATTAAAATTCCTTTCTCAAACAATTCGGGTTCAAGGTCATAATCTGCTAACGAAAGAATTTGCCTTACACTTGTTCTTCTTATACTTCTAATCATAGAAAGCGTAACAGGAATCTTCTTACTTGGAGCACCAGATGTGCCTGAGCTCAGCGCAAAATATTTGACTTTTCCTGGCCATGTAACATCTTCTTCCCCTAGAAGAGATCGATACCACCATTGATCGTGAATAAGATCATAATCGAAGATGGGAACACGCTTTTTAAACTCTTTTTGAGGATCTGAAGCGCTTAGAATTTGTTCAAATCCATAATGAATTCCAAAGGCCGTATGTTGTGCTTTCTTGACTAATTTTAACAAAGTTTTTAATTGTTTTTTCTCAGGCTT
>Ga0315900_10006349_pt1 | contig 15898 bp, 37 predicted proteins | sample LakEriMetagenome_FD_203521 | JGI IMG/M metagenome (GOLD analysis project Ga0315900, IMG submission 203521) | Freshwater fungal communities from buoy surface, Lake Erie, Ohio, United States - Buoy 12 MA114 | ecosystem: Environmental > Aquatic > Freshwater > Lake > Lake biofilm | place: USA: Lake...
TCTTTATTTTGTCGCTTTAATTCGGCTTTCGCTTGGCTAACAACTTCATCTCTAAATTTCTGTAAGGCTTTTAATGTTTCACTCATTAGCAAATTGTCATTGAGTTAGGAACTAAAATATCAAGTGTCATTGTCCAGCCAGCTAAATAGTTTTCAAAGCGTTCAGCAAATGGCTCAACACTTGCGTTACCATCTACCATGAAATTGTCGCTGAATAATTCCCCACGTCTTAAACTTTCGTAAAGTCTATTTTGAACTGCAAACATTGTATTTAAAACGTCTTGTTCGTTGTTGTCTCCGATAAATATATTCGTGTTTTCGTTCTTTGAAATGTCAACAATATCCATGCAAAGAATAGATACATTAAAACGAATTATGTTATTCTCAATCGTGCTACTATTTACAATTATATGCGCTAAAGGAAAAATTGTTTGTTTAGACAAGTCAACAGCGAATATGTCACCCTCTGTTACCGTGTTTATAAACGCATCATTATCGAAGTGTCCTTTTAACGTATCCAGTAAATTATAATAATTACCCATTTTTAAATTTTCTTTTTAATTCTCTATTTTCAATTTCAGTTCGCTGTCGCTCGTAAGTAAGGTAGGTAAGGCACTTCCGTATTCCCAATTTGGTAACTTCATCAAACTTTGTAACGTCTCCTTTAGCGAGTGCATAGATTGAATTATACCATCCCCATTGCTTATTGAATTGAGTCCGTTCTGAATAGTCGTGTTGAGTTCCTTGTTCTTCTTCATCTCCAGTTCCAAAGAGGTAAGCGAAGCTTGTACTAAGTCGTTTCCTAAATGATAAAAAAAAACCGATGCTGCCATAGCAATATCCAAAGGAGTGTATTTCATTAACTCAGCAAATTCATCCGTTCCTGAATAAGGCATTATTTCGTAAGTGCCTTGTTTCGTTTTTTTGGTTATCGGTCTATAAAGAACCGCCATTGCTTTATGGAATGTTTCAACCTTACCGATATTGTGGTCTAAATCTACATACTCACCGAAACTCATATCTTCCAAATTAGGTATAAACCCAAATTCCATGTCTTTTATTTTAAACGTGGTTTTGAATTCCGTTTTTTGCTGGAATAACTCATTGAAATGATTAGCTAACCCAACAACATCACTCCATTTTATTTTAAGTACGTCACGCATATTTAAACCGCAGAAAATTTCAATAGACTTTTGTGCTATTAACTCTTCATCGTTTGAACCCTCAACAAGTTTTATAAACTTTTGGTAGTTCATTAATGGAATTTCACTAAGCGTTGTTGGAATTACTATTTCCGTTTTCATATTTATATAACTTTATATTTGGTAATTGTAGTAAGCTAAGGCAATATCAAAGGCTTGGCCTAACATTTTTGTGTGAATTCGTATTTTCATAGGGTCATCAAACACTATTTTAACCCTTATACCTTTCTTTTCTAAGATGAATTTCTCAACTGTGCGCACCATTAACGGTAGGTCATCTGTCATTTATGTAAATTAATGAATAAAATACTGACCATAATGTGGATTAACTCCCAACACTTCCATTTCGTGGTAACGTGCTGCGTCAATGCTGTGGTTGTTGAAGTCAATAGGCTTGTTTAAACGAACGCCAGTTTTATCAGTGTCCCAAATGTAACCGCGTAATTCTTTGATTAGGTTGGTACTGTTTGACGTTACCAAATATTCTTGGCTTTGCATTATTTGAATACCGAAGTTTATTGAGTCTTTGCCTTTTGTAACGCCTTTAATCGTCTTTCCGTACCGTCTAATTTCTTCAATTGACTTAGGTTCTGAACTATCCGCATAAATTGGTACGTTATCAGGAAGTATTTTAGCAATGTCGCTGTTTATCATTCCAGTTCGATACACAAGTTCATTTAATATTCTTTGACCATTCCATGTATAAACTTCAACCGCTGAGGTAGGGTCGTTTGTATATCCAAAGTCAAGTCCAATTCCTATCAATCTCGCATCACTTGGAATACTATCAATCTGTTTCCAGTTGCTGAATATAACGCCCTCTAACATTCCTATTTCACCTAAGCCATATACACGCCACCAATTACTCCAATAAGTGCTTGTAAGAGCTTTCTCGCGGTTCTTTTCTATTTGTTCGACTATTGACTTATCTAAGGCTTCGTTATCCTTGTAGGTAAGAATTAAGAAGTCTGAATCAGCTTCGTCTTTTAGTTCCGTATGTACCCAAAATTCGCTGGTAGGATTAAAATCTAAGTAAACAAATTTCTTTGTTCTAATATTAAGCTGCTGGAAACTTTCAAAGTTAACATTGTTACATTCGTTTATAAATAGAATATCACGCCTTGCACCCCTTAATTTGTCGGGTTGGTCTGCGCTAAAAAATTCAATATAACTACCTTTGTTAAATCGGTATGTAAGACTTGATTGGTTAAAATTACCTTCGTTGAAATTACCTATCCATCGCATTATTTTTATAAAATCTTTTAATGCTCCTCTTTTAATATGTGGTATTGATTCAGATACTACTGAAATTTCGCTGTTCGGGTTATCAATAGCGTATTGAATTAAAAAAGAAAGTATTGTAAACGTTTTTGAACTTGACGTGCCGCCCTGAATAATTCTAATTCTTTTTTTTAATTGTGCTATTTTTTTCTGCGCTGTTGTTTTAGTCAACATCTATATTAAGTTTATTAAATATAGGCTTTTCAGCTTCTTCTGTTACATTATGATTCATTGCCAGTTTTCGTAATTCTTCAGGCGAAGCAATCAGTTTCATTAACGCCATTTGTAAAGCTGGTGCGTTTGACTTATACCATTTTGAACGCATTGAAACTTTTAATTCAGTTCTATTTTGGTTTAATAATTCTTTTAGCTCCTCCGATTTTTCCATTTCCCAAGCGTAAAATGTACTTGAAGAAATAGGAAGGTAGGCTATAATATCATCAAAAAAAAACAATCTGTGTTTAACAATCATTTCTTTTGCTTGTTCGTATATCTTTTTTTTATCGTATGCCATTGTACGTTGTAATTTCGTTGTAAATAGAGCGTCGGGGTGGTATCGCACCCCTTCTTTAATCTGGAATGATTAACGCATTACTTTTATGCTTCCGACGCTTGTTGTTTTCGTTCTTGTAAAGTTACTTTTTTTCCTTTATACATACCAGCTCCTAATTCATCTATTTTTGAAAAAGGTAAAATAGGCACGGTTATTTTGCAAGTTTTATCAATTACGTAAATATATCTTATTTGAAAGCCTTCTAATTTTTTACCTCCATTTTCTTTTATCCAATTAGTTCCACTTTTACCATTACTTTCTTTTGTTCTGTGTGCTGAACTTGTTAAACTACAAACTACTTCACCATTTGGCAATTGGTAGGTACTTGTGTTTTTATTAACTCCTATTAAATGAAAACCACTTGCACGGTATATAGTGCCATCACCGCATAAATTAGCGTCTGAAAAACTTAATATCCATTTTATATGCGGCGCGTTTTTTTTAATTAATTTAATTGAAATTGAAATGCATCTACTTTCTGAATTTTTAGGTAGGTAATCATTAAAAGCCATTCTATTTAATTCTAACATTTCATTCCATTTCGTGTTTTCTACAAATTGAATAACATTCTTTTTTACCATTGGAGACCCATAACTTAAAACCCCGTGTAACTGTTCGTCTAAAAAACAGCCAAAATGTAATATAGAATTTGGAACTACCTTACCTGAATAGTGGTATTTCTTTACAAACTCATTGGCAATCTTTGCAGGTATAACCTTAACTATTATTTCCTTTGCTCTGCCCATTGCATTATAATTAAATAAAGTGCGTTTCCATTCGTGTTTTCGTTACCCATTGTTTCGCAATATTTATATTCTTCAGTTTCTTTAATATCTGCTATTGCGTTTTTAATTTGCTTCGCTTGTTCATCTGCTAAAGTAAAAGTCATTTGTTGAAAAGGTGCTTTGTCTCCATCAGGTAAACTAAATTCAGTTCCTAATTCATCAGCGTTTAAATCAAAACCCGGTAAGTCTAAACCCCAGCTATCTAAATTTTCAACGTCCCATTCATTTGCTAAACTATCCCAGTCCCATTCACCAAAACCTACGTTATCTTTTATTAAGAATTCGTTTTTTTGTTCCTCCGTCCATTCGTCTGCTACTATAATTGGTACGGTTTCGTGTTTTAGTTCTTTTAACGCTTTTAAACGCATATTACCACCTAAGACAACGTATTTATCATCTACGTCAGTAAAAACGATTAGAGGGCGTTTATTTAGCATATCAGGGAACTCCTTTATTGAAGTTACTAACTTGTTAAACTTTACGTCTTTTATTATTCTTGGATTCTTTGGGTTTGGTTTAACCTCACTTATTTTTACTAACTTCATTTAATTAGGGTTATAATAGTAATCTCTGTATTCGTCTTTTGTTACTGGATATATTTCCATTTGTTCTATTTCGTTGTCTAAAAATACACAGTAATTTATTTCTGTTACTTCCATTATTAATCTTAAAGCGTTCCAATCTGATTTATGAATGTTTGGATTTATAAAAACAACATAATAGTCGCTTTTTAAAGTTACGCTACACACTTTATTCGTTCGTGTTTTTTGATAGGTTATCTTCATAACTTGTTGAACAAACTGCTAATCTTTGATCCGTGTTTTCAAACTCACTTACCATTTTGTCATCGGTCATGCAACGTTGAATGAACTCCGACTTTGTTTCGTTACTTGTTGGCTTGGGAATCGGCATCTTCGTAAGTGTTATAAACTTGTTTTAATTGGTTTACTCTTTCTAAAATACACGATCCACATGAAGTTGGTTCGTTGCGTACTCCAAACACTCTTGAATGAATTGCAAGTATTGTTTTTTGTTCACTTGGTTTTATTACTTCCGACTTTTTGTCAAACCATTCTTTTAACCAATCGTATTCAGATTGTTCTAAACATTTCGCCTTTCTGTACGGAAATAACTCGTTTAACTTTGCTTTGCGTTCATCACAGTTACAATCTTCTCCTAATAACCATTTAGCTACTTTTGCTACTCCAGTTACTTCGAGTACCTTTTCAACGGTGTCGCCTAATCCTTTGCTTTCTTGAGCTAATATTTCAGCTTTTGTTCGTCTTTTTCTTGCCATGTTTTTATTTTATTAATTCGTAATCCTCGTTTTTGTAGTCCTCATAATGCTCTCCGACTTCTATTTTTAAACTATCCTTGCAATATTTTAACGTTTGCCATACTGACTTAAAACTTATTCCAGTGCATTTTTGTATTTGGCGCGTACTCATTCCAGTATCTCGGTAAAGTTCATATAATAATTTGTCGTACCAATGCCAACTGTTTACTGTTTCGTTTATTTTTACTTCTAATTGCTTTTGAGCGTTCGTTTTTTCGTATGGACTACTTTCATCTACTAACTGTATTGCCTCCGTTATATCGACTTTCTGTAGCCTTTGTTTACTCTTTTCGAAGTCATAATACATATTTCGTAAAACAATCCATACAAACCCCTTGTAAATAGTTCCGTTTCGGTAAAATCTTTCTTTGTTTTCGTGTTTTGCTAACTTTAAATACATTTCTTGAACTATATCTTCAGCTAAATAATACTCTCCAAACGAGCGCACAACTTTAATCCAGTGTTTATGGTCTGCGTAAAGGTCATTTAAAAAACGGTTAGTGTCCAATTATAAACAACAATAAAATAAATAATACAACGATCAAACCACCCAAAACACGAATCAAACTCTTTCGCATTTCCACCTCATTAAACAACCATTTCTGAATCTTAACACTCGGAATGTTCCAAACAAAAACAAGTACAGCCCTATCCAAAAAGAATAAGGCTATAATGAAAGGAAATAAAAGTATTGTTAAGTATTTCACATGGCTAAGTTATGTAATTTTCTTTTATAGTTCAACAAACGTCCTAATGCTCTTGAGCAAATCTCTAATCTATCATTGTATTTTTTAGCTAAATTAGGTAAGTAACCTTTGTTTGAAGTCTTAATAAAATCGGATAACATTCTCATTCGTGTTTGCATACCGTCAATCATGTATTCAACCTCATCAATTCGCTCTTTAATTAAATCTAAATCTAATTGTTGGCCAGTTCCTGAGCATGACATACATTCATAATCCACTACATCCTGCAAATAAGGAATTTCAGTTCCATTGTGTTCAATTGTTACAGTTCCCCAACCATTACACTCTTGGCAATCTCTTGTTAAATTTTTCATAATTCGTGTTTTTAATTGTTAATTGTTGAACAAATATAATAATACTTTTTAATATAACAACAAAAAGAATAAAAAAAGCGGAATTTTTTACGTTCCGCCTTCCGACCGTGTTACCACAATCCAAAAATGATTCAGTAAGTGTTCTAATGGTAACTATCTGAATACGTTATTTACTAAAGAACTTTCCTATCTTTTCAATTGATTTACTCGATAAAGTGCTTCCACTCATAAATTTATGCAGGTTAGGTTGTTTTACTTCTACTAACTTCGAGAAAGCGTTTAAGCTCAATTCGTGTTTTTGTAGGTACTGTTTAACCATTGCCCTGGTAACTTCATTCGCTTCGCTTAAAACTTGTGCTGCGTAATTCATATACCATTTAAAAAGTCATCGAATTCTTTTCCATAGTTGGGTCTGCCATTTGGTTTTCCAGCTGTTGGCTTCGCTTGTTCCTGAACTGGTTTAAAACTTAGGCTTTGAAACTTTCCTTTTTGCCCGTCTTTTACCCATGCTGAAACATAATACTCAACGCCACCGATAGTTGCCTTTCCTTGATAGTGTGGATGCGTTTCTTTTTCTCTTTTGTCGTTAGTGAATAACGCTCCACTGTTGTCTCTCTTTTCCATTTTTACTTTGTTTTAATATATAATCGTTTAAATCTTTCAACCGAACAACAAAACTCTGTTATAGGGTTTGTTTCTTGTTGTCTTATTGTTTCGTACCAAAGTTTATCTTTTTTAAAATCTTTGATTTGCACTATTTGGTCTCGGGTCGTGTTTTTGTAGTAACCCATTACTTTTAAATCTTCCATTACCATAACCATTTTAAAAATGTCCATATCAATTTCAAGAATTTACGAATTAACCCATACTCATTTTGTTGAGTAGGAATGTTTATTGGCTCTTGAACTTTTACTTTTGTTGCTCGTGTTTTTGATTCAGCCCTTGCCTTAGCTTTTATTTCTGCTGGTATTTCTATATAATTCATATCAAATTGTAATTGAGGTTGCGTTTGTTTTCTTTGCATTTTTTGGAACTTTCTGTATTCATCAATTAATTTATTATTAACTTCTACATTTTCATTCCATTTATATATACCTAAATAATCTTTAAACACAATATTTTTCCTTAATAGCATTGTTGCTAATTGGTTTCCAGTACGGTGTTTTCTTGTTATAGCATTTAGATTAGTAACACTACTATTATCTATTTGACTTTTAATGTCATTTAAGCAAATTATCCATTTTTTATTTGCTACTTTTTTATTTACATTCATAATTCATTAATTAAATTGTTATAATATACTCTTGCTAACTCTATTCGTTCTTTGATTTGTTCTATTACGCTTTCGTCTTTTGCTATTTTAAAGACCTTGACGCGCTTTTCTTTTGGTATGTGGTCAAAGTTATGTTTCGACTGTACAAAGTCTCTTACATCCAAACTTTCATCTATTAACCCTTGTTTCCAATGTTCACGCCTTACCTCGTCCTCAACTATTTGAAATGGTGTATTTACTAAGCAATAACAAAGTAACGCTTCGTCTTTTCCTGTTAACCACATATAACCTTGCAGCTGGTAGTAATAATCTTTGTTCGGACATTCGCTTTCAAAAAATGGAAACGTAGTAGCATCCCAACTGCATTTAACATCTAAAAGAATTTCATTCGTGTTTACGTCTGGCGTTCCAGTTAAATAATCGTTTGTTAAATTCTCTTCATTCTTGTAAATAAAGCCTAAGTTCAACACATCGTTAACCAATTCTATTCCATCGTTTTCTACTTCATTACCTTTATCAGTGTATCTGCTCCAAAACTCTTTACGGATTCCGTATTTATGTTCGATTGCAAGTTCCTGAATGTATGTCTTTGTAGTTTTAGATAAGACCTCACCCTTTGTTTTGGGTGAAGTCATCAATTTTCCTATTTGTGAAGCTCGTATTTTCATAACAATAAAAGTGCTTTTTGTTGAACTTCATTTAATTCAAACTTTGCTTGTAGTTCTTCAGCTGTAAATTCTCCATTACGGATAGCTTCAACTGCTTTTAAGAATCGTTCACCTTGTATTGTAGGCTTTTTTGCTTCCGTGTTTTTAGGTTCTTCTTTTTTGTTATCTTTTGAATCGGGGTCGCTTTCAGTTTCATCAATTAAGAATAAACCATTCAATGCGTATTTACGTGCGTAACTTGAAGCTGTGCCAGTGCATTGTTCAGATGACATTCCTTTGTGTTCACCAAGTTCTGCCCAACCATAAACCTCTACAATGTCAGTTCCGCATTTTAACGTTGCTGTTGCTTTTAAAAATAGCTTACTACCTACTTCAACAATAGTATCTGAAAGAACCAAAGTAGATTCGTGTTTTACTAAGATAGGTTTTGCCGATTCTAAAATTTGCTCAGCACTACGATATTTGTAATTACCGAACTTGTTTAAACTTCCTTTTGGACATTTTAATTCTGCCTGAATTTCTAATAACTTTTTCATAATTTGAATTTTAATTGTTTACAAATATAACTATATTTTCTAATATAATACTAAAGAATAAAAAAAATTATAAAAATTTTCTAAGACCTTCCGCACAACGTTCTATGCTGTTTGCTCGTTCCTGAAGGCTTTTTATTTGTTCAGCGATAGTTTGCTTACAATCGCTTGTAAAATATCCGTTAGACGTCGCAATCAGCGGGATTATGCCGTTTGTACGAATGTAGTTAACCATTTTACGCAAACGTACTCCAGTCATTTTAATTTTATAACCTCGTGCTAAAAGATATTCGTTCATTCGGGTTACTATTAACTCCGACTTTATTGGGTTCGCCTTTTTGTAGTTTCGGAAACCATGCACCACTACTGGCAAAATCTCCATTTCTTCGCTTGTAAGTTCGTGTGTGAACTCTTCAAAATTAGTTACGCTCATAATTTAAGTTTTAATTGTTGGGTCAAATATAGTTATTCTTTTTAATATAATTACAATTCTTTTATCTTTTTTTTATAAGTCAACATAATTTCTCGTAGCTCCTCTTTGGTGTATCTTCTTTCTGTTGCTCCATTTTCCTCTAACCATTCAACTCGCTCAACTCCGATTTTGTCAATTAGCCTTTTTCTGTATTCAACTTGATTACCTGAAAGCATCACGTTACATTTATAACAACTTACCCAAACATTATCTTCGTGAAATCGTACGTTTGAATGCCCTCCAGCACTTAAATAGTGTGATGCGTGTCTTACTCCATTTATTTGTTTACCGCAGCTTATGCAGTTTTCGTGTTTATCTCGCTCACGTATAAATCGATTAAATACAACTTGTGTCATATTTAAAAAGTCTTGGATAGTTTCTAAGTCTTGTTTCATTTTTTGCTTTTTAACTTTCCATTGTTTCGCCTTTTCAGATTCTACCCAAACACGAACGCACTCATCTTTTAAGCAGTATTTCATATTGAATCGGATAGGCTCAAACTTTTCTTTGCAATGTTTACAGCGTGGCATCTTTAAAATTTAATTGTGATTGTAAATCCTTGACTTTAAATTTCTCTTCCATTAATAGCTTTTCAAGTCTAAAATTCTGCTGTAATGCTGCTCTTAGTTCCTTTTCCATAGCATCGTAGCTAATTTTTACTTGTTGTAAGTCTGCTAAGCTACGTTCCATTGAATGTATTAAATCATATCTATTAGAGGCACGTTCTTTTATTTCCTCAAGGCTTAGTTTAATCTTTAAATAAGTAGTGTCTAAGTTTACTTTGCCAGTTATAATTGTCAATTCGTTCATTTATTCGTGTTTTTGCTTGTTATAATTTTCTAAAATAGTTTTAATTGATTAGTATGGTTTTTAATTCGTTCAACCGCTTTTTCATAATATTCTAAATCTAATTCACAGGCTGTCAAGTCAAAGCCGTAATCATGGCACGCTATTGCTATTGAGCCGCTGCCTAAGTGGGTATCAAGTATTTTATCACTTTGCTTTGCGTATTTATCTAATATCCATTTGTAAAGAGCAATAGGTTTCTGACAAGGATGCCATCTTAAATTATTTTCCCAATCAATAACATTACCTATTACATTTCCTATACTTGTGTAATGAAATATTTTCATATTGACTCCAAAACTATGTGAAGCAATATCGCAATCTGATAAACCATCTGGTGATTTTCTTTTACCTCCTCCAGTTTTATCGTGTACTATTCTACCAACACTATCAATATATTTTGAATAGTAGTTAACTCCCCAAATTATTTGATTTTTACTAACTCTTTTTAATTCATCAAAATATTCTTTTTTTGGTATTTCATTATTCCAATCTATTTTTTTATGATGTTTTTTTGATTTTGTATTTCTAAAATCTCCTATACCATAAGGTGGGTCAACTATTGCTAAATCAAAATAGTTATCAGGATAACGTGCCATTAGCTCCATGTTATCTTCATTCGTTATTTGTATTTTATCCGTTACTTTCATATTCAAAAAGGATTTTGTTTTAACTTTTCACTAAACGAAAGTAATTCTTTTCCGTTTACTATATCGGGTTTAATCAAAGGTAGTTGTTTAGCTGGAAACTGATTACTAATTACATTGCGTTGTTCACTTGCATAATATTTCGTGTAATTGTTGTTTTCTGCATCCTGAAAATAGTAAGTCAATCGGTCTTTGTCAAAGTACATTTTAATACTTCCAACTTCGCCTATCGAACGTGGTTTAATTTTGTTAAAGTAAATTGTAACTTCATTGCTTAAAATATCCTCACGATGCACTGTTATCATTGATTTACCCGAGTTAAACCATTCACTACCACCTTTTAAATCGTAAGGACTTGGAGCAGGTCTTTTGCCGTTTTCCTTTTCAGTTAATTTGGGATGAATGATCGTGTGTAAATGTAAATCGTTTTGTTCTGCAATATGGTTTCTTAATGGTAAAATATATTCTAAATATTGCGCGTAACCTCCATGTTTTTCGTAATCGTGGCTCATATCTTTCCAACTATCAATCGAAGCCGTGTGTAATCCTTCATCCGTGTTTTTTAATTTAATTGCCCATTCCCAAAAATCCTGCGGACTTAATTTTCCTTTTGTTTCTTTACGAGTAACGATATGAAAGTGTCTAAACACCCATTCCATAGCGTGAGTAATTTCAATATCAGTTATTACGTTTTCTGCATTTGGATTAAAACTTTTACCCGTCTTTTTATGTATTAAATCGGCTACTATTTCAACATTGTTTCCTACGTCAGGAAAATAAACTAAATGTTTCCAACCGTAAAACTTTGAAGTGTTTACAAGTAGCTCCATAAGAACTTGAGTTTTACCGCTCATTGGGTAACCCGTCCAATCGGTGCAATTACCTAATGTCATTGAATAATGTTTGTGTAATTGTTCCCAACCTAAAAACATTCCTTTTTTATGGTAATTATCGCGATGCTTGTAAATCTTATCTACAATATCGCCTTGTTCAGTTATCTTAAATCCGTTCATCGTAAATGAGGTAAATTAAATTTTTCTTCTTGTTGTTTAGGTTGGTTTAAATATTTCTCAAAGTTAGCAGGTCTTAAGAAATGGTCAGGTGTTGCGTTTTTATTTTCTATTACCCATTCACTTTTAATCATATTTTCAAACGCATAATTCCATTCATCAGTAGAATATTTATCCAAAAGTTTTTTTAAGTTACTTTCAGTTTGATTGTTTAATGTTCTAAACTTAGCTTGTTGTTTTCCGTGTTTTACAAATTCTGAATTAAACCAATTCAAAAAACCATTTACACGTTCCTGAAAAGGAACTATATATACTTTCTCTTCTTCTTTCTCTTCTTCTTTCTCTTGTACTTGTATTAAAGGGTCTTGCATACCCCCTTGCATACCCCCTTGCATACCCCCTTGCATAGGGTCTTGAATAGGTGCTTTTGTTTTATCTTCATAACCCTTTATTTGCTTGTCAATAGAGTGTTTTTGAGATATATAAGCAAACTTAACCATTCCATTCAATTCGGTTTCTTCACCTGTAAATTGTCTTTTGAGTAAAGCATCGTAAAACGCTAATCTATCTTTGTCGTTTAATTCGTTAGCTACATCCCAGTAACTACGATAAAATTTAAATGCTTGTCTCATCTCCTAAATAATTAGATACATTTTCTTCAATGTGTGAGATATTATTTAAGTTAATAAAATAATTTCTTTGATGTTTAACCTGAATATGGTTATATTCATCGCAAATAATTTGTTCGCTTTTAATTTCTATAAAATCTTTTGAATCCACTTTAATTTTTTTTAATTCTTCAATTGTTAATGAAGTCCAAATTTCTTTTCCATTGTTAAAATAAATAGTTGCCATAACTTAAAATTTAAATAAATAAAAAAACCCCTTGAAATCCTGTGCATCCTACCTCACATTCATTCAAAGGGTCAATAATACCTTTACGAGTTTATAATGTAGGATGAACTCGAAGACAAATATACTAATTATTTTTTAATCTTCTTCCAAATTCTTGTAAAAATTATTCGATACGTTAACACGAATCTTCCACCGCTTTATTTTACGATAGTCAATCTTTTGCTTAGGGTTGTACAATATAAGAACTCTCATAGCTTTTCAATTTCGTGTTTAACATCCAGGAGCCATTGATGAGCAATACTGCCCTCGTTAATATATAAACCGTTTCTAATATCAATCATTTCATCTACTGCAATCAATGCACACCGTTTCGCTATTCCAGTACAAAGTATTTCCTCACCGCATTGTGTATCTTCAGACCATAACACAAATTTATAAGTATCAACTAATTCAAATGCTTTTTCTTTTGCCCTCATAGCTTTTCTATTTCTGTTATAACTTCTTTTAAAAACTTAATTCGTGTTAATGTAAGCGTTTCCTGAATACGCTGGTGGCAAGTAAAGATAGCGCAGTTTCTCGCTTTCTTATAGTCTTTTATTTCAAGTCCAATGTAGAACTTGTCTACTAACTCTATTGCAAATTGTTTAGGTGTCATACGTTTGATTTAACTATTATTTCTTTATCACTTATTATTTTAAAGCTTCGAGTACGTTCGTATTTCTGCATGAATTGAAGATTCATTCTATTATAAACATCCTCATGATACTCCTTACCTTTCAAAAGTAATTCTTTTAACCGTTCAAGTTGTTCTAATAAAACTGCTTCATTCGTCCATTCAAAAACCGCTGTAACTTCTTTAGCTTTCATTCTATTCTGATTTAAAGGTTTCATTGTACCATTGTTCAAAATGCCTTTCCATTAATCCTTGCCATGATTTATTTTCATAAGCAATCGGAACGCGTGAAAGTTTCATTTGCTCTTTCTCCATTTGTTTAGCTTGTTTAAATTCACTATACAAAGTCAAATCAATACCATGATTTTCTTTAAGATCATTAGCCAACCATTCTATTGCTGTTTTCATAATTTAATTCTTTTATGTTTTTCACTTCTTAATATATCACAATAATTTATTTTGTGTTTTTGTGCGTACCTTAAAACGTACTCTTCACAATACTCCAACACGGATGAACTATAAAGATGTACATTATTAATACTTACTGCATAACTTATATAGGTTTTATCCTTATACGTTTGCTTTATCTCTCTAATCCATCTATATTTCATTTCTCAAATTTATAAACGTGCCAAACAAAATAAATCAGTAACCCAAACTTAATTAAAAAACTTGCTTCCATGTTTTCGTGTTTTCGTTGTACCTTAAATTACGAGCTTTAGCATGACAAACTCGCATATAAAGTTCAATATCCATATACCCAGTGTTTTTCTTCTTTTGGTCTAACCAATAGTCAATAATCTCAATCAAAGTTGGATTTGCTTTTTTCTTCGTTCTCATGGCATTAAAATTAAAAGTGATACCAACATACCAAACGTGCCGAGAAACAGCGTTAAACCGAGCGTAACGACCTTTAAAAACTCTTTGTGCTCTTCATTCGCTGGAGTAACTTGGTCTAACAAGTCTAAAAAGTAATTTTTCATAATGTTTTATTTAATTGTTTTGACAAATATACTTATATTTTTTAATATAGGTTACATTTTTTTCAGATATTTTTTTTCAGAATTAAGAATTAGCAATAATTGCTTACGGGGGTATCCCTTAAAAATTTAATTAATTTACACATATATACCCAATAGGAGTGTTTCTTAATTCTTAATTCTATAAACTAAAAAACCCCTACCGAAGCAAGGGTTTCTCATTAACAATTAAACTATGAATTATGAAATCAATGCAAATATACTACTTTAATCGACGTAGCAAAATCTTTTTAACGATATTACCAACGATTTTAAAAAGACCGCCTTGCGAGTCGACTTTCACCTCTACTTTGTCAGCGGTCTTATCAACAGTTACATCTATGTTTTTACCATCGTAATCCACTTTTAAATCCCCGTCTTTACGCTCGATCTTCAAATCTACTTTTTCAGTGTCAATGTCTACTTTTAAATTTTTCTTTGCCATTATGCTTCATTTGTTGTTATTACTCCTTTTGGTTCTAAATGTACCTTGCGAACATTTGCAGGTTGAGCTATCTTCCATGCTGTTCTTCGTGCTTGTGTTAGTCTACTCTTTGCTATTCGTGCTACGTTAACAGAGTTATTTTGATTGCCACCTAACACGTGATAGTGCGTTTGGTCTTCACCTACATAGATTCCTACGTGTCCGCCGCCATTTCTTTTGAATGTAAGAACATCCCCTAACATTGGTTCAGAAACACGGTTGCCAAACTTATTCCAGTTCAATGCCCATAACGGACGCTCAACTACTTCAAGTCCTGCAGCTCTGCAACATTCAGCTATAAACAAACCGCACCATGGAATTTCATCGTTAGTGTAAATTCTTTCAAGCCCTAAGTTCTTTGCCCAACCTAATATAATTGGATTGTGTTCTTTACCTACAAATTCTTTTACTCCAAGTTGTTTAACAGCTTGAACTAAAATTCTCGGTGATTTTTCTTCTTTTAGCCAATCGTAACTCATGCCGTTTCGTTTATTTCGTCTTCGGGTTTAATAGCAAAATACGAATGAGATTCAATGCTTCTTTCAAATGCTGTTGCTAATTGCTTACCATAACATTCATAAAGCTTAGTTTTTAATTCTTGTACTTCGCTGTGTGTGTACCATAACCACATTGCAAGAACTCCAGTTGCTCCTTGCTTTTTAATTATTTCTAAAAGTTTGGTTATATCAATCATTGTATTTAATTTTCAAAAGGTGGTGGTGTTGGTTTCGGTTCGTACGGTATCAATTCAAGGTCTTTAACCCAAAGAAAAGACGGATTAACGCATTGCTCCATTTCCTCAACTGAGATTACCCAATTATCATTTAGGTCTTCAATAGGATTGAAATAAGAATCAGGTGCATACCATTGACCGATTAATTCGTCTTTTTGTACCTCTGTTAGTAACCCTACATAGGTTAACTTTTGTTCTTTTGTTAAATCTGTTAGTTTCATTTCTTATACTGTTGTTTAAGTGTTACACTTGGCGAGCCAACGTGGTGTTGAATGCTTGTACTGCTGTGTAAAAGTTAGCCGCTTCGGTGTCTGTTAAACCGTCTCCTATTGAGGCAAAGGCATATTGTCTATTAGACCAGTTTTGCATTAAGCCATCATTATTTAACGCACCTATTGGCATTATCTTTAATGATAATCTTGAACTTGTTTGAGCTGTATCAATTACTTTACTTCCGTTTTTATAACCT
>Ga0315900_10006354_pt1 | contig 15891 bp, 1 predicted proteins | sample LakEriMetagenome_FD_203521 | JGI IMG/M metagenome (GOLD analysis project Ga0315900, IMG submission 203521) | Freshwater fungal communities from buoy surface, Lake Erie, Ohio, United States - Buoy 12 MA114 | ecosystem: Environmental > Aquatic > Freshwater > Lake > Lake biofilm | place: USA: Lake...
GGTGACGATGCACCGGAGGCCGCGCACCGTGCAGCGGCACTGATGGCCAGCGGTTCGCCGGCCGTCACGAGGGACTGGTACGAGGGGATGCGCGACGAGATCGGCGCCCTCGAGTACGTCGAGCTCGTGGGACTGGTGGCCACGGCCGCGGCGGCGGCATCCTTGCGCAACTCGCTCGGCCTGCCGGAACGCGAGCTTCCTGCCGCCACGGAGGACGGGCCCTCCCGGGTGCCCCCGCCGCCGCTCGCGGACGCGAAACTCAACTGGGTGCCCGTCGCCGCGCCGGCGGACGGGACGGCAGCGGTGGTGCAGGCGCTCACTGCAGTGCCTTCTGCCTTCGCGGACCTCTGGCGTCTCGGCGACGCCCAGTACATCCCCGACGAGGAGATGGTCGACCTGCGCTGGACGCGCGGCACGCTCTCGCGCGTGGAGATCGAGCTCGTGGCCACGAGAGTCTCGTTCAGCCGCGAGTGCCATTATTGAACGTCCTCTCATGCGGCCATGCTCAGTTGGAGCGGCAAGGAACAAGGAATTGCGGTGGATCTCCCGGCTCTGAGAGTCGGTGTGCCGCACGAACGCGAGCTCGTGCAGTTCGCCCTTGCGGCGACATCACCCGCAGCGGATCGTGACGCGCTCGCAACCGCCCGTGAGCTGCTCACCGCCGCGATGGGCGAGGCGGCCATGGTGGACGCGGCCGCAGTCGTGGCGAACTTCGAGATGATGACGCGGCTCGCCGAGTGCACCGGTGCTGTTCTGCACAGTAAGGCGAGCGCCCAGGCCGGCACCGCAGTCGGGGCCGACGTCTTCCTCCGCCGGCACTGATCACGGGCCCTGGGCTCCGGCGGCGCCGGGCCTGCCCGTCAGTCCTTCCGGTGCTTCGCGCGCCTGAGGCCGAACACCGCGCCCGCTGCGAGGACGAGCCCGGCGAGTGCCGCCATCAGGATGAGCCCCGTGGGCACCGAACCGCCGTCGCCGGTTGGCGCCGGCGTGACGATTTCCTCGCCCGCCGTGCCGTCGGTCGCGGGTCGTGCCACCTCGATCTTGATCTCCACCGAGCGCACGGTGCCGTTCGGCGCGATTCCGTTCAGCTGGACGGTGTGGGAGCCGGGTTCCATCGACGCGGGGATCGGGTATGACGCCTTGAGTGTGCCGGATGCATCCGTGGTGCCGCGGCCGAGGAGTGTCGGCGTGGAGAACACCCACGCGGACGTGTCACTGTTGGGGCGCAGCCCGGTGACGGTGAACTCGAGGTCCTCGCCCGGTTCGAAGATGGGCGTGCCGCGCATGTTGGTCCTCACCGCACCGGTCTTCACCTTGACCTTCACCTGCAGCTTCTCGCTCGTCGTGACGGTGTAGTCGCCCTGCTCGATCTTCTCGCTGACCGTGCCCGAATCCGGCATGCCGAACACCGTGGTCGCCCCGTCAGAGATGGCCGCCACTCCCTCGTTGTCCATGGGCATCGAGACGTCGGGCAGGGCAGGCGTCTCGCCCGCGGGACGCTTCTTCGGTGTCTTCACCGGCTTCGTGACTGGTGACGGCACGGGAGTGGCGACGGGAGTCTCGACCGGGACGGGATTCACGACCGGGGCGGGGCTCGCCACCGGGGCAGGAGCTGGGGCAACAGCCGGTGCCTCCGGGACCACGGTGTTCGACGCGATCGACGCCTCGCCCGTTCCGACGGCATTCACCGGCGTGACACGGAAGACGTACGACCGGCTGCTGGAGAGGTTCGAGACCCGCACCGATGTCGCCGCGTTGATGCCGTCGGCGACCGTCTGCCACGTGTTGCCCGCGTTGTCGGACCACTCGATCACGTAGTCGGTGATCTCCGAGCCGCCGTCGTCGGCAGGTGCGGACCAGGTGAGGGTCACGGACTCGGCCCCGGCCGCCGCTGACGGCGTTCCGGACGCCCGCGGGGCACGCACCGGCTTGGCGGTGGCGGCCACGGTCGCGACGCTCGCGCCGTTGTCGTTGAGGGCACGCACCTTCACGTTGTAGGTGGTCCCGTTGCGGAGCCCGCGCAGAACCGTGGGGTTCTCCGCGACGTCGTTCCAGACGGTCCCGCCGTCGATGGAGTACTCGTAGCGCGAGATGGGGAGACCACCGGTGGAGGACGGCGCATCCCAGGAGATCGACATCGTCGCGTCGCCCGTCGTGACAGCCAGGTTCCGCGGCACGCCCGGGACTGTGGAGGGGATCCCCTGCACCGTGGAGGAGGGCAGACCGAGGGCGTCGACGTTCGAGGCGCGCAGGGCGATCTCGTAGGACTGGCCGTTGACCAGGTTGCCGAGGCGGAGCGACGTCGGGGTGCTCGCAGCTGCGGGGCTGACCGAGGAGATCGAGGCGTACTCGCGTGTGGCGAAGACACCGCCACCGCGGTTGCTGAGCGACTGTGCAGACATGGTGTTCGCCCATGTGACGCCGCCATCGAGGCTGTAGAAGTAGCCCTGCAACGTGTCGCCGCCGTTGTCTGACGGCGGAGCGAACCGGACGGTGATCTCCCCGTTGCCCTCCTGGACGGAGGTGATCGTGGGCGGCGCGGGCGGTGCCGTCGCGCGCTTCGTGGCGGCGTTGCTCGCTGTCCCCGGCCCGCGGAGGTTCACGGCCCTGATTGCCACGTCATACTCGGTGCCGACCGTGACGTTGTTGATCTCGATCGGCGAAGTCGACGCGGCGGAGTCCGCCCAGTTGTCGCCGCCGTCGAGGGAGTACTGGTAGTTCAGGACGGGCGCACCGCCGTCCGAAGGTGGCGCGGTGAACGCGACCACGAGGTTCCCGTTGCCGGACGTCACCGAGGTGACCGCGGGTGCATCGGGGATGGTCGCCGGGAGGGCGTTCACCACGGGCGACCCGGCACCATGCCCGAGGATGTTGAGCGCACGGATGCGCACGGGGTACGTCGTGCCGTTCGTGAGCCCGGTGAGCCTGAGCGGGCCGGCCGTGCTCGCCGGTGAGCGGGTGGTCCAGGTGTCGCCGCCGTCGGTCGAGTACTCGATGTTCGTGATCGTGGAACCGCCGTTGCCGCCGAGCGAGAACGCTACGTCTACCGCACCACTCGCCGAGATCACCTGGGTGATCTGGGGTGCGTCGGGAACGGTCGCGGGCACGCCGCTCTCGGCACTGCTCGCCGCACCGGGGCCGCGGCTGTTGACCGCGCGGATGGCGACCGAGTAGCTCACGCCGTTGATGAGGCCCGTCACGGCGAGCGGGCTCGTGGTCCCGTTGACGGCGGCCCAGGTGGAACCGCCGTCGGTCGAGACCTGGTACGCACTGATCGCCGCGCCGCCTGTGGCACCGGCAGTGAACGCGATCGCGAGGGCACCGTCGGAGCCGGTCACCGACGTGATGGTGGGTGCGAGCGGCGGGCCGGACGGGAGGGCCGTGACGGCGGCGCTCTGCGGGCTCGCGCTGACCGAGTTGATCGCCTTCAGCCTCACCGCGTAGCTGGTCCCGTTGGTCAGGCCGGTCACGACGATCGGCCCGACTGTGGTGGCAGGGGACAGCGTGGTCCAGGTGACGCCGTCGTCGACCGAGTACGAGTAGTTGCTGATCGCCGACCCGCCGTCATCGTTCGGGGCGAACGCGATGACCACGCGGCCGTTCTCGCCGGTTGCGGAGGTGACCGTGGGTGCATCCGGTGCGCGGGCCGGCGTGACGGAGACCGCGGTGCTCTGGCTGCTCGTGCCCATCGCGTTCACGGCACGCAGCCTCACCTGGTACGGGGTGCCGTTGGTCAGGCCCGGCAGCGGCAACGGGCTCGCGGTGGACGCCGGGTTGCGCACGGTCCAGGTGACGCCGTTGTCGACCGAGTACTCGATGTTCGAGACAGCCGCACCGTTCGCGGCACCCAGCGAGAAGGCGACCGATGCCGAGGCATCACCCGCGGTCACGGACGAGATCGTGGGGGCGCCCGCAACGGTCGCAGGCGTCCCGTTGACCGACGTGCTCGCCGCACCCGGCCCCTGTGCGTTGACCCCGCGCACCTTCACGGGGTACGTGACGCCGTTCGAGAGGCCGGTGATGACGAGCGGGCTGGCCGTGGATGCAGGGTCCGGCGTGGTCCACGTGGTGCCACCGTCGACGGAGTGCTCGATGTTCGTGATCGCCGACCCGCCGTCGAACCCGGCGGTGAAGTTCACGGTCAGCTGGCCGTTCCCGCGCACGAGCGACCCGATCATCGGTGCGGCGGGCGGCGAGGCCGGTGTCAACTGGCGCGAGGAAGAGGCGGGACCCGTGCCTATCGCGTTCCGCGCCCGGATGCGCACGTCGTACGCCGTGCCGTTCGAGAGGCCCGTCACCACGACCGGCGAGCTGTCGCCCGGCACGGTGGTCCAGGTGTCGCCGTCGTCCAGCGAGTAGTCGATCGCGGTGACGGCACGGCCGCCGTCATCGAGCACGTAGTGGTTGATGTTGATGGTGCCGTCGCCAACGGTCGGGCCCGAGATGGTCGGGGCGCCCGGGACGGTCGCCGGGTTCCCGGTCACCGGGTCGCTCGAGGCACCCTGGCCCTGGCTGTTGACGGCGGCGACCACGATCGACGCGTCGGTGCCGTTCGTTAGCCCCGTGATGACGAGCGGCGAGTCGACGCTCGCCGGCGAGAGGAGCACGAAGCCGCCGCCATCGACGGAGTACGCGTAGTTGGTGACGACCGCACCGCCGTTGTCCGCGGGTGGCTCGAACTCCACGGTGAGCGAGGTGTCGCCCGGGAGGATCCGGGTGATTGTTGGCTTGTCCGGTGCGGTGGCAGGGGTGCCGCTGGTACGGCTGGACACACCCGGTCCGTTCACGTTCACGGCGCGGAGCCTGATGGGGTAGGTGACCCCGTTCGTGAGGCCCGTGACGGTCAGCGGGCTGGTCGTGGATGCCGGGTTGCGCACGGTCCATGTGGCGCCGTCGTCAACCGAGTACTCCATGTTGGTGACTGCCGCACCGCCGTTGCCGCCGAGAGCGAACGCGACATCGACCAGACCGTCACCCGGCGTCACGGAGGCGATCGCAGGCATTGTCGGAACGGTCGACGGGGTGCCGTTGACCGCGGCCGACTGTGCGCCGGTCCCGCGGCCGTTGACGGCACGGATCCTGACTGGGTAAGAGGTCCCGTTGGTGAGGGACGAGACGGTGAACGATCCCGTTGCCACGGCCGTCGACTCGGCAGACCAGGTCGCCCCGTTGTTCAGCGAGTACTCGTAGTTCGTGATTGCATCCCCGCCGTTGTCGGCCGGTGCGGTGACCCCGACCGTGAGCGAACGGTTGCCTGGGGTGATGGAGGAGACCGTCGGTGCGCCGGGTGTCGTGGACGGGGTGCCGGACGCGGGGTTGGACGAGTCCCCGGTTCCGCGCGCGTTGACCAGCTGCAGTTTCAGCTGGTACGCCGCGCCGTTCGTGAGGCCGGTGACGATGAGCGGGCTGGTCACCGACGCGGGGCTGCGGGTCGTCCAGGTGATGCCGCCATCGGTGGACCAGCGGACATTCGTGGCCGCGGCACCGCCGTTGTCGCCCTGTGTGAACGACAGGGTCAGCCTGCCGTTGCCCGGGGCAACCGATGTGATCGTGGGTGCGTACGGCGCACGCGACGGAGTGCCCGCGGTTGCCGCGGACTGTGTGCCGGCACCGATGCGGTTCACGGCACGCACGCGCAGCTGGTACGCCGTGCCGTTCACGAGGGAGGGGATCGTGATGGTCCTCGAGTTGCTGGCCGTCGAGGTCCAGGTGTTCCCGTCGTCGGTGGAGTACTGGTACGAGAGCACGGATGCCCCGCCGTTGCTCGCGCCGTCCGACACCTCGGCGACGAGACCTCCGTCCGCGGGTGCCAGCGAGTCGATCGTGGGTGCGTCCGGCACGGTCGCAGGTGTTGCCTGTGTCGCTGCGCTGGCAGTTCCGCTTCCCTGGGCGTTCACGGAGCGCAGGCGAACCTGGTAAGCGGTGCCGTTCGTGAGGCCCGTGACGGCGAGCGGGCTGGCGGCCGATGCCGGGCTGCGGGTGGTCCAGGTGATGCCGTTGTCAGTGGAGAACTCCACGTTCGTGATCGCCGCGCCGTTGTCCGACCCCGCCACGAACGACACGGACAGGCCGCCGTCCGTGGATGCGGCCCCGACGACAGTCGGCGCTGCGGGCGCCCCGGCAGGCCGGCCGACCGTGCCGGTGCTGTCGGGCCCTGCCCCGCGCACGTTCACTGCGCGCAGTTTCACCGTGTAGTCGGTCGCGTTGTTGAGCCCCGAGATGAGCAACGGGCTGGCCGGGGTGGCCGGTGTGCGTGCCGTCCAGGTCTGGCCGTTGTCGATGGAGTACTCGTAGTTGGACACCGCCTCGCCCCCGTCGCTCGCCGGCGCGGTGAAGGCCACCGAGAGCGAGGTGTTCGACGCGGTCACCGAGGCGATCGATGGTGCGCCGGGGACGGTGGCGGGCTTGGCGCCGATGGTGTTGCTGGACGCGCCGGGCCCGCGCGAGTTCACCGCGCGCACGGCGGTGTTGTAGGCGGTGCCGTTCGTGAGGCCGGTGATGACGATCGGCCTGTCGGTCGAGGCGGGCGAGCGGGTCGTCCACGTGCTGCCGCCGTCCGTTGAGTACTCGTAGTTGGTGATGGCCGCACCGCCGGTGTCTGCGGACGGCGAGAAGTAGAGCGTCAACGTCTGGTGGGAGCCCTGCACGGAGCTGAGGGACGGCCCGGCCGGCGTCCACACGGGAGTGCCGGACACCGAATTGCTCGCGGCACCGGGCCCGCGCACGTTGTAGCTGCGCAGCTTGATGCTGTAGGTGCTGCCGTTCGTGAGGCCCGTGATTGTCGCGGGGCTGCTGACGCTCGAGGCGGCCGTCCATGAGGTGCCGCCGTCCACGGAGTACTCGGTGGCGGTGATTGCCGCACCGCCGTTGCTGCCGGCGGTGAACACCACGCTCAGTGAGCCCGAGACGCTCCCTGCGGTGACCGATGTGATGGTGGGTGCCGACGGGGGTGCCGAGGGCGTGCCGTTGACGGCGGCACTCGCCGTGCCCGACCCGCGCGAGTTCACGCCGCGCAGCACCACCTGGTAGGTGGTGCCGTTCGTGAGGTTGTTGATGGTGAGCGGACTGGTCACGGCCGCAGGGTCCACCGCGGTCCAGGTCGAGCCGTTGTTCAGCGAGTACTCGTAGTTCGTCACTGTGGCGCCGCGGGCCGGGGCCGCGGAGAAGTCAACCCGCAGGAACCCGCTGCCGCTGTTCACGCTGTTGATGACGGGTGCACCGGGCGTGTTGACGGGGGTGCCCTCCACCGTCGCGCTGGCCGTGCCCGGGCCCTGTGCGTTGACCGCCCTGACCCTGACTGCATAGACCGTCCCGTCGACGAGGCCTGTCAGGATCATCGGTGAGGCTGTCGAGGCCGGCGAGCGTGTCGTCCAGGTGGTCCCGCCGTTCGTGGAGTACTCGTAGTTGCTGATGGTGTTGCCGCCGTCGCTCGCCGGCGCCGTGAACGAGACCGTCAGCTGGCCCGGGTCGCCGGTGATGCCGTCGATGACGGGTGCCCCCGGCACGGTTGCCGGGCGGCCCGGCACGGCGGTGCTCGCGGCGCCCGACCCCTGCGGGTTCACTGCGCGGACCCTCACCGAGTAGTCGGTGCCGTTGGCAAGGCCGGCGATCACGAGCGGGCTGGCCGCAGAGGCAGGCGTCCTGGCCGTCCACGTCGACCCGCCGTCCAGCGAGTACTCGTAGTTGGTGACCGCGGCACCGCCCGTGGACCCTGCAGTGAGCGCCACGGAGAGCCTGGTGTTGCTGCCCGTGACGCCCGTGATCGATGGCGCGCCGGGAACGGTGGCGGGCGTTCCGTCGGAAGCCGCGCTCGCTCCGCCGGCGCCCTGCGAGTTCACGGACCTGATGCGCACTGCATAGGTGGTGCCGTTGGCGAGACCGGTGATCGTGACCGGGGAGACGATGGACGCCGGTGTCCGTGCCGTCCATGTCGCGCCGTCGTTGGTCGAGTACTCGTAGTTGGTCGGTGCCGCGCCGCCATCCGTGCCGGCCACGAACGACACGTCGAGACGGCCGTTCGAGGGCGTGATGCCGCTGATGGTGGGCGCGCCGGGCGTGGTCGCCGGGGTGCCGTCCACGGCTGCACTTGCGGCACCTGCCCCGCGCAGGTTCACCGCGCGCACGCGGACGGAATAGATGCGGGCGTTCACGAGGGAGGAGACGGAGAAGCTTCCGGACGTGCTCGCCGGGTTCAGCGCGGTCCACGTGGAGCCGTCGTTCACCGAGTACTCGTAGTTGGTTATCGCCGCGCCGCCGTTGAAGGCGGGGGCAGAGTAGGACACGCGGAGGCGGCCGGAGGACGGCTCGATTCCGGTGATGACGGGCGCGTCGGGTGTGCGCGACGGCGTGCCCGACGCCGAGGAACTGGAGGCGCCTGCTCCCGCCGGGTTCACCGCGCGTATCCGCACGGTGTAGGCGGTGCCGTTCGTGAGCCCGGTGATGACGAGCGGAGACGCGGCACTTGCGGGTGTGCGTGCGGTCCACGTGGAGCCGTCGAACGAGTACTCGTAGTTGGTGATCGCGATACTGCCGTTGCTGGCTGGTGCCGTGAAGACGACACTGACGGTCTCGCTGGAGGTCGACACCGAGTTGATCGTTGGCGCTCCCGGCGGCACGCCCGGTATGGCGGCCACGGCGTTGCTCGCGGTGCCGCCCCCGTTGATGTTCACTGCGCGAAGGACGACCGAGTAGGACGATCCGTTCGCGAGCCCGGTGATGACGAGCGGGCTGGTCACGGCAGCTGGCGAGCGGGTCGACCATGTCACGCCGCCGTTCAGCGAGAACTGGTAGTTCGTGACGGTGTTCCCGCCGTCGCTGACAGGCGGCGTGAACGCGACCGACAGCGTCTGGGATGCAGAGGGCGTGACGGCAGAGATGACCGGAGCACCGGCAATGGTCGACGGCGTTGCGTTCACGGTGACGCTCGCATCGCCGGGCCCGCTGCTGTTGACGGCCCGGATGGTGACCCCGTAGGAGGTGCCGTTCGTGAGGCCCGGGATGACGAGGGGTGACGCGGTGGAGGCCGGGTTCCGGGCCGTCCATGTGGTCCCGTTGTCCGTTGAGTACTGGTAGTTGGTGATGACGGACGCGCCGGCGACCGCGGGGGCGGAGAAGGCGACGGAGAGCTGGTTGTTGCCGGTGGACACGGACGAGACCGTGGGTGCGGAGGCGAACGGGCTGACGACCGACGGATCCGTCGTCACGCCGGCGCTCGCGTTCATGCCGGCCACGGTGGTCACGCGGAACCTGACGTTGTCGCCCGGCGTCAGGGACGGCACGGAGGCGTTGGTGGCCGTGGAGACACCGTCCTCCACCCAGCGCCATGTGGTCCCGTTGTCCGTGGAGTACTCGACGAGATAGTCGGTGGGGGCCGGGCCGGCGGCAGGTGCTGACCACGTGAGGAGAGCCGTTGTCGAGCGGGTGGATGCGGCAAGGTTCGTGACCGGGTCCGGTGTCGTGCCGCCCAGGTTCACCGTGGCGTTCGCGTACCCCACGGGCTCGGAACCGCTGAACGAGAAGCTCGAGGCAGAGCCCTCGTAGTGGAAGTACCAGCGGTTGCTCCGCGGGTTCACCACGAACCGCGCCATGTCGCCCAGGCCGGAGAAGGACGCAATCGTGGTGGTCCGCGCGTCGGGCACCCGTGCTCGCTCGATGCTGGAGGCACTCTTCACGTAGGCGAGATGGAGACGCCCACCGAAGTACTCCGCCACACCCCAGGTGGCCCAGCTCTCGGCCATGCTGCGGGCGGGGAGCGACATTGTGCCACGGTTGGTGACGACGCCGCTGGGGACGGCGACGTCCCACACCGTTCCGTTCGTGTACACCACGATCCGGCCGTACCCGGAGAAGATCCCGTGCCCGGACCCGCCGATGGTGATCGGTGCCGACAGCGCGATCACATTCGCGGTCCGCTGGCCGGTGACGGGGTCGAGGGCGGTGAGCGTGGTCAGGTTGCCCGTCCGGCTGGACGGCAGGTTGAACGCGTACGCCTTCAGGGTCTTCAGGTCCGTGGCTATCGCGTCCATCCACGTCCCGTCCGTGGTGGCGACCACTGCGCGGGTGCTGAGCGAGGAGAGCCCGAAGCGCGCGAGTGCCGAGTCGCCGGTCAGCAGGACATTGTTCGTGGTGAGAGCGATGCCGCCGCGGTCATCGCCTGTCTCGGCTCCCGCGTCCCACAAGGTGGCCCCTGTGTTGAGCAGCGAGTCGATCCTGAAGACACCCTCGCTGACGGCGAAGGTCACTGCCGCCGCGGCTTCACCGGCGGCAGGGCCTGTCGCGCCGGACTGGTCCGTCACCGAGTCGGGGACGAGTGTGAGGATGATGGTGCCGGCGCCCGGGCTCATGTTCGTCGCCGTGACCGTGCGCGTGCGCCCGGTGCCCGACACCGTGAGGTTCGACCATCCGGTGGAGGTGCCGGAGAGGGCAAAGTCGGATGCGGTGACCCCGGTGACGTCCTCGGAGAAAGTCACCGACCAGGTCTGCTCGTTGAAGTCGTTCGGCGTGCCGCTGGTGGATGCGATCGAGGTGACCGTGGGTGCGGAGCGGTCGATGGTCCGGACCTCGCTCTGGGCGAGCCCGGTGTCGATGACCATGACCCTCGCACCCGAGTCGAATGTCGCGGCCATGCGGCGGCCGTCGGCGCTCATGGTGAGCCCCCACGGGGCCTGCGAGGAGAGCGAGATGTTCGGGTTGGCGGCCAGCGAGGGCGCGGCACCCGTCATGTCGACCGCACGGACGGTCCAGTTGCCTCGGTTCGCGACGTAGGCGCGGGAGCCGTCCGGCGAGAACGCTATGCCCATCGGGTTGCTGAAGCCACCCACGTTCGTGGTGACCGAATTCGTGGCCGTGTTGATGACCGACACAGTGTTCGAGGAGAAGTTCGACACTGCAAGGCGCGTGCCGGCGTTGTTGAGTGCGAGGTGGTACGGGCTGGAGCCCACGGTGACCGTGGCCACCGCTGCCCCGGTCAGGGCGTTGATGACCGACACGGTGTTCGAGTTCACGTTCGACGTGTAGACCCGCGTGCCGTCGGGCGAGACGGCGACCGTGTTCGGGTACGCACCCGTGGCGATGCCGGTGGACTCGAGCGTCATGGTGGCCGTGTCGATGGACGAGACAGTGTTCGAACCCGTGTTGCTCACCCACACGAGACGCCCGGTGGGGGACCAGGCGACACCCATCGGGTTGGTGCCGACGGACGTGACCGTCCCCGCGACGGTGTGGTTGTCGGTCCGGATGATGCTCACGGAGTTCGACGAGAAGTTCGCCACCGCGAGGAAGTCGCCCCTGGGGGAGAGCGCGATGCCCCTGGGGCTCGACCCGACAGAGATCGATGCGACTGCCGCGCCGGTGGAGGTGGAGTAACCCATCACTCTGTTCGCGTTGGTGTTCGCCACGTAGACGGTGGACCCGTCGCGCGAGAGGGCGGAGTAATACGGAGTGGAAAGACCGGTGACGGTGCGGATGACGGTGCTGGCGGTGGCGGCGGTCCCCGGCCCTGCGTTCAGGGCCTCGTCGGTGACGGAGGACGGGGTGAGCGTCAGGACGACCGTGCCCTCCGAGCATGACGATGCCGTGACCGTGAATGTCGTGCCGGGGGTTGTCCCCGTGAGACCGACGGCGCACCCGGTCGCCGAGCCGGAGACCGTTATGTCGCTCGCCGTCAGCCCGATGACCGGTTCGTTGAACGTGAGCGGCACGGAGAGGACCGTGGCGTTGGTGTGGGGGCTCGATGCCGCACCCCAGGTGGCGACGGGCCCGCCCGGCACGCCGTCGACCCCGATCGAGGCGGCTGAGGTGTCGGCGGCAGGGCCGGAGTTCCCCGCGGTGTCGGTGACCGAACCGGCCAGGAGACGGGGGACGAGCGTTCCCGTGGAGCAGCCGGTCACCACCACGTTGAGGGGCGAACCGCCTGTTGCGGTCGTCGTGGCGGGGGCGAAGACGCACCCGGTGGAGGTGCCCGTGTTCGCGAAGTCGGCGGCCGAGATGCCCGAGACGTTCTCATTGAAGGTCAGCGGGAAGGTTGTGGTGCCCGCCGCCGGGGTTCCCCAGGTCGCGGTGGCACCTGTGCGGTCGATGGTGACCGTCGAGGAGGGGGCGGACCCGGACCCGTTCACCACGGTGATCGACGCGTTGTCGAAGTTGTTGACGTACATCCTCGTGCCGTCGGCCCGCGGGGTGATCGTCCACGGGTAGGTGCCCACGGTGATCGTGGAACCGAGTGTGTTGTTCGCCAGGTTGACCATGCGCAGGGTCGAGTACCCGTACTGGCCGACGTACAGAGTTGCGTCATCGGGCGAGGTCGCGAGGGCCATGGGACTGTTGAACCCTGTGATCGTCGCTGACACCGTGTTGCTGGAGGTGTTGATGACCGACACGGAGCCGGACGAGTGGTTCGCCGCGAAGACTCTGTCCCCTGCAGTCGACACCGCAACCTCGTAGGGGCTGGTCCCGACGTTGACGTGGGTGACCACGGCGTTCGTCGAAGTGTCGATCACCGAGACCGAGGCGTGGTTGACGTTGCCCGTGTAGAGGCGGGTGCCTGCGGGGTTGATCTCCACCGACCAGGGGTTCCTGCCCAGGGAGATCGTCGCTGTCACGGTGTTGGTGGACGTGTTGATGACCGAGATGCTCGCACTGCTGTAGTTCGCCACGTACAGCCTCGTCCCGTCGGGGCTGATCACAGCCCGGTTCGGGTTGGAGCCCACCGTGATCGTCGCTGTCACGGTGTTGGTGGCGGTGTTGATGACCGAGACGGTGCTGGAACTCCAGTTGGTGACATAGGCGCGGGTGCCGTCGGGGGAGACCACGACCGACCGTGGTGTCGAGCCGACGGCAACCGTCGCCGTGACGGCGTTGGTGGACGTGTTGATGACCCGCACCGACGAACCATTGTCCGGCACGTACAGGAAGGACCCGTTGGGAGCGATGCCCGACTTCATCGGGTTGCCGGTGCCGGTGATGGTCGCCGCGACGGTGTTCGCGGTGCCACTGCTGCCCGGCCCGGCGGTGCCGCTCAGGTCGGACACTGACTGTGCCGTCAGGCGGGCGCGCACCGTGCCCTCGCCGCAGCCCGTGACCGTCACCGTGAAGGAAGTGCCCGGTTGTGCACCCGTCACCGAGAACGAGCACCCTGCGGCGGTGCCCGCGTTCGAGAGGTCCGAACCGGTGAGACCGGTGATCTGTTCGTTGAACGACAGCCCGAAGGTCTGAGTGGTGCCGCTGGTGGGGCTGGTGGATGCGGATGTCCATGACGCGATGGGTGCACCCGGCACGGGGTCGACTGCCGTGGAGCTGGCGGCGGTGACTGCGGCCGCAGGACCCGTGTTGCCGGCCGAGTCGGCGATGCTGCCGGCGCGCAGGCGGGCGATGAGGGTTCCGGCCGAGCAGCCCGTGACTGTGACAGTGATGGACGTGCCGGAGGAGGACGCGGGGGCGAAGGCACAGTCAGCGGCGGTTCCGGCGTTGACGAAGTCGGCTGCCGCGAGCCCGGTGATCGTCTCGTTGGCGGTGAGTGTGTACGTGCCTGAGGTGGAAATCGACGCCCCGGGGTTCGCGGTGAACGAGGCTGTCGGCGCGGTCCGGTCGATCGTGACCGTCGCCGAGGGTGGGGCACCCGCACCGTTCACCACCGTGACCGAACCGGGGGAGTAGTTGCTCACGTACAGCCTGTCTCCGCCGGCAGACCGGGTGATCGACCACGGGTACGTTCCCACCGAGATGGTCAAGCCGAGGGTGTTGTTCGCCAGGTTGACCATGCGCAGGGTCGAGGCCCCGTACTGGCCCACGTACAGGGTCGTGTCGTCGATCGACGTCGCGAGGGCCATCGGGTTGGTGAACCCGGTGATCGTGCCTGACACGGTGTTGGTGGCGGTGCTGATGACCGACACCGAGCCCGACCCGTAGTTGGCCGAGAAGACCCTGTCCCCTGAGGTGCTGATCTCGACCTCGTGGGGACTCGAGCCCACGTTCACGTTGGTGATGAGTGAATTGGTCGAGGCGTTGATGACGCTCACCGTGGCGTTGCCCACGTTCCCCGTGTAGAGACGCGTCCCCGCCGGGTTGATGACGATCGACCACGGGGCGTGACTGATGGAGATATTCGTGGTGATGGTGTTGGTGGCGGTGTTCACGACCGCGACGGTCGAGTTGCCGTAGTTGGCGACGTACAGCTTCGTGCCGTCGGGTGACATCACGGCTCTGTTCGGGGTGGAGAACCCAGAGATCGTCGCCGTCACGGTGTTGGTGGCAGTGTTGATGACAGAGACCGTGTTGGACGAGTAGTTCGCCACGTATGCCTTCGTGCCGTCCGGCGACACCACAACTGACCGCGGAGTAGTGCCGACGGCGATCGTGGCCGTCACGGTGTTGGTCGTGGTGTTGATGACGCGCACTGAGGAGGTGCTGTCGGGCGCGTAGAGAAACGCACCATTCGGGGTCAGTCCCGAGTGCATGGGGTTACCGAGGCCGGAGATGGTCGCCGCGACGGTGTTGGCGGTTCCACTGGACCCGGGTCCTGCGGTGCCGCTCAGGTCCGTGACCGACTGGGCGGTCAACCGCGCCTGCACGCTGCCCTCAGCGCAACCGGTGGCCGTGACCGTGAAGGTGGTGCCGGGCTGGGCGCCCGACACCGTGAACGAACAGTTGGCGGCGGTGCCGCCATTGGAAAAGTCGCCGGCAGCGAGTCCGTTGATCTGCTCGTTGAACGACAGCCCGAAGGTCTGCGTGGTGCCGTTCGTGGGACTGGCGGAGGCGGACGTCCACGTGGCAACGGGCGGCCCCAGCACGGGGTCGACCGTCCAGGTGTTGGTCGAATTGTTCCCGGTGACGCCCGAGACTGTCTCGCGACTGCGGAAGGTGTGGGACCCGGGGGACAGGTTCGTCAACGAGACGGGGCTGGTGCATGCCGCCCACGCGGCGCCGTCAAGGCTGCACTCGAACGTGCCGCCCGACCCGGTGAGGGTCGCAGTGGCCGTGGTCGCGGAGACCGTGCCGGTGGGGAGGCCCGTGACCGTCGGTGCCGCAGGCGAGACGATCAGCGTTGCGGTGGCACTCACGTTCACCGCGCTCGGTGCATCGTTGGGCATCCCGCCGTACTCCACGAAGTAGGTCGTCATTGACCCGCCGCATCCTGAGTCGTTCCACTTGCTCAATGACCAGTATGTGAGGCAGTTCTCGCTCGTCCAGCCGTTCGGTTCCCCGGAGCCCCAGTTTGTGTACGCACCTCCGGTGGCGGAGCCCGTGCCCGATCCGGACCAGAACTGCGTCCCCGACTCGGGGCCTGCACCCCAGCGCCATGTTCCCTCAGCCGCGGCATCACTTCCGGCGAGCCAGCCGCCACCGCTGGCATTCCCTCCACTGATGACGTTGACGAGGAAGTCGTTCTCGGCGGAGGACGTGACGGTGGCGAGATAGCCCGTTCGGCCGGCAAATGTGCGCGTTGCCGCAGCGGCGAGAGCCTGGTCGTACGTGAGGGTCGCGGTGACTCGCTCGTAGTAGCGGCCGAGCGCGGGCGAGTGCATCACCGTGGTCGAACCGGGTGTGACCCGCACGTTGATGGTGGGCGTGGTCCCGCTGACCGCACCCTGGTACTGCAGCGTGGCGAGGGCGTTGTTCGCGTTCGCTGGTGACGCGTTGAAGCCGATCGCGGTGGAGGTGTTGGCGGTCCACTGGGCGCTGGTGTAGCCGGGTATGGCCGAGAGCCCGGTGGTGGTGCCCAGCTTCACGAAGCCGGCGCTCGGGGTGACGACCACGTTGACGGTGGAGGCCGTCACGTTGCTGATCGAGATGGCGCTCGACCGCGAGGCGATGGTGACGAACGCACCGGTGTCCACCGGCACCGACGACGGCACGCTGACGGCCGGGGTCGCCACGGTGACTGCGGCCGCGTCG
>Ga0315900_10006356_pt1 | contig 15889 bp, 11 predicted proteins | sample LakEriMetagenome_FD_203521 | JGI IMG/M metagenome (GOLD analysis project Ga0315900, IMG submission 203521) | Freshwater fungal communities from buoy surface, Lake Erie, Ohio, United States - Buoy 12 MA114 | ecosystem: Environmental > Aquatic > Freshwater > Lake > Lake biofilm | place: USA: Lake...
AACAGTGCAACCAACATTGAATTCGGTACACGCGCAGCTACAGAATCTCGTCCAATCGACGATCATCGATCGACCGCGGAATATCGCAAGCACGCGATTGCGGTTCTATCCCGTCGTTTACTCAACAGAGGAATACAGTCATGAGCGAACATCAGATTTATACCTTGCGCATCAATGGAGATGAGCATCGTGTGAAAGATGCGTGGATTGGAGAGTCACTTCTATACGTCCTTCGCGAGCGACTCGGCTTACCAGGTGCAAAAGGTGCCTGCGAACAAGGTGAATGTGGCAGTTGCACAGTGGTCCTTGATGGTGATGCAGTCTGCAGTTGTCTTGTTCTTGCGGCATCAGCCGTGGGTTCAGACATCGCAACTGTTGAGGGTCTGAGCTCTGATGGTGCACTGACAGACGTACAGCAGGCGTTTATCGACGAGGGAGCCGTGCAATGCGGATTCTGTACTCCAGGTCTCATTATGGCTGTCCATCATTTGCTGGACCACAACGCCGCACCTAGTGAATTAGAAGTGAAAGAGGCACTTTCTGGAAACATCTGCCGCTGCACCGGATACGGTCGCATTTTTGCTGCTGTTGACAGAGTTGTCTCAGTACGCCAAGGAGCAACACGATGAGCAGCGTTTCCACCTCAACTCGCCAACGCGATGTTCTCGGCACCAGCGCATTACGTCCTGACGGCGGCGCAAAGGTCCAAGGATCTTTTGCCTTTTCATCTGACCTATGGGCTGAGAACATGCTGTGGGGCGCCACACTTCGCTCTCCCCACCCGTACGCACGCATTGTCTCTATCGATACAACAGCGGCGTGGAAAATCTCAGGTGTTGAGACCATCATCACCCACGAAGATGTACCAGGTCAGTTGACATACGGACTTATATCAAGCGATCAGCCGGTCTTCGCAAAAGATTTTGTTCGATACATGGGGGAACCAATAGCCGCAGTTGCTGCCGACCATCCAGAGACCTGTCGTCGAGCTCTAGCGGCAATTGTTGTTGAGTATGAAGTTCTTTCGCCACTAACCGACGGCGAAAAGTCTCTTGACCCAGCAACACCAGCAATTCACCCCGATGGAAATGTCATCCGTGAGTTAAAGATCATTCGAGGTGATCAAAACGCAACAGGCCCAATCGTTGTTGAAGGTACCTACGAGTTAGGCATACAAGATCAAGCGTTCTTAGGCACTGAAGCGGCACTCGCTATTGCTGATCATGATGGTCAAGGTGTTGAGGTGTACGTCGCAACACAGTGGCTACACGAAGATCAAAAACAAATGGCGGCCTGTCTGAATCTGCCAGCCGACAAGGTCCGTCTTACCCTCGGCGGTGTAGGAGGAGCATTCGGCGCACGTGAGGACATCAGCTTGCAAGTACATTGCGCATTGCTCGCCTTGCGCACTCGTCGCCCAATCAAAATGCAATACGGGCGTGAAGAGAGTTTCTTTGGTCATGTTCACCGTCACCCGGCAAAGATCTGGATGCGCCATCACGCAGATAGCGATGGACGAATAATTCGTGTTGAATCCCGAATGCTGATGGACGGCGGCGCATATGCCTCCACCTCGTCAGCGGTGCTCACAAACGCTGCAACACATGCACAGGGTCCATACAAGTGCGAAAACGCTACTGTTCATAGCTACGCAGTCCGTACCAATAACCCGCCGTGTGGTGCAATGCGTGGCTTTGGAGTGGTGCAAGCATGCTTCGCACACGAAAGCCAGATGGACAAAATCGCTGCTGCAGCTGGTATTAGTCCCGTCGATGTTCGGTTACGTAATGCAATGAAAACTGGCGATCTCCTCATTACTGGTCAGCCTGTTGAAAGTGTGGCACCAGTTGAACGTTGTATCCGTGAGACTGACGCGCTTCCGATGCCAGATGATCTCCCTCACTCTCCAGATCCACTGTTACTGCCCGGCGGATCTGGACGCACGGCCGATCGCCAACACATCAAACGTGGTGTGGGTTGGGGTGTCTCAATCAAGAACATCATGTATTCCGAGGGCTTTGACGACTACTCCACTGCACGTGCAACTTTGCAAGACGGCGTCGTCACGTTGAAATTTGCCACCAGTGAAGTCGGACAAGGCTTTGTCACCCTCGCACCCCAAATCGCGCGCACCGTACTTGGCGTTGATCAAGTACTGGTCGAACCGATGGATACGAGTATCGGCTCTGCTGGATCAACCAGTGCATCACGCCAAACATGGATGAGTGGCGGCGCGGTTGATGGTGCCTGTCGCCTAGTGAGAGAGCGTCTGTTCGAGCATGTCGGTCGTCAACACAACGTTGATCCACTTCGGCTCGCAATCGATGGCACCGATGTTGTCGACACGATGGGCACTCTTCGTATCTCAGTCAGCGACGCGAGTCAGGGTCAACGATTTGAAGAGACATTCGTATATCATCACCGCCCAACTGATGACCTTGATGAGAACGGCCAAGGAAATTGTCACGTTGCATTTGCGTTCGTGGCTCACCGTGCTGTTGTTGACGTCGACACAGATTTGGGACTTGTGAAAGTGGTACAGGTAGCAACGGCTCAAGACATTGGAGTAGCTCTAAATCCCCTGTCCGTCGTCGGACAGATCGAAGGTGGAATTGCCCAAGGTCTCGGACTTGCAGTGATGGAAGAGATCGTGGTCGACAATGGTCGCGTACGCAATCCCAGTTTTACGGACTATCTCTTGCCAACCGCTCTCGATGCCCCAATAGTGGTTGCTTCATTTGTTGAAGAACCAGATCCTCAGGCACCGCTTGGAGCAAAAGGAGTGGGAGAACCACCGTGTATTTCCGTGACACCAGCGATTGTTGCGGCCATTCGCGACGCAACTGGCAAAGACCTCACTCGCGTACCAGTGCGCCCATATGACATTTGCCTGTAAGCATACGCTCACAGGCAAACATCACGCATATCTATCTAAATTCGGGCGCTGAGCGATCAGCACATCCTTCTCAGGTCAGTGCGTTGTACTGCTCTGGTTTGATCTCTTGTACTTGTTGCCAGTACTCAAGCAGGCTAAACGGCCAGTTCTGAGCGACTCGGTTGTACTCATTGCGATACCACGAGTTAACGGTTGCAACTCCCCATACCATTCCGGCATTGCCCTTATCGATGCGTTCGTTATAGGCGTTATGCACCTCTTGTTTCACATCAAGCGCCTTCAGATTGTGACGCAAGAGATGCTCGATGTAACGCATGACGTATGTGACTTCGCACTCGGTGAAGTAGATAATGCTGCCGTTCACAACGATGTTGGTGTTCGGGCCGTAGAGAATAAAGAAGTTAGGGAACTTCGGAACAGTCACTCCCATGAATGCTCGGGCATCACCCTTCCACTCACGTTGCAATTCAACACCGTTTAAGCCCACAACTTCCATAGGCATGAGGAATTTCGATGGCTGGAATCCAGTTGCGTAGATAATGATGTCGACTTCTCGCAGTACACCTTCAACATCGCGGATACCGCTTTCTTCAATAGAAGCAATGCGATCAGTCACCAATGACACGTTGTCTCGCTTCAATGTGCGCGCCCAAATGCCGTTATCAACCACGATTCGCTTGGATGCTGGCGGGTACTGAGGAATCACCTTTCCCAACAGATCTGGACGATCGCCGAATTGTTCTTTCAGGTAATCCTCCATCAGAGCACGCATGTCTTTGTTTGCTTGGCTGACCGCAAGTGTTTGGTCTTTCCAATTCGGATCCACTTGACAAGCGGGCAACATTCCTTCGCTGCCTCGCCAGAACAACCAGAATCGGTACCACTGCGCATACCCAGGAATGTTTCCGAACAACCACTGGAGTCCTGTAGCAACAGGCTCATGATATTCGGGAATACCAAAGAACCAGTTCGGAGTGCGTTGATACAGATCAACATGGGCAGCTTCTGCAGCGACAGTTGGCATCAACTGAACAGCGCTCGCTGCTGACCCAATCACGGCAACTCGCTTACCTTTAATGCTGACATCGGTGCGATAACGAGCGGTATGCCAACTCTCACCCTTGAACTTGTCCATTCCGACGATGTCGGGCATGTTTGGGCGGTTCAATTGTCCGACAGCCGAGATCACTGCGTCGGCCTCAAAGTTCTTCTTTTGACCGTTTGATGTCGTCTCAACAGTCCACTTCCCTGTCTTTTCGTCAAAGACGCTGCGATGAACTTCAGTGTTGAAATTGATGAGGGGCCGAATACCAAACTTGTCAGCACAATTGCGGAAATAATCCAGCAGTGTTGCCTGTGCTGAGTAATAACCCGGCCAGTCATTGCGTTGTTCGAATGAATAGCTGTACATGTGGTTTGCAACGTCAACACGACAGCCGGGGTAAACATTCTCCAACCAGGTACCACCAACATCAGTGTTTTTGTCCACGAGCTCAACTTCGACTCCGGCTTGACGCAGGCGATACGCCGCCAAGATGCCAGACATTCCTGCACCGATAATCAAGACTTTGAACGCACGACCAGGAGCAAGATCTTTCAGGTTCCACTGAGGAGCACGAAGGTCGTCACCCGTTACCGATAATTCTTCCTTCAGCAGTGGTAAGTAGTTCGGGTCCATCGAAGTGCCTGATGCCCATTCCATAGCTTTGCGCATGTCCTCGTCAGACCGTGACAACTCGACATTCGCACCACTATCGCGGAACTTCTTCAACACTTCAAACGCGATCGCACGGATCTCGGCTTGCTGTTCATCAGTCATACCACCTTGTGGCATACCAACGAGTGCAGGGTCTGGACGAAGGTGGGGTTTCAAGATTGAATAGTCACCGGTGATGTAAGCAAGCGCCGGCAGAAGTGAAGGACACGAGGCTTCTGCCAAGTGTTGTTGCAATTCTGCATCGGACACGTTCTTGGGGAAGGAAACGGCTTTTGTCATGTACAAGTTTTTAGCGCATTTGACAGCACCATAACGAGCGTTACGCCCCTAACCAGCAATTAGCCTGTAGGCAATACCCCATCCAATGGCCACTAAAGAGGTTCTGAATGTCCACCACAGTTGTCCCCCATGTTGATTACCTCGTCCTAGGAGACAACCCGCACCTGGTCGCAAACGAATGCACAAACTGTTCAGCACGGTTCTTTGGGCGTCGTAATGCCTGCGCAAACTGCTCCAAAACAGATTTCCGCCTCGTCGATGTCGCAACCGAAGGAGTCCTTCGCTCCTTCACAATTGTCACGTTCGCTCCTCCTGGAGTTCCCGTGCCCTTCGTCGCTGGGATCATCGATTGCGCAGGTACCAGTGTTCGCGCCAACATCATCAATGTTGACCCCTCACCAGAAAAGGTCTCCCTTGGTATGAAAGTGAAATTAGCGACGTACTCGCTCGGCAAAGACGACAACGGCGTTGAAGCAATCGGATTCGGGTACCGACCCGCCTGATACGACTAATAACAACTACAAACAATCGACCACCAACCACCTACGCGAATCACACAGGAGAACGACCATGGCTACAGACGACATCTACATACTCGGAATCAACATGACAAAGTTCGGGAAGCATCCCGACAAAGACACTGTTGACTTGGCCGCCGAAGCAGCACTTGCTGCGCTGAAAGACGGCGGCGTCACCATGAAAGACATGGGTGTAATGGCAGCAGGTTGCTTGTTTGGAGAAGGAAGTGTTGCACAATCAATCCAAAAGCAAATTGGTCAAACCGGAATTCCCGCGTACAACGTGTCCAATGCGTGCGCCACTGGCGCAACGGCTCTGCGAACAACGATCATGGCGATCAAAGCTGGCGAATGCGACATGGGACTTGCCGTAGGTGTTGAGAAGTTGGCAGGAGCTGGTCTTCTTGGAGCAAAGGCCCGCACAGAAGGAAAGGTCTTTGAACCAAAGGGTCGCTTTGGTGCTGTGGTTCCAACAGATGGCCTCATTGGAACCGACAACATGCCGGGAACCTTCGCCCAAGTTGGCATGGAATATGGCCACAAATACGGCGGTGCGACATTTGAATTGTTCGCAAAGATTGCAGAAAAAAATCACGCTCATTCAACATTGAATCCGCTTGCCGCCTACACAAAGCGCATGACGTTGGATGAAATCATGAACGATGTAATGATCGCCTACCCGAACACTCGCTCGATGTGCTCTGCTAACTGTGATGGCGCCGCAGCTGCAGTGGTGGTAAGTGGCCGCAAATTGAAGACACTGTCCAAAGAACAACAACGTCGTGCGGTGAAAGTTTCGGCATCGATTCTTACCAGCGACCCGTATCAGGAAGCATGTCAAGTTCTTCCAGATGTAAATACTCTGACCCGCATCGCTGCGAAGAAGGCATACGAGCAAGCAGGTGTTGGTCCAGGTGACCTAGACCTCGTTGAATTGCACGATTGTTTTGCAACGGCAGAACTAGTTCATTACGACAACCTCATGCTGTGCGAAGAAGGCGGCGCGGTCGACTTCTTCAATTCCGGCGCAACGTGGCGAGACGGTCGTCTACCAGTCAACGTCTCAGGTGGTCTCGAATCAAAGGGACACCCCATTGCAGCCACCGGCATTGCAAACATCTGGGAGGTGTGCCATCACCTCCGTGGAGAAGCCGGCGACCGACAGATCGAAGGCGCAAAGGTCGGCATGGCCCACGTCATTGGCCTTGGTTCAGCATGTGGGCTCCACATCCTGGAAAAGTCGGCTCTGTAAAGCCGAAACTCTTGGAAAAGTCAGCCCTATAAGCCGCTCTCGAGGCGGGTCACGCGCCACTAGCCCCTTCTCACTTGGTGAGTTGCAGTGTGTGCCTCCTACACTGGCACGTATCCGATCAGTGACGTTCGTCATGTTCTGATCACGTATTGAAGGGAAAACACAACCATGATTCGAGTCAGCGTGCTCTATCCAAAGAGCGAAGGAACCACCTTCGACATGGACTATTACAAGACCAAGCACCGCGATCTGTGCTTCAAAGTCCTTCCCGACTTGAAGAAGATGGATGTTGAGCAGGGTCTTGACGGTCCATACATCGCAGTAGGGCACCTCTTCTTTGACAACATGGAAGAGTTGCAGCGCAGCATGGGTGGCGCAGATGCAGTGAAGGCACAAGAAGACGTGCGCAACTACACCAACTGCGAGCCAGCCATTCAGATCTCACAGGTCATTCCCGTTAGCTGAATTAGTTCAATAAAAAAGGCGGCAGGGACACCTGCCGCCTTTTTTATGTTCTTGTTTAAGTCGAAAGATCGAGGGCTATCCGCGCGACATGTATGACGCTTCGATCTCATCGATACGACTTGCCAGTTCGGAGGCTGTACCAGAGATCTCGATGACCCCACGACGCATCACGTATGCACGGTCTGCGTACTTCAGCGCTTGACGCACGTGCTGCTCAACGAGCACAACTGCTGTGCCACGCTGGTCAGCTGCATCTCGTACCGCTTGCAACAGACGTTGCACAACAATCGGCGCAAGACCCATTGACAACTCGTCCGCTAACAACACTTTTGGCTTGCGCCCGAGATTACGTGCAAGGCTCAACATTTGTTGTTCGCCACCAGAAAGCGATCCACCCAAAACGTTGATGCGCTTTTCTAACTCAGGAAACAGTTGTAGCGCTTCGTCAATGCTCGCTCCTGCGACTCGCAAGTTCTCGCGAGTTGTAAGACCCATAAACACTGACTTCTCTTCTGTAACAAACGTCAGGCCGTTACGCGCACGCTGGTGAAGTGGACCAGTAGCCACTTCACCACCGATAACGACATCGCCTTCCATCGGAGAAAGTTCTCCAGCCAAGGTCAACATGGTCGTGGTCTTCCCTGCACCGTTAGGTCCAAGAATTGCCACCACTTCACCAGGGTTGGCCACAAGATTGATCCCTTTGATCACTGCTTGTTGACCACCGTATCCCGATGACAAATTGCGGGCTTCGATTCCCATCGTGCCTACTGATGTTGCTGTATCACTCATTTTGATGTCTCCTAATGATCAGCGTGCTCGCCACCGAGGTAGGCAGCAACGACCAATGGGTTGGATTGAATTTCGGCTGGCGTGCCTTCGGCGATCTTGCGACCGAAGTCAAGCACGACGATGTTGTCACAAACACTCATAACAAAGTTCATGTCGTGTTCGACCAACAGGATGCTCATACCCCATTCATCGGCAAGTCGACGAACTAGTGACGCGAGTTCTGCTGTTTCGGCGTCGCCGAGACCAGCAGCTGGCTCGTCAAGCAGCAACACATTTGGTTGTGTCGCAACCGCACGAGCAATAGCAAGGAGGCGACGGTTGCCGTATGACAAGTCTTCTACTTTGCGCAGCAAGTCATCTTCCAAACCGAACTCGTTGATAGCGGCAACAACTGCTCCAGGGAGCGGTGGGTTGACCGGCCAGAACAAGTCGGTGAGGTATGACTTCTGGTCACGCGGATCAGAAGCAGCACGAAGGTTGTCGAGAACCGACAAGTCTTCGAACAACTCAAGTGACTGGAACGAGCGTGACATACCGAGTCGAGCACGCTTTGGAGCATTCAACTTGGTGACATCCGCGTCATCCAACGTGATTGACCCAGCTGCTGCACGGGTGAATCCGGTGACCGCGTCAATAAACGAGGTTTTGCCGGCGCCGTTTGGTCCGATAAGACCAGTGATCTTGCCTGGCGGAACCTGCAGAGTGACGTCTTCAACAGCTGTAACACCACCGTAGCGAACCGTTAGTCCTTCCACCTTCAGAGTTACCGGCGCAACACGATCGCGGGTTTCAGGTGGAAGTTCCATCTTCTGCACCGCTGCGCTTGCTGGTGCACCGTCAGACTTCCTGAACAGACCCATGATCTTTGAGCCCACCCACTTCACCTGCATCGCAGATTCTTTGGCCATACCGTCTTGGTTCAACAACACGATGAGAACCACAAAGACACCACCGATCAGCTGAACGTATTGCTCAATTCCCGAGAAAATCGAGTTTGACACGCGAGCACCAATTGAGCCTGGCGTCAAAGTTGATCCGAAGATCGGGCCCATCAACCAGCCGATGCCTCCAAGGAATGCCCATCCGACAGATGTAACTGACACGAAGTTGTTGAACTCTGATGAGAACAAAATGGTGTCTTTACGGAACGAGATAAGAATTCCACCGAGACCTGCAATAGCAGCACCAACCGCAAACGCGTACAACTTTGCACCCGTCACACTGATACCAAGCGCTGCAGCAGCACGTTCGTTGGTACGCACCGCCAGCAAACGACGACCGCTTCGGCCACGACGCATTGCAGCTACGGCAAGCGCAGCCAAGATGAATCCGACCATACAGAAGATGGCGTAACGACTCGGATTACGTGTTGCCGAAATGTCGAGACCAAACACATTTGGTTTACCAATCTTGGTACCAATGAAACCACCAGTCCATGCGCTGTTACCAAAGATGATCAGCTGAATTGCGCTACCAAGTCCCAATGTCACAATTGCCAAGTTCAGACCACGAGCACGCACAGCAGGCAGTGCGAATAATGCACCCAATGGCGCAATCACGATCAGCGCAAACGGAATCGACAACAAGAATGGGAAGTTCCACACGTCGATTGCTCGTCCGGCGATGTATGCACCGAGTCCAGCAAGTGCGTATTGGCCAAGCGACAGCTGACCGGCATAACCAGTAACAACAACGATTGACAACAGAATTGTCGCCATCGCGAAAGTTGTCACCATGGAGTCCTGCCAAAGAATTGGCAACTGCGTGATGAGGACGAGAGAGATCACAACGCCAATTGCGACGTGAACAACTTTCACCTTTCCATCACCAACGGCTGGCAATCGTTGTAGGAAGTATCCGCGAACTGGCAATGCAGTTCCACGGAACACCATCACTGCGATGATCACAAGGAACGGGAACGACTGCGAGATACCAGGAGTTGAAACGTAGTTAACGAGTTCAGTTTGACCAACACCGATTAACAAACCGGCGATCAAAGCGACAGGGAAAGAACGGAAACCTGCAACCAATGCGGCCGCTAGTGCTGCAAGCACCAAGTTGGTCATCGTGGTCACTTGTAGCGTCACAATCGGTGACACCAAGATGGCAGCAAGACCCGCAAGCGCTGAACCGATTGCCCAGTTGAGTGTCGCGATCTTGTCTGGTGACAAACCAATAGCAGCTGCGGCGCGTTGGTTTTCCGCAACACCTGATGTTGCAAGACCAAAGTTGGTGAACTTGTAAAAGGCCCACAACACAATCGTCAAGACAGTCGCAATGATCACCAAGATGATGCGGTCAAGTGCAATGGTAATGCCACCGACTTCGTACAGATTGTCTGGGAGTTCTGTCTTTACGAAGGTGACTCGACCTCCGTAACGAACAACCGCAGCAGACTGCAAGATGATCAGAACGCCAAGTGTTGCGACGATACGAGCAAGTGGAGAAGCTCTCCGCAATTGACGCATTACAAGCAAGTGCGTCAACGCTCCGATCAACGCTGACAAAGCAACACCGAATAACAGCGCGAGGATGAATGGCCATCCTTGCTTTTCTCGTAATTCCCACGAGAAATACGCACCGACCATGCCCACTGCACCGTGGCCAAAATTCAATACGCCTGAGCCGCGATAGATCACCATTAGGCCTTGTGATGCAAGTGCATACAACGCACCCACACCCAAGCCAAGAATGGCAAACTTAATGAACTCCTGCATTATCCCCCCTCAGTTGTGTGGTCACCCACATGTCCGCAACGTGCGTTACGTTCATCGAACTGTCGCCATTTCGGTGACGCCAGTCACAATTTCTTGAGACTACTCCACCGGATGACGTCTGTGAAACGTATCACACCCCTGAAAAACGCCTGCAACTCATAGTGCTGCTTTCACAAAAAATATCCACACGTGCGCACATTCTCAATGACGTCCATGACATGAAGAAGGGGCCACACAACAGAGTGTGCGACCCCTTCCGCGCCCGGATTTCGATATCACACAGGGTGGCATGTCATCCAACTACTCATAGGCGCGATGATGAACTTCAATCACTCGAATGAAGTTACGAATTACAGCAAACAAACATGATTTGTTCACATATGCACATGGTAGCACTCCGAAAAAGTGCCACCTGAAAGCGATCTATCAACAAAAGCAAAGGGCCACGGATCTTTCGATCCGTGGCCCTTCAGCCGTTCTAGGAATGATCCTATTACAACGTGACTAATCAGTCAGCGTGGTATGGGCTCATGTCGTAGGTCTTGTCGTCCAATGGTGACAATGCACCACCAGAGATGACGTCGAACGCAACCGAGCGGTTGAAGATACGTGGGAATGCGCCACCTTCTCCTGCCCATGTTGTGGTGAAGTCAAGATCGCCAACCATGTTGTCCATTGGCAAGTTGCTTGTTGCATTTGCTGCATCAAGGAACGTCTGGTTGTTGACTTCAGTTCCGTCAGCAATCATCTGCTCAACAATCTTGCGGAAACCTTCGAATGCTGCCCAAGTACCGAGACCGGCAAGTGAGTTCCAGTCAAGATCTGGTGCATCGTAGGTCTCAAGAGCTGCGCGGTAGGCATCCCACATTGGACCAGCAATGTTTGGGTACGCGTTGATAACAACTCCACCTTCTGTTTCTGCTGGGAATGCTTCTGCAACTTTACCGTTCAAGTTTCCTTGTGGACCGTAGAGACGCTGTGTTCCACCGACTGCCTTCATTGCAGGAATGAAACCGAGCCACTGAATGTCACCCATGAAACCATGGATACAGTCGGTGCCGTCAGCTGCCTTCGCTGCCAATGCGCTGTAGTCAGAAGTTGTAAGCGGGAATGTGAGGTACTTCACTTCGTTGGTGTAACCGAGCTTCTCGAAAGCAGCTTTGGTCTGACCAATGAAGTAATCCTGTGAACCGTTTTCACCAAACAAGAATGCTGGTGCTTCACAACCGTCTTCTGCCATCTTGTACGCAGCACCAGCGTTGAATGAGAACACTGATCCCATGTTGAATGCGATTGGGCTTGAGAATTCAGCAGCCACAACTGGACAGCAAGCACCGAACCATGCGGTGTTTTCTGATTCCAAAACTTCAATCAACAAGCTGACGTCTGTGTCGTAACCACCAACGAGTGCGATTGCACCTGCATCAACGGCTTTACGTGCACATGCAGCATCTTCGTTCGGGTCGGTCTTTCCGTCACAGAACGTAACGTCGAGCGGACGACCACCGATGCCGCCATTGTCATTGATGTACTGCTCATAAATGTCTGCAGCAGCTTCAATGTTTGGATATGACTGCACTGATGAGTCAACAGTTGATACAACCCAAACGACCAATGGTTCGCCCGTTGGTGCTGGAGCTGCTGAACCGTCAGGTGCAGTTGTTTCGTCGGAGCCGCCGTCCGATGATGAATCATCATCGCCACAAGCGGCAAGTGTTAATGAACCAACAAGTGCGAGACTTGTCAGCACCCGAAGCGTGCGGCGTGAACGGCCACTGCTTGAGGTACGCGAAAACATCGACATGCGATGATCCCCCCTGTGTGTTAAGAGCAAGCCCACATCTGGACTCACTGATTCGTGACTTACGTCATGGAAACAGTAGCACTACATCAATTGCGAAGACCAACCCCGGACGAGAAGAATAATGAGAACTTCTCTTGCACTTTGCAAGTATTTCAGTTCTTTTCAAACCCTAGTAATGACAAGGGGTGACGCCAGACCTCAATAGAGACCGTGCGCCACCCCGAGCCGTAACAGTTATCGCCTTTCGATCACTCTGGGTGATACGCGGTCATGTCATACGTCTTCGCATCCATCGGAGTCAGAGCTCCTCCGGAGATGATGTCGTATGCCACCGAGCGGTTAAAGATTCGCGGGAATGCCCCACCTTCAGCTGCCCAAGGAGTTGTGAAGTCAAGATCACCCACCATGTTGTCCATCTGCAGATTGCTCGTGGCATTCGCAGCCTCAATGAAGGTGTCGTTATTGACTTCCGTACCATCCGCAATCATTTGCTCCACGATTCTGCGGAAGCCCTCAAACGCTGCCCATGTGCCGAGACCAGCAAGTGAGTTCCAGTCAAGATCTGGAGCGTTGTAGGTCTCAAGCGCTGCGCGATAGTCATCCCACATTGGACCAGCAATGTTTGGATACGCATTAATCACGACAGAGCCTTCTGTTTCTGTTGGGAATGCTTCAGCAACTTTCACGTTCAAGTTTCCTTGTGCGCCATACAACCGCGTGGTTGAACCAACGGATTTCAAAGCAGGGATAAATGCCATCCATTGAATGTCACCCAATCCACCATAAATACAATCTGAACCTTCAGCGGCCTTTGCAGCCACAGCACTAAAGTCAGAGATCGTGGCTGGCACCGTGATGAAATCCAACTCTCCTGTGTATTCAAGTGCCTCGAATGCGTACTTGGTTTGAGCCGTTGCGATGTCTTGACTGCCGTTCTCAAGGTAGATGAATTTCACATTTGTGCATCCGTCTTGCACCATCTTGTATGCAGCACCTTGGTTAAACGAGAACGTTGATCCCATGTTGAATGCAATCGGACTAGAAAATTCCTTCGCCACAACCGGACAACATGCACCAAACCAGGAAGTATTTTCAGATTCAAGAACTTCAATCATCAAACTGACGTCAAGGTCAAAGCCTCCGACCAACGCAATTGCTCCGTCGTCGACAGCTTTACGTGCACACGCTGCGTCTTCGTTGGGATCAGTCTTGCCATCACAGAAAGTGACTTCTAATGGACGACCACCAATGCCACCTTTGTCATTGATGTACTGCTCATAAATGTCTGCAGCAGCTTGAATGTTTGGATACGACAACAGTGACGAGTCAACTGTTGTAACAACCCAGACATTCAATGGTTCGCCTGTAGGTGTTGCGCCACCACCACTTGTTTCTGCAGTGGTGTCATCTGATCCACCACTGCTTGATGAATCATCATCGTCACCACACGCAGCGAGAGTCAAAGCTCCGACCAACGCAAGGCTGACGCCTATACGAAATGCGCGACGTCCAATACGAGACGACGAGCGTGCAAACATCCCCATGAGATGCCCCCCTTATTTGCAAGAACCAACAATCCCCCGAATGCCGGTTTGTGACGCTAGTCACGCCACAAAAGAGAAAGTATCACAAGCGAACGAACGCACGAACAAACAAGAGGCGAGGCCTGGTTGTAGTCCCAGACCTCGCCTCTTTCAGTTTTTGCTTCCTGTGCCAGTCAGGCTGACACACGAAATGCCGGGATCACTTGGCGTGATACTCGGTCATGTCATAGGTCTTGTCATCCATAGGAGTCAAGGCGCCACCAGAAATGATGTCGAACGCAACGGAACGGTTGAAGATTCGTGGGAACGCCCCACCCTCACCGGCCCATGGCGTAGTGAAATCAAGATCGCCGACCATGCTGTCCATCTGCAGATTGCTCGTGGCATTCGCAGCCTCAATGAAAGTATCGCTGTTGACTTCAACCCCATCAGCAATCATCTGTTCCACAATCTTACGGAACCCCTCAAATGCCGCCCATGTGCCGAGACCAGCAAGTGAGTTCCAGTCAAGATCTGGAGCGTTGTAGGTCTCAAGTGCTTGGCGATAGTCGTCCCACATTGGACCCGCGATGTTCGGATATGCATTAATTACGACTGCGCCTTCAGTCTCTTCAGGGAAAGCTTCTGCCACTTTCACATTCAAGTTTCCTTGGGGACCGTAGAGACGCTGAGTTCCACCGACAGACTTCAAGGCTGGGATAAAGCCAAGCCACTGAATGTCACCCATAAATCCATGAATGCAGTCGGTCCCTTCACCTGCTTTAGCGGCGATCGCACTGTAGTCAGAGGTATTAAGTGGCAACAGTACGTATATCGGCGCAGATGCATCTCCACCAACAAGTTCCCACGCTGCCTGCGTCTGGCCCTTGAAATAATCGTACGACGAACCTTCACCAATGATGAATGCAGGCTTCTTACAGCCATCTTCAAACATCTTCCACGACGCTGCAACATTGAACGAAAACACAGCACCCATGTTGAATGCAATCGGGCTTGAGAATTCTTTCGCCACAACCGGACAACAAGCACCGAACCAAGCAATGTTTTCAGATTCAAGGACTTCAATCAACAAACTGACGTCCACATCAAATCCACCGACAAGTGCAATCGCTCCAGCATCTACCGCTTTACGCGCACACGCTGCATCCTCATTTGGATCAGCTTTTCCGTCGCAGAATGTCACATCAAGGGGACGGCCACCAATGCCACCTTTGTCATTGATGTACTGCTCATAAATGTCTGCAGCAGCTTGAATGTTTGGATACGACGAAATGGCCGAGTCAACAGTTGATACAACCCACACAACGAGTGGATCTCCTGTTGGCGCCGCACCGCCACTTGTTTCAGCAGTGGTGTCATCTGACCCTCCGCTACTTGATGAATCGTCGTCATCACCGCATGCGGCAAGAGTCAACGCTCCCACCAATGCCAGGCTGACGCCAACACGAAAAGCACGGCGTCCTTGTCGAGACGACGAGCGCGCAAACATCCCCATTTGAGGCCCCCTCTACGAGACTGCGCAAGACGTGTGTCTTACCCAATAGTGACATACGTCACATCACTTTTCGTAAAGTACCACAAAATAAATCGGGGTGATTTCTAGGCGATCGCAAAACCCCTATAGCCAGCAGCTGCAACTTCGTTACACAGCACGCGATAAGGACCCACTCCACCGAGATACGGCAGGAATACACGTGGTTTACCCGGCACGTTCGCGCCCATGTACCACGAGTTAGCCAGCGGATACAACGTTGCGTTTCCGACTTCTGCACTATGTGCAACCCATTCGTCCTGTGCCTTTTGTGTCGCCTCGATGACTGTTTGGCCATGATCTCTCATCGACACGAACAAATCCGTCAACCAATCAACATGCTGCTCGATCGACACCATCATGTTCGACAACAC
>Ga0315900_10006357_pt1 | contig 15886 bp, 14 predicted proteins | sample LakEriMetagenome_FD_203521 | JGI IMG/M metagenome (GOLD analysis project Ga0315900, IMG submission 203521) | Freshwater fungal communities from buoy surface, Lake Erie, Ohio, United States - Buoy 12 MA114 | ecosystem: Environmental > Aquatic > Freshwater > Lake > Lake biofilm | place: USA: Lake...
CAACGTGAGAGAATGAGGCTCCTGAGATATGGGCGAGGCCTGGCGTGGCGCAGGCTCCGCCAGAAGCGCGACATCCGGGGGAAGGACAGGAGATGCCGCCTCCTCATCATCGAGCAGAAACGCGGGCGGCACGTAGGTTTCCTCGGGAGGAGGAAGGTGGACTGCGGCAGGAGTGGGAAGATCAACGATGGCCTCCTCCGCCTCACGATGGATTTGCTGTTCGAGCCACTGCCGGACTTTTGCCCGAGAGGGGGCTTCTACTGAGGGCGGCTCCGCAGGCACATCAGCGACTTCCCGGGTAGTGGAGCGGGGTGCGGAGTTGACGTGGATGCCTTTTCTCTGCTTCAGCAAAGCCAGCGCGGTGGCTCCAGCCGCGAGGACGAGAGGTGCTTTGGGCAGGCGCGAGGCAAGCACTCCACCCAGCGCCGTGGCGGTGAGAATGGCGAGCGCACTGGGCGGTTGGCCGGGGCGCGGTGCGGAATCGGTGGGAATGCCCTCTGAAGCCGTGCTCATCCGTGAATTGATGATGCTAGTTCATCACGCGGAACACGGCAAGATGCATCTGACCGCGGAAGCCAGATCAGCATTACGCGCTTCATTTGTTGGCATCGCCACCGCTGGCGGCCGCGAGCGCGGCCTCCTCGGGAGGGAGGAAGGCTTTGAAGCGGTTTTTGTCGATGGCCTTCATGTAGGCCTCCATCGGGGTGACATAACCGTCACGAAGCTTCTGCCAGATGGCCTCGTCCATGAACTGCATGCCCTGGGCTTTGCCACCGATGATGACATCGTAGAGTTTTTGTGTGGCACCCTCACGAATGATCGCGCCGACAGCGGGGTTGGAGACCATGATCTCGTTCACGGCGGCGCGGCCTTTGCCGTCGGCCTTTTTCATGAGGAGCTGGGCGACGACGCCCTTCAGCGAAGCGGCCAGCATGGTGCGCACCTGGCTCTGCTGGTCGGAGGGGAAGACGTCGATGATACGGTCAACGGTTTTGCGCGCGTTGTTCGTGTGGAGCGTGCCGAACACGAGCAATCCCGTCTCCGCTGCTGTCAGGGCGAGCGAGATGGTTTCCAAATCGCGCATTTCACCCACGAGCACGATGTCCGCGTCCTCGCGCAACGCGGCGCGGAGACCGTCGGCAAAGCTTGGCGTCTGGATGGGCACCTCACGCTGGGTGATGATGCTCTTCTTGTTCCGATGCACGAACTCGATCGGCTCCTCGATCGTGATGATGTGGCGGCGGAAGTTGGTGTTGATGTAGTCGAGCAGGGCGGCGAGCGTGGTGGATTTGCCTGATCCGGTGGGGCCGGTGACGAGGACGAGGCCGCTGCGCATGTGGCCAAACTCCTTCACCACAGGCGGAATGCCAAGCTGTTCAAGGCTGGCGATCTTGGTGGGAATGATACGAAAAACGCAGCCGTAGCCGTGCTGCTGGCGCAGGTAGTTGCAGCGGAAGCGGTTGTCCGCGTCCATCTCGTAGGCGAAGTCGAGATCGCCTTTTTCCGCGTAGCGCTCCCAGGCGCGCGTGTCGCAAATCTCGCGCATCATGGTTTCCATAAGGTGCTTGTCGAGAATGTTGTCGGCGATGGGTTTGATGCTGCCGTGGACACGCACTTTGGGCGGCTGCCCCTGGCTGAGGTGCAGGTCGGAGCCACCGAGCTCGATGAGCTTGTGAAAGTATTGATCGATGATTGGCATGTGAAGTTTGCGGTTCGCTGTTCTCTCAGTTCGTCGCTGTCGCGGCGGAGGGCGCTTAGGATTCGAAGAATTTGCGCATGATGATCTTGTCCTCGGCGCGGGATTCGCACTCTTCGCGGCTGATCTGCCCGCTGGCGTAAAGATTCCGCAGCGCGTCGTCCATGGTGACCATGCCGACGCCTTTGCCGGTCTGCATGACGCCGGCGAGCATGAAGGTTTTGCCCTCACGGATGCAGTTGCCGACGGCGGGCGTGTTCACGAGCACCTCCAGCGCCATGACGCGTCCATTGCCGTCGATTCTGGGCACGAGCTGCTGGGAAAGAATACCACGGAGCGACTCGGACACCATGATGCGGATCTGGTCGCGCTGGTCGATGGGGAACACATCGAGCACGCGGTCGAGCGTGCGTGCGGCGCTGCCGGTGTGCAGCGTGCCCAGAACCAAGTGGCCCGTTTCCGCTGCCGTGATGGCGAGCTGGATCGTCTCCAGGTCGCGCATTTCACCGACCATGATCACATCCGGGTCCTCACGCAGGGCTCCGCGCAGGGCGGCGGCGAAGGATGCGGTGTGGGTGTGAACTTCACGCTGGTTCACATGGCAGCCCTTTGGCTCGATGATGTACTCGATCGGGTCTTCGAGCGTGATGATGTGGTCCTGGCGTTCCGCATTGATGGAGTCCACGAGCGCTGCGAGCGTTGTCGATTTACCGCAGCCGACCGGGCCTGTGACGAGGATGAGGCCGTTGTGGAAGCGGGTGAGCGTTTTGACGGTGTCAGGCAGGCCAAGTTCTTCGACGGACTTGATCTGCGTCTTGATGACACGGAAGACCATGTCGATGCCGAGGCGCTGTTGCACGACAGAGGAACGAAAACGTCCAAATTCTGGCGAGTATGCGAAATCGACGTCTCCACGGGCTTCGAGCTGTTTGATCTGCGCCTCGCCAAGAAAGCCATACGCCAGCCGGCGGGCATCCTCAGGTGTGATGATGGCGGCGTTGTCCCAGATTGGTTGGAGATTCCCGTAGCGGCGCCAGACAGGTTGAGCACCGGTGGCGAGATGCAGATCTGACGCGTCATACTGCATGCAAAAACGCAGGTAGTCGTCAACAGAACCTAAAACGGGAAGAAGATCTTGAGGAGGAGGGTTGGTGTCTGACATGAAGAGAGAGGAGCGCTAGACTGTTCCCGCATCCGGGTCGTTCGGAGAAATTTTCTGACGGAGGAAGGACTCAAACATCTGCGCGCCATAATCGAGCAGAGTTTTGCGACCAAGGGACAAAAAGGGCGCCAGCAGCAACGCGAAAAAGCCGCGATTCTTAGCGGCGGCGGCGAAGTTGCCACGTCTGCCGCTGGAACGGAAAAGCTGGGTCAGGGTCAGGCCGGCCAGAGCCATCCCGCCGATCCAGAGCGAGCGATGTTTCTCGAAACTGCGCGTGAGGATGGCGCGCGGCGTCCACTCCTCGGCCGCCTGCGTGGCATGATGCGCCATGGAGGCGCGCGCGGCCTCCAGATCCCGCAAGACCTGCTGCTTCGGGGTCAGTTGTTCTTGTTGCTGGCGAGCCATTCGCGATCGCGTTGGAATTGATTGAAGGTCTCCTCGAAAAGCCGCAGGCCGCGCAGCCTGGATTTCAGTCCGGCGAGGAAAAGCAGGCCGAGAAAGAGATGAATGGCCCCTCCGGCCAGCGCCACACGGGTCCAATGCCAGCCATTAGACTCGGCGATGATCCAGACCAGCGCCGGCGCTGCGAGCATCCAGCCGATGATCAAGGCGGTGAGAGCCGCCATGAACATGCCGGTCAGGTTTGAAAGCCGTGCTCCTGCCTCCTGGCCCTCGATGTGAAGCAGTCTCCCGCGAGCTTCGAGGTACAGGCCCACGGCGCGCAATAATCCTGATGCGCTGGCGCGTTCCTCGGAGGCGGGCGGCTTGCCTGGAGTCATGGGGCGGATGCGCGGAGGTGCGCTCAACGGCGCAGGATGGAGCCGACCACAAAACCGATCCCAAAAGCTGTCAGCAGGGCCTGCAGCGGTTTTTCACGCGCAAATTTTTCCGCTTCAGCCCGCAGGTCGGCGTAACGCTCGCGTGCCTCGGTGAAGGTATGGTCGGCAAACTCGCCGGCCTTTTCCTTGAGGTCCGTGGCTTTCTGCTCGGCGGTGGTGCGGAACTGCTGGGCGCGGGTCTCGGCGGCTGCGCGAAATTCCGTGGCCTTTTGCGCGGCGGCGGCACGCAGTTCCTCGGCTGCTTTCATGGCGCTGGCCTTGGCCGCTTGAAAGGGATCATGCGGGGACACGGCGCCAAAGGCGGATTCTGCGGCTGGGTTCTCAGTCATGGTGCGAAAAGGATGGGTTCTTTGCCGTAACGTCATCGCGCATGAATGCGCACGACCTTGCGGCTTTGAATAAAGACGGTTCCGCGATTATTGGCGAGGGGAAAAAAGCGGTCCGCTGATTTCTCTTTCAGAGCGGCCGGACGGGTGTTCGGGCGGTGATTTTGCGCATGGCGGGCTGGTGTCTCCGCCGGGCCATCAACAGCGCCTGCTGAAGAGTCGCGTTCTGTCTTTTTGCGGCGGCGATTTCCGCCCTGGCGGCGCTTAGTTCATTTTCAAGAGCCTGCACGCGCAGCGTTTCCATCGCGGGGAGGGCCGGGAGCGAGGGCGTCGGCACTTTGGTCATTCCCGCAGGCTTCTGGGCGGCGTCGATGTCCGGCACGGATGCAACCGGTACGGGCGTGGCGGCCAGCTTCGCCTCCAGCTCCTTGATTTTGGCCAGGGCATTGATCAAACCTGCTTCCTGGACGCTTTCGAGCTGTTTCTGGGCATGCTGGCGGCTCTGCTCGGCCTGGAGCAAACGGTGGGAGAGGTCGGAGCGGAACGCGTCAAACTGCCGCTGAATTTTCGCGCGCCATGACATCGCGTCATGGTGGATGGCGGTGATCTCGACCTGCTGTTCCAGCGATTGCTTCTCCATCTTCACGAGTTCGCCGCGCATGCGGCGGTTGGAACCCGCCAGCACCCAGACACGGATCAACGCGATGATCAGCAATCCTCCAATGATGCAGAGACCCAGGAGCATTAGCTGAACATCATGAGGCAAATCCTTGTGCATAGCGCCTGTATGCAGCAGATGTTGTTCCAAATCAAACATCCGCGCGGTGCTTCGCTTTCGCGAAATTTTAACGAGGGTGGTTCGAATGCCCTCCCACGATCAAGAAAGAGAAATAGACGGCACTGGAAGCACGGTTTTCTCTGCTGATGGCTCTGGTTTGGGAGGTGCCGGCGCGTCTTTTTCGATCTGTTGCTGCTTTTGCTGAATGTCCTGGTAGCGCTGCTCGGATTCAGCGAGGCGCTTGGAAAACTCGGCGCGGAATGCGTCAAACATCCGCTGGATCTCGCCGCGCCAGGCGTTGGAATCCTGCCGCACCGCCAGAATTTCCTGATGCTGGGTGAGAACCTGTTTCTCCATTTTGGAGGTGCTCTCTCGCAGGCGACTGTTGGTGCGCAGGAGAAAGATAATCCTGACCATCGCGATGACCAGCAGGCCGCCGACGATGCAGAGCATGAGTTTCAGCGTCGGTGGGTCGAGCGAAATTTGGGGAAGAGTCATAAAAGAGAACTGAGCAGTTATCATTCCATAAATCAATGCTCCTTTGGGCCTGCTATTCCCCGCGATGGTCGGCCTCAGAGACGGATCACGATCTTGCCGAAGTGTTTGCCGCTCCCGAGGTGCTCGAAGGCCGCCCGGGCGTCGGCAAACTCAAAAGTCGAGTCGATGACCGGCTGCATTTTCACCCGCTCTATCTCGGCGAGCATTTGGGCAAACATTTCACGGGAGCCGACGTAGATGCCGTCCAGCCGGATGCCTTTGCGCAGAATCTGCACGGTTTGAATTTCCCCGCTTGTGCCGGTCAGAACGCCGATGAGGGCGATGTGCCCGCCAAAGCGCACCGCCCTGATCGAACGATTCAAAGTTTCCGCGCCGCCGATCTCGACAACTTTGTCCACGCCGAGGCCGCCGGTCTGCGACAATACCCATTTGTCCCAGTCTGGATCGGATGTGTAGTTGTGAACAGCTTCCGCGCCCAGTTCGCGCAGGCGTCCGGACTTCTCGTCACTGCTCGTGATCGCCAGCACGCGGGCGCCGGCTAGTTTGGCAAATTGCAGGGCAAAAACCGACACGCCGCCGGTGCCAAGGACGAGCACGGTCTCGCCGGCTTTGAGTCCGCCACGCACATTCAGAGCATCCCAGGCCGTGACGGCCGCGCAGGGCAGCGTGGAGGCTTCTTCAAAGGAAAGATGGGCCGGAACCGGCAGCAGGCTCTCCGCCCGCATCGTCGCAAACTCACGCAGTAGGCCGTCCACCATGCCACCGAGGGCCTGGGAAGCATGTGTCTGGCTGAATTCCCCATCCAGCCAGCTCGGCATGAACGGCACCACGACACGATCTCCCGGTTTCCACATCGGGACGCCTTCTCCAACGGCGGCTACCTCGCCCGAGCCATCAGAGCAGGGAATGCGCGGCACCGGCCCGGTCACGCCTTTGATGCCCAAGACGTTCATATAATCACGATAATTGAGGCTGACAGCACGGAGGCGGATCAGAACCTCGCCAGGCCCTGGCTTTGGCTCGGGTAAGTCGACAGTCTTGAGCGAGTTCAAGCCGTCGGTTCCGGTGATCTGGCAGGCTTTCATGGGGTCAAAAGATAGGCGCGGCTCAAGGCGTTGAAAAAGGGGAAAGTTCTCGCTTGATCCATGGATTCACGAAAACATTGTGAACAAGCTCTCGGGAAACGGACGGGATCTTTTGATTTTGCGGTCATTAAGTTCCCTGTGTGTCGGAAATGATAATGTTGCCATCCTTCGTGTCAGCGTAGTGTTTGTCGTGCTGGCGTAGGTAATATGCGGATGTGGCGGAATGGTGTGCGCCAAATACATGAGCCTGTTTTGGCGAGGTCTAAGGCATGCAGGTTCGCGTTTTTGGACGGGAATGAGTCTGTTTTCATATTTTGAGTTTTATGTCCAACTATCACTTAAAGCATTGAAAAACAGTTTTTTGGATGGTTTTTTTACCTCTCGTCGCCTGAACTTCAAAGTTTGGATTGGGTGCTGCTGGCGTGTGAGATCGCGCATCAAGGGCGCAGTGGGTATTTATTTGCCAAGTGTTCCACTATTCAAAAACAAGTGTTCCACACTTGGCGCTTTCCACCTAATGGGAACGGGGTGTATTTCGCGTCGGCCGGGTGCCAGGCGGGTAAGTAATGCCAGAAATGAGAATTCGCAGTGCCTTGTGAACAACCTGTCAAAAACTGTGTTTTGCGCAGGGGGAAAGTGCGAAAAACTTGTTTGTCTTGGCGCGTGCTGTGGAGGCCTTGGGAGGCTGTGTCCGGATGCTCAGGAGGGAGGGGGAGTTGGTTCCGCTTTTTCGACGATTGAATGGCTGATTAAGCAACTATCCCTAGCGGGCCTCGGCGGCGAGTTTTTCGATCCATTTGCCCAGATCCGGCGGACGGAAAGTCCGCATGCGTTCGAGGAGTCTGGAAGGATCGGCATCGACGAGAACACAGGCGGCATGTTCCGGTTTGAGGAAGCCTTGGCGGCTCATGTGGTGGATGAATTCGATGAGTCCGTCGAAAAAGCCGCCGACATTCAGCAGTCCCACCGGTTTGTCGTGGAACGAAAGTTGCAGCCAGGTCAGCGTCTCAAAGAGCTCGTCCAGAGTGCCAAAGCCGCCCGGCAGCGCGATGAAGCCGTCGCTCAGATCGACCATCATTTGCTTCCGCTCGTGCATGCTGGCGACGACGTGCAGCTTGGTGACAGCGCCGTGCCCCAGTTCTTTGTCCATCAGCGACTTTGGGATGACGCCAACGACTTCGCCGCCTTTTGACAGCGCCCCGTCCGCCACCGCGCCCATCAGCCCGACATGCCCGCCTCCATAGACCAGCACGATGTCTGAACTGGCGAGAAAAACGCCGAGATCATGGGCTGCGGCGCGATGGGCGGGGTTGTTTCCAGGATTGGAACCGCAATAGACACAGATTCGGTTCAGTCGGGGCATGGGCGCGCATGATGGATGTTTTCGGCGGGAGTGCAAAGGCTTGCGCTGATCGCGTCGTATTCGCTAACCTCTGAACGCATGAAACGATCCCGTCGCTCCTTCCTCGCCTCCGCCGCCGCGCTCAGCGGTTGTTCACTGTTGCCCTCCTTCAAAAAGGGGGATTGGATCGACGCGCATGTGCATGTGTGGACGCCTGATGTGGAGAAATATCCGCTGGCACGTGGCTACGCGGTCAGTGACATGCGTCCGCCGAGTTTCATGCCGGAGCAATTGTTCGCGCACTGTCGCCCCGAAGGCGTGCGGCGCATCGTGCTGATCCAGATGAGCTATTATCAAACCGACAACAGCTACATGCTCGATGTCATGCGTGCGCATCCGGGAACCTTCAGCGGCGTGGCGATCGTGGATGAAAACGCGCCTGATGTGGCCGCCACGATGACCAAATTGGTCAAACAAGGCGTGCGTGGCTTTCGCATCAGTGCCGGAAGGGAAAAGAACCTCTCCGCCTGGATCGGGTCGCAAGGCATGGCGACTCTTTGGAAGGCGGCGGCCGAACTGAAAGCGAGCGTCTGTCCGCTGATCAATCCCGACACGCTGCCTCTCATCGACAAAATGTGCGAATGGTATCCCGACACGAGCGTGGTCATCGATCACTGTGCCCGCATCGGCATGGCGGGGGGCTTTAAAGAAGGCGATGTGAAGAATCTGCTCCGGCTCTCTCGCCATGCGAAGACCCATGTGAAGGCTTCGGCCTTCTACGCGCTCGGTGCCAAGAAGGCGCCTTATCTCGACATGGGGCCTCTGATTCGCCAAGTGCGGGACGCTTTCGGCTCCCAGCGTGTGATGTGGGCCAGCGATTGCCCTTTCCAGGTCGATCCGGGACACAATTACCGCGACTCCATCGCGTTGATCCGCGACCGGCTCGATTTTCTGAGCGAGCAGGACAGAGCGTGGATGCTGCGCGGCACGGCGGAGAAGGTGTTTTTCTCGTGAGGCAGGTCGGCATCTCTTTCCTCGTGAAAGCACGAAAAAGCCCCGTCAGGAATGCTGACGGGGCTCGGCTCGGGAGAGATGGTTGTTTGCGACGGAAGATCAGGCGGCGGCTTCAGCACCTTTGTGGCCGAGCTGCTTCACGGCGAGATTGAGCTGATCGTATTCGATCGGCTTCTTGATGACCGTGACGGGTCCATGGCCGAGGATCCGGCTGAGAATTTCACTGTCCGGATAGCCAGTGATGACCACGATGGGCAGATCCGGGTAAAGAGCCTTCAACTGCGAATACACTTCGTCGCCAGGAACATCGGGAAGTTTGAGGTCGAGGAAGACGAAATCGAACTTCTGCTTCTTCGCCATCGCGATGGCTTCCGCGCCGGTGCCCACCACAAGGCGGCCGAAACCGGCTTTCTTGAGGAACTGTTTGAAGAGGGCCTGCAAAGCGGGGTCATCATCGACAACCATGACAGTGGGCTGACCGGCTTCGTCTTCTTTGCGCAGCACATCGCGATCCAGCAGGCTGCGCTTGATGCGCCAGCGGCCTCCAATCTGCACAGCTGGCAACTGCCCGCGCTGCACGAGGTAATAAACAGTGGGAAGGGGGATGCGGAGGTATTCCGCAGTTTCCTTCACTGTCATGAGTTCCGGCGCATTGAGGTCAGCCATATATATTTATGAAAAAGTTTCCGAGAGTTGGTGGTTGAAAAAGCTCAGTTGATAATTTCCATCGTTACAAAGGATTTATCAGCATTTAGGAGAGAGTGCCCGTTCAGATAATTGGTAGATTTGCGAAGTTTAGTCACATTTGCAAACCAAAAATGAGTGTGGTTGAAAAACTTCGGAAATCCTGAAGAATTTCATACAAATGCCCTCAAGCCAGACTGGAGAGAATAAAAGTGCATAGATAGAGCCAGTCGAGATATTCATGCAATGCCTCTGCATTTCGGGTTCGAAGTGGCTCGTCTAGATTTGGGTGTAACGGGCATCGCATTTGCCAAAAACGGTCCTTTCGCCTAGATGCACGCCCCCATGTCTGACTCCATCCCCAACGTCCTCGCCGAACGCTACGCCACCGCCCCCATGCGCGCCCTTTGGTCGCCGGAGGGCAAAGTGAGGCTCGAACGCGATTACTGGATCGCCGTGCTCAAAGGCCAGCGTGACCTCGGCATCCCCGTGCCGGATGGCGTGATCGAGGCCTACGAAAAGGTGAAGGACCAGATCAACGTGGCCTCCATCATGGAGCGTGAGCGCGTGACGCGTCACGATGTGAAGGCACGCATCGAGGAGTTTTGCGATCTCGCCGGTCACGAGCACATCCACAAGGGCATGACCAGCCGCGACCTCACGGAGAATGTGGAGCAGCTCCAGGTCTTCCGCGCCTTGCTGGAGATCCGCCGCAAGACGGTGGCCGTGCTCGCAGGCATCGCCCGCCGTGCCGCGCAGACGCGTGACATCCCGCTCACCGCCCGCACGCACAACGTTGCCGCGCAGGCCACCACGCTCGGCAAACGCCTCGCCATGTTTGGCGAAGAAACGCTGCTGGCCTTTGGCGATCTCCAAAACGTCATCGCCACCTATCCCGCTCGCGGCCTGAAAGGCGCGGTCGGCACTCGCCTGGACCAAATCACCCTCTTCAACGGCGACGCGAAAAAGGCCTCCGAACTCGAGAACCGCATCCTGCACCATCTCGGCATGCCCGCCGCCTTTGGTGCCGTCGGCCAGGTGTATCCGCGCAGCCTCGACATGCAGGTCGTCGCCTCGCTTTGCCAAGTCGCCAGTGGCCCCGGCAGCTTTGCTCGCACGCTGCGCCTCATGGCCGGCCATGAACTTTCCTCCGAAGGCTTCGCCAAAGGCCAGGTCGGTTCCTCCGCCATGCCGCACAAGATGAACAGCCGCTCCTGCGAGCGTGTGAACGGCCTCCACGTCATCCTCAAAGGCTATCTCGCCATGGCCGCCGGTCTCGCCGGCGATCAGTGGAACGAGGGCGATGTTTCCTGCTCCGTCGTGCGCCGCGTCATGCTGCCCGATGCCTTCCTCGCTCTCGATGGCCTGCTAGAGACCTTCCTCACCATCCTGAACCAAATGGAGGTCTTCGAATCCGTCATCGAGCAGGAACTCATGCGCTACCTGCCCTTCCTTCTCACCACCACCGTCATGATGGAGGCTGTGAAAGCCGGAGCCGGACGCGAAACCGCCCACGAAGTCATCAAGGAGCACGCCGTCCAAGTCGCCAAAGACATGCGCACCGGCAAAGTGCGCGAAAACGATCTCCTCAGCCGCCTCGTCGCCGATGAACGCCTCACCCTCACTGCCGAGGACATGCAGCGCCTCGTTGCGGCCGGCAAAAACAACACGGGAGATGCTCCCGAGCAGGTCGATGCCTTCTGCGCCCGCGTGGATGCCATCGCGAAGGAATATCCCGAAGGTGCCAAGTATGAGCCGGGCGTGATCCTGTGAGGATCACGCCTCCCCCGCCTTCGGCTCCCGCACGACGCGATCGACACTGTGCTTGGTGATGATGTTACCCTGCGACTCGCGGTTTTTGATGGCGATGGAGTTGAAGGGGAACTTGATCTGGAGATTGCGCAGGTAGAGCGCGGGCTTCAGGTGCACCACGGCGTTGAAGGCATTGCTCTCCTCCTCCGTCTCGTGGCGGATGAGGTAGAGCACCGTCGATCCAGGCGTCCCCTTGGTCAGCACGTATTCCTTGTCGCGGGTGATGCCGCCGACGCGGAAGCGCTTCGCCATGACATTGCCCTGGCGGCCGTCACGATAGACCAGGCTGTAAACAGCCTGGTCGTCCTTCTTGAACAGGCCGATGTAGGGCGGGTTCTTGCCCACGAAGAACTTCTCGCCCGCCTTCGTCACGCTCATCGTGCCGTCCTTCGTGAAGAAGATCACGTCATCCAGCGGCGAGCACTTGCACACCGGCTCGCCCTCGCGCTTCAGGCCCGTGCCGGCAAAGCCGTCCTTGGCGTTCAGGTACAGCGTCTCGTTCTGCATGATCACCTCTGCGGCGGCCACGCGTTCAAAGCTGCTCACCACCGTGCGGCGCTCACGGCCGGGGCCGTAGGTCTTCTTTAGCTCTTCAAAGTGACGGATCGTGTACTTCGTGAGGCCTTTGAGAAACTTCTCCGCCTGCTCGATCTCCTCCTCCAGTTCCTTGATGTGGTTGTCCGCCTCGAAGCTGTTGAACTTGGAGATGCGCTTGATCTTGATCTCCGTCAGTCGGGCCACGTCGTCATCGTTCACCTCGCGCTTGAGCTGGCCTAGGAAAGGCTTCAGTCCTTTCCAGATCGCAGCGATCACGGCTTCCCAGGTCTCGCACTCCTCGATTTTACGGTAGATCCGGTTCTCGATGAAAATCTTCTCCAGGGAGCTGAAATGCCATTTCTCGTTCAGCTCGCCCAGCAGGATCTCCAGTTCATGGCCCAGGATCTTCTTCGTATTCTCCGCGCTGGCCTTCAACAGCTCGTTCACGCTCATGAAGCGCGGCTTGTCGTCCTGGATCACCACGGCGTTTGGTGACAGGCTCACTTCGCAATCCGTAAAGGCGTAGAGCGCCTGGATCGTCTGCTCCACGTCCGTGCCGGAGGGCAGTTGCACCACGATCTCCACCTTTTCCGCCGTGTTGTCGTCCACGCGGGCGATTTTGATTTTTCCCTTCTCATTCGCGGCGACGATGCTGTCCATCAGCCCGCCCGTCGTCGTGCCGAAGGGGATCTCGGTGATGACGAGCGTGTTCTTCTTCGGTCCTTCCTCGATCTTTGCCCGCACGCGCACCCGGCCTCCTCGCAGGCCGCCGTTGTAATCCTTCGCGTCCATGATGCCGCCCGTGGCGAAGTCCGGCAGCAGGTTCACCTCCTCGCCACGCAGTGCGGCGATGCTTGCGTCGCACAGTTCGATGAAATTGTGCGGCAAAATGCGGCAGGACAGGCCAACGGCGATGCCTTCCACGCCCTGCGCCAGCAGCAGCGGAAACTTCACCGGCAGCGTCACCGGCTCCTTGTTACGACCGTCGTAGCTGGCCACCCACTCGGTCACCTTCGGGCTGTAAACCACGTCCAGGGCGAATTTCGACAGCCTTGCCTCGATGTATCGCGGTGCCGCCGCGTTGTCGCCCGTCAGCGTGTTGCCCCAATTCCCCTGCGTGTCGATGAGCAGGTCCTTCTGACCCAGTTGCACCATCGCGTCACCGATGGAGGCGTCGCCGTGCGGGTGGTATTTCATCGTGTTGCCCACCACGTTAGCCACCTTGTTGTAACGGCCGTCCTCCAGTTCGTCCATGGAGTGCAAAATGCGCCTCTGTACCGGCTTCAAGCCGTCATGGATGTGCGGCACGGCGCGCTCGAGGATCACATAGCTCGCGTAGTCGAGGAACCAGTCGCTATACAGATCGTCCACTGGCTTGTGCTCCACGGGGGCGGCGGAGGGCAGGATGGGGGAGTTGTCGTCAGCGGAGGTTTTTTTGGAGGACTTTTTGGCCACGGCGGGAATCGGTTCAGGGGAAGGGGCGGCGAGAATAGACGCTCACGACCTCAGCGCAAGGGTTCCGTGCCCTCTGGACGATGGTCGTTGCTACAAGCCGGTGTCCCAAAGGGTAGCGTGGGCACTACTGGTTGAGCGCCGAAGAGTCTTTGCCACTCCGAAAGGAAGCAGCCACTGCCCGAGGGATCATTCTACCGGTATCTCATTTTGTGCGTGAAGAATTGGCCCGGAACATTCTAATGTCGTCTGCGCCCGCTCATGAAATCACACATCGTTCTCCTCCTAGCCCTCGGCTCCTGCCTCACGTTTCCCTCCTGTGAGACGCCCGTGCAGCGGGCCCGGCGGGTGAAGGACGAGAAGCTCCTCGTTATCAAGAGACCAGCCATGGCGGAGAAGATCATCGAGGACGTCGTGAAGCTGCCGGAGGACAAGGAGCCCACCATGTGGGACATCGCTCAGACTTTCCCGGCCTACGACTGGTCCATCAATGCCTTCCACCGCGACGGACTGACGGAGGTGTGCGAGGATCGTTTCCTGCTGAAGGGCGACAGCTCCCAGATGCCGGTCGAGATCAAGCAGGTCTCCGAAAAGCCGCCGCTCAAAGTCGAACTGGCCATCGGTCCGATCCATGACGGCTACGGCTTCCGCATGCCGAAGCTGCATTACACCTTCAAACGTGTCGATGGCGGCTGGAGGCGCACAGCCTGGCATGTGAGCTACCACGGCCGCAAAAACAAGGATGGAGAGGAAGAACCGCCGCTGACCGAGGTGGAGAACAAGGAGAAAATCGAGAACCTCACCGGAGAGCCTTACATTGATGAAGTCGCCGCTGCCGAGGCGGCTGCGGCAGGCATGCCCCTCTAACCGCCTCTCTCCTTTGCTTTTGCTCCTCAATGCGCCTGCAGCCAGTTCGTGCCGGTGCCGGCCTCGACTTCTGCCTGGACGCCGTGGGGGAGCTGGAGGGCGTTTTTCATCGCATCGACGATGATCGCACGGGCCTGATCGGCTTCGCTGGCGGGCATTTCGAAGAGCAGTTCGTCGTGCACCTGGAGGAGCATGCGGGCTTGCAGGCCAGCTTTCGTGAGAGCGGTATCGACGTGGATCATGGCGAGCTTGATCATGTCGGCTGCGGTGCCCTGGATGGGCGTGTTCATGGCGACTCGCTCGGCCTGGCCGCGCACGGTGGCGTTGGCGCTGGTGATGTCGCGGATCGTGCGGCGGCGTTTGGTGAGCGTTTCGGTGTAGCCGTGCTTTTTGGTGTCGGCGACGATTTGATCCATGAAGCGTTTGATGCCGGGGAACTGCTGGAAGTAGTTCTCGATGATCGTGGCGGCTTCGGCGCGTGGAATGCCGAGCCGCTGGCTGAGGCCGAAGGCGCTGATGCCGTAGATGATGCCGAAATTCACCATCTTCGCCGTGCGGCGCATCTCGGGCAGCACGCCGTCGAGTTCGACGCCATACACGCGGGCGGCCGTGGCCTGGTGAATGTCGTGGCCTTGCGCGAAGGCTTCGATCATGGCCTCATCGCCGCTGAGCGCGGCCATGACGCGGAGTTCGATCTGCGAGTAGTCGGCGCTCATCAAAATCCAGCCGTCGTGGCCGGGGACGAAGGCTTTGCGGATCTCGCGGCCGAGATCGCTGCGAATCGGGATGTTTTGCAGATTCGGATTGCTGCTCGCCATACGGCCGGTGGCAGCCATGAGCTGGTGGAAGGTCGTGTGGACGCGACCGGTGACTTTGGAAACAGCATGCGGCAGTGCTTCGACGTAGGTGCTGTTGAGCTTCGTGACCTCGCGATAATCGAGGATGTCCTGAATGATGGGATGCAGGCCGAGGAGTGACTGCAGCACCTGCTCGTTTGTTTGATACTGGCCGGTGGCGGTCTTCTTCGGCTTGTCGATGAGCTTGAGGCGGTCGAAGAGCACTTCGCCGAGCTGCTTGGGGCTGTTGAGGTTGAAGGGCCCGCCTGCATTCTCCTGGATGCGTTTTTGCAACTCCTGCGCCTTCTTTTCGAGTTCGATGCCGTATTCGCGAAGCGCCTGCACGTCGATCTTCACGCCAAAGTTCTCCATCTTGGTGAGCACCGGCAGCAGTGGCGATTCGATGGACTCGAAGACGTAAACCTGCTCCTTCAACTCAGGCCTCATCTTCGCGGCGAGCTGCCAGGTCACATCCGCGTCCTCCGCGGCATAGTCGGCGACCTTGCGAGCGTCCTGCGCCGCGACATCGGCCATGGTGGCCTGGCTGAAGAGATCGTCCTTCTCGGTGCCGATGAGGCTGGTGATCGGGACCGGCGTGTAGCGCAGATACGTTTCCGAGAGATAATCCATGCCGTGGCGCTGATCGGGATCGATCAAGGAGTGCGCCAGCATGGTGTCAAAGAACGGCCCGCGGACCTCGATGCCATGGGCGAGCAGCACGCTGAGGTCGAATTTGAGGTTGTGGCCGATTTTCTCAGTTCCTTCGCGAGTGAGCAGATCGCGAAATTCTTCGAGCACGGCCTTCGCGGCGGCTTTTTCACGGGGGAAGTGCACGAACCAGCCTTCATGCGCTTTCCATGAGAAGGCGATGCCGACGATCTGCGTGTCGCGTGGATCGAGTCCGGTCGTTTCGAGGTCGAAGCAGTAGCTCTTTTGCTCGGCGAGCAGAGCGAGAAGC
>Ga0315900_10006358_pt1 | contig 15885 bp, 11 predicted proteins | sample LakEriMetagenome_FD_203521 | JGI IMG/M metagenome (GOLD analysis project Ga0315900, IMG submission 203521) | Freshwater fungal communities from buoy surface, Lake Erie, Ohio, United States - Buoy 12 MA114 | ecosystem: Environmental > Aquatic > Freshwater > Lake > Lake biofilm | place: USA: Lake...
TGATCCCAAAGAAAGCGAACCCGTAAAATCCAAATGAGTGGTCTATCAATTTAATCTCCTTGCCATTCCCGATCTTCCAAGTCCTTTTGAGGTAACAGCAACGTGGCTTCAATTTCTTGCCGGATTGGGGCTGTTATTTCGCAGTTACTATTCAAACAATCGATCAGGAGTTGATTGGCATCATATTAGCTTATTACCGATATTAAGGGGACATCGAAATTATAAATCTTAGTATAAACAGTAATAAATTTTATAGGCGAAGCAAATCGCCATAATGTAGTATCACCCAACAAATCAATACTATCCCTGTAGTCCGTTGGGTGTCTATTAATGCCGGGTGGTAATGTAAAAGCTTCCTTTAACCCTCTAACTTGTCCCCAAAAATTAATAATAGAGGCTACTTCTGTTTCCGTTCTCCCCTGATATTTCAGCATAATTTTAGTATGGTTGCCTTGTTGATGAACATAACGTCTTGTTTCAGACCCGTCATCATTTTCAAAAATCTTTACACCGAAATCTGGAAGCTCAAAGTTGTCAATTGAATTTGGGATAATTGAAGGGTATGTAAATCCTGACATTTTTTCTACCTAGCTAAAAGTTGCAGTTAGTACACCAGTATTAATGGGTATATCCACTTGAAAAGTTACGCCACTAGGGGTAAAACTATTATTAAATTCTAAAAAGGCAATCACAGGGTCGGATGTAGCGGAACTACTACCAACTCTTTTACAAATTACCATTCCTAACAAGGGTGTGGATGTAGCAGTCGTTAAATTATTCCAAATAGGATTGGTAAACGTCCATCTGACTGTGGCAGTCGTAGGAGCGTCTAAAGTTTTTCCAGACAATAACTGTGGTGCATAAGTTCCCCCTGAAGCTTCCGCTAACCCTGTGCGAGCGGTTACAGTAGAAGCTGGTATAGAAGTCACTAAACAAGCATAAAACGTATCACTGTCTAAATCTATTGTGGCATTTAATATTCCAATTTTTGTAGAGTTAAAAACAAATGAAGGCATAAACCAAAATTAGGTAAAGTTGAAGGATGGTTATTCTCAGTTTGAGCGTTGCTTTCTTAAGTCTTTAAAATTCCAATGCTAAATATTAAATCTACTGAATTACTATTTGACGTGATAACCAGTGTTACCTTTTCTGACACCGCTACGGTTTTAGCCGATGTAGAGCTTATGTTTTGATTAGAGTTAGTGACACTGATGCTACTTAATCCTCCAACATTCACACCGTTTATCTGTAGTGAGGCTGTACAAGTTCCAGAAGTTGTGGATATTGAAATATTTTCAATTGTAAAGCCAAATTTAGCAACACCTACTAACGTATAAGTTTTATTAGCAGGGGATTCTATTTGCCCACTTATTGAATCTATGTTAAAGGAATTACTTAATTCTTTGCTTGAATTTAAAGCTAATCCCGTACCAGCAGTATTTATTATGTTGGTTAATTTTTGGATAAACCAAGATTTGGCTCCGTTATGTATGAATAAATAAAGGTCATCTTTAGTTAAAGTTAGCCCATTAGGTGCTGTTAAGACTACATTACTGTTTTGAGGGCTAATAGTAATAGTTCCATTTTGTGTATCATCTCTCACATAACAAAACCAACCAGCCGGGAAGTTAGTAGTCGTATCAGGTATTGTCAAAGTAAAGTTACCAGAATATAAATCATTGTAAGCTAATTTACCTTGCCAACTAGACTCTAATGTTGAGCCTTGCATTTGTACCAAGGGGATAATTCCGGTAGTACCGCCTCCACCACCACTACCTGTTGCTAATTCTGTTCCAACAATTGTCCATCTATTTCCTTTTTTAACTACTTGAATAGAAGTGTTTTCAACATTTAACACTCTACTGCTTTCACCTTGTATTGTTTGCCCTACTGGTGCATTTAAAGTAAACGCATTTAAACCAAAACCTGTAGGTGAGCTAGTAGAAGTTCCAGCGTAATCAGAATAAATAATAGTTGTATCATCAAGAGCATCCGAAGGCAATGTTGTGGATGCCTCACCAGAAGCTGTATTAACTAAGTGTATATATCGTGCTAAACTTGTGAATGTTCCTGAGACAATGATACTGGGCATTTGTTCAAAACTGTTTAATGTTCCAAAGCCTGTTTGTGAAGCCACAAAAGAAAGACTTAAACTTTGGATTGAGCGACTATCTACAGAACCAGAAGTAGAAGTGGTAAAAGTTAGTTCTGAAGTTTCTAACGTTAAGTCTATAGAATTGACAGTTACACTCTGGTTTAAATTTATTGATGATATGATAAATTCTAAAGCTATAGGAACTAATTCCGTAACTTGTTTTTGTGGAATAAATATAGTGGGTAAAATAAAATCTACATTTACACTATTTACAAAACCTATAATTTTAGAACTATCAGGATTTAACGCATCCTTTAGTGATAATAATCTTATCTCTACAGTGTAAATATTGCTAATAACTGTCTGAATCGTAGGCGGGTTCATAAATCGCCATTCGGTCGTATCAGCTAAATCAGTTAAAGAATTTGTAATGCTAGAAGGACTGCGATAAAAATTTATTGGCAAAGTAAACTTATCAAATGTTCCCTTAACTTGGAGATAAAATGCCGTTAAAGCTTTAACCTCATCACTTCTAAGCCCGTTATATTGTATTTTTAACTCAGTTTTGTAACCCGTGTCTTCAGTATATCTGCGTATTTCCCGTCCTAATTCATTCTCAAAGAGTTGTAAACCATAATCAGGTAATTTATCAACGTGGAAAAAATTAGGAGCAAGAGCTTGAGGAAAAGTATTAGTCATCGGTTATATTCCTAGTTTTCTTCTAGCGGCTGGTGAATAACGAATTGCCTCATAAACTGAGTTTTTAGCTGTTTCTACTGTTTGTTCAATAGCTTGTTTAAATACTTCTTCAGTGACAAAGTTTTGCCCATTAAAGGCAGTGGATGCGTAGTTTAACTCTATTTTAGGTAAACTAAGTTCCTCGCTTTGACCCATAAACTCTGAAATAGCTTTTTCAGACTCAGATTTGGGTTCTGGTAACATAGCACTTTTACCTCTAAATCTTTCACTAGATGGTATATCGTCCAAACCTAAATTTTGAGGGGATTGTATGTCAGCTAATTGTAAAGAACCAGCATTTAAAGCATTTAGCTTACCTTCGCCTCCAATATAGGACATTCCTTTATTTGTTATTACACCCTCTCCCGGTGTTAACATTGCTGGTATAGTATCTGAGTTACCAAACCCTCTCACTAAACCTCCAGAATTATATCTTTTTGGTCTTCGGTTACCACCAAATAATGAAGTTATGAAAGGTAAAGAAGTCATTAACATTCCTAACACACCTTGTACCCCACCCATACCTCCTAACAATTGGCTGAAAAAGCCCCCACCACTACTGGCTCCTGTGGCTTGTGTCAAAGGTTCTAAGATGTTCATAGGCATTTGGAATTGAGGAGTTGCCCCAAAAGATAAAGGACTACCCAGATTAAAGTCAGATTTTAATCCTAAAGGGGATGGTTGACCCTTAAAGGATGAAAATTTTGACATATTTTGAAGATTCAAATTGTTACCAAACCCTAAACTATAATTAGGCTTACTAAAACCTAAATCTATACCTAAGTCTGAAATACCCGAAGCAACTATAGCTTCTTGTGGCTTAAAGAAACTTGATGTTGAACCTTGGTATTTACCATTTTGTAAATCTTTTTCCATTTGTAAATACTCTGTTTGTCTTTGCTGTTTCATCATGTCTCGCCACTGATGATTCTCTGGATACATATCCAGTTGCTCTTTCACTGTATGACTTGCCGGGGTTTTGATAGGGTCGGGGTTTTTAATAGGGGCAGGGGTAAGAGACGTTGTAGGAGTCTCAGTATTTTGAGGGATAGCAGGCGTATTTTTATCATGTCCGTCACAGACAGGAACACACACAGGCGTAGATTCTTGACCATTAGGCATAGCTGTCGTTTCTGGCTTTCTCCCCTGTGCTACAGAATTATCTGTGTTCTCTGTTTTAGCTTTAGATTTATTTTTATCTTTATCTTTTGACGAATCATTAGATAGTCTTTTTATTTCATTAGACAAATTATTTATGCCGTCTCGAACTTCACTTAAAATATCCCTAGAAGTTAATAAGGTGTTTTTAATTTTTTCTTGGATTGAAGTCTGAACACCTATATTGATAGCCATACCTTGTTCCCCATTAGCTGAGTTGACGGCTATAAGTTTAGCTAATTCCCCATCGCCTACATTTTCATTAAGGGTTTCGCTAAATTTTTTGAATAGGCTTTCTGCGGATTTACCAGCATCTTCAATTTTAGCAACTTCCAAAATGCTAGTACGCATTCTAGCATTAAGTTCTTTCAGATTCTCTTGTTGTTTAGCGTCTAAAGCCATAATTTCAGCAAAAATCTTTTCTCGGTTAATGCTGTTTTCAGGGTTTTCCATTGCTGGTTTCCCAAATTCTAAACCTTTTAATTGTGAGTAGTTAGGGCTTACAGCGTCTTTAATACCTTTGTCATCCCGTTTAGTTAACGCATCCTTAAAAGGGGCTATCATCAAATCTTTCAGATAATTCCATCCAATTTTACCTAATTCTTTAAGTAAATTATCTGAAAACGATTTCATTTTTTGCTCAAAAGTTTTACTAGAATCCGTTAATATATCATAAAGTCCTGTAAAAGCACCGTCAACGACATCTGCGATTTGAGAGTTGATTCTATACAAATCATCTAATTCAGTGGCAGATTTTTCCATTGCCACTTTTAATTTATTGTACGCCGCATTTTTAGTATTGGCTAACTCTGTGTCAATACCTACTATTTTTGATTGAATTTCTGCGTATCTTAAAGCCGCTTCTTGTTGTCCTTCAGGAGTCGTGAAAGCTCCCGATAACGCTCTTTGTTCTAAAGCTTCTTTAGCTTTTTGTTCTTCTAATCTTCTAGAATTAGCATTTAATGTGGCACTTAATATGCTTCTTTCATATTCTATTTGGGCATTTTTAAGCTCTAATTCAGCACCAGCCCTTCTACTATTTCTGCTTTGACCCATTTTTAGGATTTCTAAACGAGCATTATTAGCCTCGCTTTGCGCTTGATTGTAACCAATTGCGTTATTCCCTACTGACTTATTAAAGTCATCAGTCGCTTTTTCCACTCTATACTTTCTTTCAATCTCCAAAAGCATTTCTAATGCTTTCTTTTGTTGTTCTAAGTATAATTTGGATTGTTCTAGGTTGTCTTTACTTACTAAAGATAATTCCCCAAACACTTCTGTCACAGTAGATAATTGAGAAGTCATTAACTTGATTCTTAACTCTAAATCAGCAACACTTTTGTCATAGCCCTCTTGTCTCTTTTCAAAATCTAAAATATCATCGGCTAATTGGGAAAATCCTCGTCCCAATTCTCTTGTTTCTTTGAATATCTCTAAGAAACTTTCAAAAAAGGTTAAATTAGCTTTTATTCTAGACATATCTAAAATATTTTGAGCATCTAATTTTAACCCTTCAATTTTTGCTTCATTAACACGAATTGAGGCTTCACCAAAGGCAACTTTTTGACTGAAAAACTCATCTGGAAAATATTGCCCTAATGCCTGATTAAGTCCTACCTGTCTTCGGATTCCAGAAGTTTCTTGTTGTAATCCTAATTGTTCTTCTTTGTTTTTAAAGATACTAGAACTTACATCACTAGCTAAACTTAATAATTTAGTGACAGAACCACCAATGCCTAGCATTCCTACTGCTTCTTCTGCTCTTTGTGTAGCATTCTCAGATAAATTTTGAAAAAACCCGTTTAACTCACGAACCATTGAGTTAACCACATCCTGTAAAGCTTCTTTCAACAATTTAGGAATCGAATTAAATATTTTTTCTAATCCTCCCAAAGCCTTAGCGTCTTGTTGCGTAAATTCTCCAGGACGCATAGCTTGTACAACTTTTAAAGTTTGCATCTGTTGGGCTAATTGAAGTCCTTGTGTCTTTACAGCATCAAACATTTGATTTGCTTGATTCATTGCTGGAGAACTTGCCCCTAGCGTGTTTCCTAAATTAGAAAGGGTTCCTGTTGCTTGTTGTATGCCTGACGCTATTGCATTTTTAACCTGTAACGATAAATTTTCTTGAACTAGACCACTTTGCTTAACAATCTCAGCTTTTTCTTGGTTCTTAAGGTTTATATCATCTACTTGCTGTTTAATAATCTCAGCAGATAAAGCATTTACCTCTTTATCCGGTGAACCTTTAGGAACAAAAACTGGTTGACCAGTCCCACCATAATTTTCTTGAATGCCCCCTCCAATTTGAGGATTAACATCTTTATATTTGGTTGTTAAATTATTTTTGTTATCAGTAAAATATTGGTCAATTCCTTGTAATCTTGTTCTATTACTCAATAAAGTGTTTTCTGCTTGTGCTAAAATCCCAAAAAAGGATTCTAAATTATTATTGACTTGTCCTTTATAGGCAGTCGCTAAAGTGTAAGTCTGTCTCTCAAGCTCAAAACTTTTTTGACGTAACTGAAAAATCTGATTTTCTTGTTCTATCCTTGTTTTATGAGTATCATCAATCAGTTTACGGTATTTATCTAAATCAACAGTTACACCTTCAGCTACCGCACTTTTTTTATCTAATTTTTTAGGTTGGTCAATTTGACTCTCTTGAGTTATGGCTCTTAAATTTTCATTTATCGTTAATCTATCAGTTTCAGATGTATTTTTATTGTTTACAATTTCTAACTGTTTAGTGACAAATTGCTCTAAAAAAGAGGTAAAATCGCCGACCATTTCCCCACTTTCTAATTGTTTCTTAATTCTATCCCAAGCTGGCTTGAGTTTTCCCTTTTGTTTAGCGGCTTGTTCTAACTCATTAATGGTAAATTGGGTATATTCATTAGCAGTTCTTGCTATATCTCCACCCTTTTCAGTTCTAGCTAATGTGGCTACAAGTTGTTGTTGAGTTAATAATGGAGTTTCCCCTTTTGTACCCTTAACAGCACCTGTAGACAAATTTACTAATGCTTGTATATTTTTTATATCTTTGTTTTCTTTGGCTGTTTGAGCCAAAGCTTGAGCGGCATTTGAACCTTCTTTACCAGATGCCGTTCTTATTAACGCATTTAATCTTTCTCTATTTTCCATTAAAGCACTAGCAGTCAGTGCGTTTTTATCAATATCTGTTACTCTAGCTGTGTCTTCATTAAACGTAGCTGTTGCTCCAAATAATTCTTTAGTTCTTGAATCTTGAAAATAATTAATGGCTTTCTTTCTACTCTCCAAATCCTTGTAGGTGGTTGTCAGTGTCTCCATCTGCTTCTGGTTTAAAAATGAACCTAAACCTGCGGCAGTTGGGTCTACTGTGGGAACTGGTTTTCTTCCTCTTGGGGCTAAAATAGCTCCTATATTTTTTGCATCATCCGAATCTTCTTTAACATTTACTGGTTCCAATCTATTATCATTCAATTTTAAGACCAAACTTTGGTCTTTACCAGTACCTCCGGATATAAAATAATCTGTCCCATCTTCCCCCTGTACTTTTCTAAACCCTTGTTGTATTACGGACAATCTTTCTTCTTGACTAGCCCCTTCTAAATCCTTAAAGGTTTCTGCTCTTGTCCCTGTATTCCAGCCATCTTTTGATAATCTTTCTCTACCAGTTTTAATAACAAATCTGTTTACACCATTAGCTTGAATTGCGGCTTCTAGTTCTGCGGCTTCCATATCGGACACTTTCTGAATAGCCTTAGGGTCTCTAACTGTTAAATTTCCAATTTTTCCTGTTTCTACTGCATAATTAAAGACTCTTTCACTTGTACCTCCTATTTCACCTCTAGTTTTTAATGCTTCCGCTTCACTTCTTACTTCAGCATCAACACCTAATACTCTCAGTCCCCCTCCTGATTCATTTATTAAAGGAATTAAACCTTTCAGCACTTGAAAGAGTCCTTCTAACCCGCCCACAAAATCAGCCAATAAGTTATTTAAATTTTCAAACATATTGGTTACATTGTCACCAGTTTCGAGAAAATTTAAACTTCTATCTAGCCAACTTTCAAACATTTTGCCCAAGTTACCAGCAGTTTGAATTATTCCATCTACAAATTGGTCTAGTAACTTATTGTCACCTAAATTACCAAAAGCTTTACCAATTCTCTCAGACATTCTTTCAATCGCTCCAGCAAACTTTTCAACATTATCAGTTAGAGCATCTGCCGCTTGTCTCATGAATAAAACAAATTGGGTAAACCCTGGTGCTAATTTACTACCAAACAAAGTTGTGATGTTTTCAATCGATGATTCCACAAGGTCTAAAGCACCTTTTAAACCTGATTGTCTCATTTTTACAAAATCTTCCATCAACCCTGTACCGTCAGGATTTTTTTGATTGAATTTCTCAAATTCTTCTTTTTGCTTTTGTAACCCTTCCCTTCCTTGTAATGTCAAATTTCGATAACCAATTGTGAAAGTATCTCCTCCACCCATCAAGGCTCCTACCAGTTGACTTCTCAGATTGGCTTGACCTTGTAAGTTTAAAGTCTCGTAATATTTGGCATTTAAGTTACCCATTCCCGCAACTTGACTTGCTTCGCCTCTTTTAATGATGGTTTCAGCTACGGTATCTAAATAAGCTAATTTAGCGTTAAAGTCTCCGGGTTCTCTCAATGAACTAGCTAAATCCCCGTCAAAATATTTTGAAAAAGTTCCATAAAGTTGTCTATTTGTTTGATTAGGGTTATTTAATCCATTGTACAGATTTTTTAACAAAGTACCAGCAACTTCAGGCGTGGACATATTAAACATCGTGGCGTAACCTTGCATTACGTCTCTTAATGGTATTCCCGCCACAGATGCCGCAGATAGTGAATCTTGTGTCGCAAATTTAAATCTACGAAATTCCGCAGGGGTCGATAACCCTAATGCCGCTAATTCTCTTACAGCCGTTGAAGGACTTGTACCAGGAAAAGAAGTCATTATTTGTTTTAATAATATAGCTACCTCTTTTAACTCGTTACCCGGTAGCCCCATAGCTTCCCCTAAACCCATACCTTGATATAGTATCCCTCTTTTAATCTCCTCTCTCGTTGCTCCCCCTACTATATCTTTTAAATCTAAACCAGCTTTTACCATTTCTTGCACTAATTCCGCAGTTTCTATTCTACTATACGAATAGTCTGTTCCCGCCACTGTAATAGCTTTTTGCGCTCCTTCAAAATTTTTGCGAAATTCAGGACTATCTTGCCCGAAACCAGACTTACGCCCTGTCACAAACGTCGCCATATTCAATCTTCTTTCTTCTTCTCCATAATCCATCATCCCCTTGACTGTTGTGGACATAAATCCCCCAATAGTCCCTTTGATGATTTCCATACGACTATTTAACGCAAACATTAAAGAATTGGAAATTGCTTCGCCCACGATTGACCCAACAGCAGTTCCCAATACTCCTAATGCCGCCCCACCTATTGCACCACCTAGAGCCGACCCAAATCCTCCACCAAATCCCTTAGCCGCTTTACCACCAGCCTGATACATATCTTTTTCAATCTGTTCACTGGCTTTTGCTGTTGATTCTCTTATTCCTTGTATTGTTTGTGTTGCTTGCTCTCTTACGCTCTGGGCTAATCCAAACAGTCTATCTGCTTCATCATTATTAACCCCTAATTCTTGTAATTTTTTTGCTTGTTGTGCTAGACTATTAGCTGTTCTCTCTATTTGATTTTCATAATTTTTAATGGATTCCTCTACTCCTTTCGACATTACTGCTAATGCCTCTTTAGTTCCTTCCACCCCTTGTGTTTCTAGAATTTTTCCTGCTTTTTCATAAGCTTTTTCTATCTGATTTCTAAATTTATTTCCTGCTTCTTCTAAATTCTTATCAGCTATGCTATTGCTTAATTGCAGATTTTTTAATTGTCCATTAACGGTCTTTTCTAATTCCATTCCCGCTTGAACTATTGTGCTTCTTAATTCTTTAAAGCTGTCTGCGGCATCTTGACCATTAACTCCTAATAGTAATGCCTGTTTTTGTAAATTTTGAAGTGAAGAATCTATTTGATTTAGATTCATTGCATCAAATGTTTTAGCTATTTCTCTTGTTTTATTTGCTAACGCTACCGCTTCTCTCGTATTACCTGTACTAGCATTGTTGATTAAGTTTTGTGCTATTGTTTCCGCTTGTTGTTTTGCCGCTTGTTTAGCGTTTTCTAATGCTAATTTTCCTTCTGCTTCTAAAGTTTGCATCGTTTGACGCATAGTCCCTAATGTTTGTTTAGAACTATTTGCTAACTCAGCATTAGCGTCAAGTGCCGCAGTTTTCATGTTTTTTAACGCATCACTTGAAGCTTTATCTAATTGTTTAAAATTTACAACCAGCCCACTGATTGTTTTATCTATCTTCCCTCCTAGTGCATCCCCTCCCTCTCTTCCTAATTTTCCAAAAGCATCACCCAACATCGACGATACTCGCTCATTGAACATAAATGCTATACGATTCGCTGAACCTTCTAGCATATTTTCAAATTTTAACAATGTATTCTCAGCAGGTTTTGTATTTAAACCTATTGACACCATTAAAGAACTGACATTGTAAGTATCTTGATTCATTTTTTTTTATCTTTATTTTTGCTTCTATTCAAGAGATGGGCGTTGCTTAAATTCAAATCTTGTGATATAATTAGTTAACACTAACTTTTCTAACTTGACCAATCATGCAACACCTAAATTTAACCCACCAAGAACAAATCAAAGCTTTTTCTAGCAATAAAACTTTGAGTCTGATTCAATCACAATTGCAAGCCATTAAACGTGCTATGTCTGAATGTGATGTATCTGGTGAAGATTATATGCAAGAAGGTATTCTTGTCGTTTTGAAAAAATTGAAAACTTGGAATCCCTCTAAAGGTTCCCTAACCACCCACTGTTGGCTAGATTTGCGATGTAAATTTAATCGGTTAAAACACCGTCAGACTCAGCAATATTTTATTGCTAATTCTCTGAAGTTTTCCGCCTTTTCTACTGATTCCGAAGAACACAGGCTAATTTTGGCTAGTTTCTTAGAATCCTTAACACCTCTAGAAAAACAGATTGTTGCTTTGCGATGGTCGAAAAATAATACTTATGCACTAATTTGCTCCGAACTGAAAATATCCTTGCAAAAACTGAAAAATCATGTTAAGATGATAAAAAATAAATTGACCTTAGCAGGATTTCACCCCTAAGTAAGTAAATATGCCTACTACTCTTAAAGCCTTGGTAATAGCTCAAACTTTAAATCATTGTACAAAGTCGACTATTACCACTTTTCAAATCACCATGCCACGTTTTGTTTTGGCTCAATTGAACAAACATCGCATTTTGTCTTCTAATACAGAATCTAATCGTGCTGTTCCTATTGCTAAAAAAGACGCAAAACTTCTTGCTAACCCTTATTTTCCCCTCTCTTGGGGTACTAACCAAAAAGGGATGCAGTCTGGTGTACCATTACAGGGCTTCAAGCACCAATTGGCTAACTTGATTTGGTTTTTTTCTTTGCATTCTCAGCGAATTTACGGTAATCTATTACATCGACTAGGTGTACATAAAGAAATTGTCAATCGCTTAACAGAACCTTTCCAATTAGTAGATATTGTTATTACTGGTACTCAATGGGAAAACTTTTTCAATCTACGGACTAATATCGCCGCTCAACCTGAAATTCGAGAAATAGCCTTATTAATGAAAAAAGCTGTTACTGAGTTTCCAGATTTTCAAATTACTTCTGACGATGTTTTTCTTCATCTCCCCTATGTCCGTCCAGAAGAAAAAGAAAAATACAAAGACGACTTTTTGGTATTATTTGCCATCTCTAGTGCAAGATGTGCCAGAGTTTCGTACTTAAACCACACTGGTAATTCAAACGTTACCGCCGATGTTAAACTTTTTCTCCGTTTAGTTAAAAGTGGTCATTGGTCTGCACTTGAACACTGTGCGATAGCTTCTAATCAGCTTGCCCTTTTTGGTAACTTTCTTGGTTGGATTCCCGTTCGTAAATTGTTTGAAGGGGAATCTGGTGATTCGTCTATGGATAATATTCCCTATCTTAACCCTAATCAAATTAAAGAGGTTTCTTCTTTCCCCTCTTTAAGCTATTTTTCCATTTCTGATTCCTTGAGTAAACAATTTCACATTTTGTAATTCTTAGTTCAAGGAAAACTTACAAAGGAAAATCCCTGCCCACCGCCTTTAAATGGGTTATATCGGACATCTAATGCCGTTTGGTGGGCTAATTCTTTTAATCGTCTCGTCCCTTCTCTTTTTAGTCCATCTATGATACTTTGATATTGCAATTTAATACCTTCAACTTCTACAACATAAAGTTTTTCTACATATTGTTGAATTTTTCCATCAATTTCCTCTATTGTATCAACAAGTGCAATCACTCTATCATATCTGATTTCGTCTTTAATTTTTTCAAGCGCAATATTTATATCTTGTTCGTATTTGGGAAACTCTTCGTATCCTAACAGTAATCTAATTCTCGATACTTCTTCGGGACTAAATAACATTTTTTTTATTAAATAACTCTATTTGTTTTTTGAGCGTTCGTCCTTGACAAATTTTTTAATCTTTGTTAAAATGGGAATAACATCTAGAAAGAGGAAATCTCCCTTTGTCTCTAAATAAACTAAAAAGCTTAAACAGAATAAAAGACTTTCTTGATGAAAAAATTCAACAAATAGATACCGAATTGACCGAGAATAATGGTCAATTTAAACAAAATAGCTTGTTACTTCAAAGAAAGATTCTTCAAAGCTTCAAAACAAGCACACTCCATAATCTAAAAATGCTAGAAAAAGGAAAAAATTATGACTTTAAATAGTTCACAAGGCTTAACTAACATAAAGAATTTCTTGGATAAAAAGATGTTGGAAGTTGATGCAGAATTAATCAATTCTGATTCTTTATACAAGAGAGAAAAACTTATCTTGAAACGTCATGCTATTGAGATACTCAAAATACGCACCTCTAACAATTTGAAACTTTTAAATATGTTAGAAATTCAATGTCTAAAAAATGTGCAAGATTTGGCTAAATCATTAGTCGACACTTTTCGTTTTGACCCTGACGATTTCGATGTAGATTAAAACAAATTAAAGCAGGCATACAGTCCTGCTTTAATCTTTGGAATTAGAGTTAAATCTAACCTACCTTAATGTTTTTAATAACACCTACATTCTTACGAGTAGTCAACTGTAATTGAGGAATACAACCAACTACAAAGTTATCAACATACAAGGAAGTTTGAGCTAACTGACGCATTAAGGTATATACCCCATTGGCAGAAAAAGCACCAACTACTGGAGTAGAATAGAAGCGTAAATCGTCTTTTTTCAGAAAATACATTACACCTTCATCTACCGCAGTTCCTAGCGCAGTAGTGATAGCCGATTCTGCGGCAGTCCGAGTCCGAGAACAAAATACGTCATCGATAATAGGTCGTCCCATGTACCCTGCTACATTAAATCCTAAGTCAATTAAAGGTACACGCTGACCTTCAAAAGTCATGATTTGATAGCTACGATTAGTTTCAAAAACTTTTTTGTACTGCTCTACTACTTTAGGAGTCGTCAAGATAAGGTCATATGAACCGGGTCGATAACGGATTTTACGGTCTAGCTCTAACATAAAATCAGTTTTTAATGCTTGACGCTTATCCGTACCCGTTGCATTAGCATCCCACGCATCTACTTCAGAGACATTCCATAACGGATAAGTTGCACTGGAAATACCAGCGTAGTCTTGTCCAGAAGCGGCAATTGATAGCCCAATTAGACCCCCATCTGCAATAGCTCCAGAACCATCATACAGTTTTTTGTTCAGGGTTGTCGCAATTTCTTCAACTGCATTTCCCATTTGTGCTTCCAACAAATTACGCAATTCCTCATTGCTCACTTGTTCTTTAGACTCTTCGATTTCCTTCAGATTTAAGGTAAAAGTTGATTGAACACTTGCCGCACTAATAGGCAATTGAGCCGGTAACGTTGCATCCATTGAAGCCGCAGGTGCAGAACCAGTAATCGCTACTCCAGTTGCGGTAGTCCCTCCCATTCCTACACCCCATTGGATGTTAGATTTGCGTTCGGGAAACTTGCTTAATATTCCTAAAAACGTTGCACTACGATTAATTTCTTGAGTCAATAACTCCGAAAAAACGTTATTGAGTACAGCCAAATTTAACTTTGCCATTTTCTTTGTGTTTGTTGTAGATTTTTCTTTTGCACTTTATCCGGTACAACGGTATCTACAAGTTAAATAGGCCTGTAGTCGCACTCTAATTTTAGAATTGGGCGAAAAAAAAAAATTTTTTTTTTGAAAAATTTCTATAATTTGTGCTATCATAGAAAAAACAGCCGAGATTTCCAATGTTTGTCAAAAACTTCGAGTTCAATAAACATTCTGATTCTATCCATCTTCATTTAGAAATTCATACCACTTCTGACACCAGTTGGGACTATTGGATTGACCTTCATCCATTTGATTCTGACAATCCCGATGTTTTTATTTTTGATTTTCCTTTGATTCTTTCCCATATGGTAGAAGCGGTGGTTTTTGATTTTGAAAAATTAAAAAACCGTAGCTTAAACATTAAAGAACAAGCAACTTTGATTAAATTTGTGCTTGCTCTTCAATGTTTGACTATTTATTAATGGGATACAAGCCCTGTCCCTTTTAGGGGGGGAGGGTTAATGGCTTATTGCTTAGTCCTCTAAAAACAAATCATTAAGGCTATTCCTTTTACTATCTTCTTTGGGAGCTACCGTTGTGTTTTGAGGTTTTAAACCGCTACCCCTTGCTTTAGACGTAGGAGGTACTAGGGTTTTTCCGAAATCGGTTTCTAAAAACTTATCTACAGCCGTATCCAACGAAACTACAGATTCTCCGTTCTTAACATACCAGATACCGTCTTCTTGTTGCAAATTGCCCTCATTCTCTAACTTAAAAGCCTTCAAAGCAATCCCACTATTTAAAACTTTTTTACCATTCAAAGAACTTAATAGATTGCCGTCCAATTCTTTTAGAAGTAATTTCTTGTCTTTTTCTTCTAACTGCGCTTTAAAATCTGCAATTTGTCTTTCCAATGCTTTTAAACTTAATTTAGTTTTTTCTTCTTCCTGAACTGGTGCTTTTTCTTCTTCCTGAACTGGCACTTTTTCTTCTTTAGGTTTTAAATTTTTTATTAGACTACTGACTGTCCCAGAATTTTTCCTGTCCACTTCTTGGAGAATTTCCCCTTTCATTCCACTTAAACTGGTCTGTACTTGCTCTAATAGCGAGGCTTGAGACTCTTCCAATAATGCCTTTATTTCTTCTAACGTCATATTTGATTTTTAGCTTAATTTTAGATTACGCAAATATTTTGAGCGATTTTTTTCAAAATACCCCTTGACAAATTTTCCAAAATTTGCTAAATTGGTTTCAATCAAGTTAAACAGCCACACCTACTATTCTTATGGAATTAAAAACCGGTGATAAATTATTTGCTCTAGAACGCAGGTTATACTGTGTTGACACCTTCCCTTATGTTTTCGTAGTACACTCAGTTACCCCTAAACTTGCCTATATTCAACCTTTTGACAATAATGACTACCAACAATCGTCTAAATACACAGTTTATCGTACCTTAGTCTCTCATGAATCCAGATTTTTAGCTAATTGGAGAGGACAACCTCACCCTGCTTTCCAATCTAGCTTTGACTATCTGTGGCTATGGGATGAAGTCTCTAAAAAAGAATACCTTCAATCAGTCTTAAACCTCAAAATCAGACGATACATTAACGGTTTAAGTAGCCAATTTAACTCTTTCAACCTTGATAACTTTCAGCAAGGTTTAATAACTTTTGAGATGTTAAATC
>Ga0315900_10006359_pt1 | contig 15881 bp, 10 predicted proteins | sample LakEriMetagenome_FD_203521 | JGI IMG/M metagenome (GOLD analysis project Ga0315900, IMG submission 203521) | Freshwater fungal communities from buoy surface, Lake Erie, Ohio, United States - Buoy 12 MA114 | ecosystem: Environmental > Aquatic > Freshwater > Lake > Lake biofilm | place: USA: Lake...
CTTGGAAAAATCGCCTGGAGGCCGAAGGCTTGGAGCTTGGTAGCATCGCGGCTCTTCTTCCCCGGCTTCTCTCCGCTGCAAACACGCGAAATGGCATCAACGCCGTGGCGGTGCTCTAGAGCTGCGATCGGAATGCTAGCTAGCCGTGCTGGACTCTGCCTGAGGGTCGATGATCGAGCTTGCGCGGCTTGGTGGCTGTCGATCGTTTTGGCTTCGCAGCTCGAGCGATGAAATCTCTTGCAGCACCTGGATCGCTTCGATACCATCCCGCCATCGCCTGGTTTCTCCTCGATGCACAAGGATGGCTCATCGATGGTTGCCTCAACTTCTCTTCCGCAATTTTTTCGCATCGCGATCGTCTTCCTGCTGCTCAGCGGTTGCCTTCTTACTGGGTGCCAGCCGTTGGAGAAGCGGCTGAGAGGCACCAGCGACATTCAGGCATCCCCTTCCCAAGAGGTTTCCGCAGCGCCTTCGCCCGAAGTCGTTTCGGCAGGTTGGTGGAATCCCTTCCAGCCCAAGGCAAAGTCTTCCGGCGAGCGGAAGGAGTTGCCAGGTAGAGCGTCTTCGGGATCGCTCACCAACAACGCGGCTTCCAAACCGAACCCACTGCAGCGCTTCCAGAGATTCATGGGTGTTTCCCCTGGGGAATCGATCGAGCCTTCATCGGCGAAGGCCACAATCACCGATTCCAACGTCCCACGGGCGACGATGCAGGAGAATCTGGATGCGATGGATCAGCGTCTGCTAGCGGCGTTGCGTCAACCTGCAACGCGTCCTGGCTTTCGCAACACTGCGGCAGGACCGGCGTCCAATCCGGTTGCCGACCCAGCCATCCCTGGCGGAGAGACCAAGCTGACATCTTCCGAGCCCAAGCAGGCGAAGGGGGAGACGGGAGTTGGCGAATCGATCGCGACCCGTCCAGCCACTTCCGATCCTGTTGCGGAATCGCCAAGCTCCCCGTTGATGGCTCCACCGGGACTCCCAGCCCCTTCCACTCCGATCGCTTCTTCCAAGGCAGAAACCAGCACACCAAGTACCAGCACGGCATCACGAACGAATGGACCGGAAGGGACTCCAGTAGCCTCCGCCCTGCCGCCCACCATTGCAGCTCCGGAGATTCCATCCAATGAATCGCCGATCAGCGGCTTGGTTGGTTCAACGAAGGCGGAAACTAGCCTTGCGGGTGGAGTGCAAACCAAGCCATGGCTTGATCCACCTGCGGTGCTGCCGGTCGCCGGCCAGCCGTCTGGCAGCTTGGATCGCCCCACCGAACCGACAGCCTCGGAAGCGACTGCAGGATCCAGCTTGAAGGCGCCTCCCACAACAGTTCTGGCCTCCGGGCGTGAGCAGAAGGAAGGGGTCGATTCGGCGGTGGCTTCTTCCCTCGATCCGTCGGCTCGTGCTTGCCTGAATCGTGCGATCCAAGTGCTGGAGAGCCAGCCTGAGTCAGCCAGCACAGCGATGAATCGCGAGTCGCTGGAGAAGCTGCGGCAGGCCCTGGCTTCGATGGATCCAGGCTATGCCGGTGGCGTATCGTCCCAGGAACGAGATCAGGTGCTTGGGATTGTAGAAAAATGGTCGAAGGAATCGGAAGCAGACCAAGGGAACTCGGCGCAGGGGCAGGCATCGGTGGACCGGCTGCTGGAGGCTTTGTCGCGACGGGAATCTGGCGATGGGATGAAGATTGGAAAGATCGAGTTCTGCAACGAGGTCTTCGGTTATGGCGCGATCGAAAAGGTGGCCAGCCGCACATTTTCTGCCGACCAAGGTGTGCTGCTCTATCTGGAGCTTCGCAATCTTCGCGAAGCGGCTCACGAGGGTGGCTTCCAGCGAAAACTGACGGGACGCTACGAACTGCGGGATGATGCTGGGCAAGTGGTCGCTGGTCAAGACCTGCCGGAAGACATTGAGTCGTACGAAAGTTCCAGGCACGATCATTTCATCGTCTATCGGATCTATATGCCGAAGAAGATCGCCGCTGGGTCCTACAGTCTCCACGCAACGATCGAAGATCGCTTGCATCAGAGAACTGCCGAAGGAAGCATCCGCTTGACGATCGGCGAGGGAACCGAAAAACGCTGAACCGCCTGGTTCAGCGATGCTGTCCGATCCGTTCGATCACCGCGCATGCCCGGTCGATCTGCGACGACGACAGATCCAGGTGCGTGACCATTCGAATCGACTGAGGACCAAAGGGCATCGCCAGCACGCCGTGTTCCCGTAGCTGTTCGACCAGTTGCTTGGCGGTGCCGCGTCTGGGATCGACCTGGACGATGACGATATTGGAATCGATACGCGCCGGGTCGCAGGTTAGCGCGTTGCAACGAGCGACTGCGTCAGCGAGCTTCTGGGCGTTCTGATGGTCTTCCACCAGACGTTCGCGATGGTGTTCCAGAGCGTATAGGGCAGCTGCCGCCAGGACACCGGCCTGTCGCATGCCACCACCAAAGAGTTTTCGGGCGCGCCTTGCGGCCTGAATGAATGGTTTGGAACCGGCCAGGGCTGAACCGACGGGAGCCCCCAGGCCTTTGCTGAAGCAAATGCTCACCGAATCAAAATGCTGCGACCACTCGATCGCTGCAATCCCGGATGCGGCTTCTGCGTTGAACAGCCTGGCGCCATCCAGATGCGTCTTCAGTTGGTTGTCGCGCGCCCACTGGCAGATGTCGACCAGTTGCTGATAGGGCCAGACCGTTCCGCCGCCTCGATTGTGTGTGTTTTCCAGACAGACCAGTCGCGTCCGCACCAGATGATCCCCTTCGGGCCGGATCATCCCACGCAGTTGATCGAGGTGCAGGACGCCATACTTCCCTGGGATCGTGCGGGCGACCAGACCGCTGAGCTGTGCGAAGGCAGCCTGTTCGTAGTTGTAGACATGGCACTGCTCTTCACAGAGAAACTCATCTCCGGGCTGGCAGTGGACTCGAATGGCGATCTGATTGGTCATCGATCCACTGGGCATGAAGATCGCAGCTTCCTTGCCCAGGATCTCAGCGGTCCGCGCCTGCAATCTTTCAATCGTCGGATCGACATCGATCACATCATCCCCCACCTCGGCCTCTGCGATCGCCTGTCGCATGGCGGGAGTTGGGCGAGTCACGGTATCGCTGCGGAGATCAATCCAGGAAGAAGCTTCAGCCATCAGTCTTTGCCGTAGTGCTTGACTTGGTTCCAGTACTTTTCGAAGGCACCATCCTGATGGAAATCGGGGCTATTGTCCAGGTCGTGGCATTCCAAGCACTTATCTCGGGCTCTTTCGAGAGGCAATTTCATCTCCTCGCGCAGTCGCGTCAGCATCGTCGGATCGGCTGAACTGGACCCTTCTTCGGCAGCGCTGTGCTCGGCGCCAGGACCATGGCAGTTCTCACAACCATTTCCCACCAAGTGCCGGGATGTCTCCAATCCGAGAAAACCGGAAGTGTAGGGATAGTACTTCTGAGGATTCCACCCGGTGACGTGGCAACTGAGGCACTCTGGATCAAAATGCCTTGCGATCTCCGACCGTTCGGGCGGGTGGACGATCGAATCGGTCGCATGGGAATGCGGAGTCCCTTTCCAGATTTCGAATGCCTCGGTGTGGCATTCACCACATTTCTCGCTTCCCACGAAGCGGCGATTGCTGGAATGCATCAGGGGTCGAAGGCCCAACCCCTCCAACCCGGTCAATTGAAGTTCTTCCTGGTATCTCTGAAACAGTTCGGTAATCCGCTGAGAATCAGGAAACTGATCGGTCAGCGCGATCCTCTGGTAGCGCAACGGCTGATTGGGGTCATCGTAGAGCCCGATGAGGCCGGCATACATTCCTTTGACACCCACCTGCACCATCTGACTTGGAGTCCCCTCGATCGCTTCCGGCTTGTAGGTCGGCTCCCCGAACCCGCCGCTGGTGATGACCAGATCGAATTTGGGAACCGCTTTGGCGACCTGAGCCGATTCCTCGAGGGATGCATGAGCGATGAGAACTTTGAAGCGGACTCCCATTTCTTCCATCTGCCGGGCCGCTTTGGCCACCGGTTCGACGGGATCGACCAGGGAGACGTCGACATTCTGCACCTGTTTGGATTCTTCGACTCCAAGGAATGCGGTCACTCCGATTTTCCTGTCGCCGATCGAGAGAATCTTCAGCGTCTCCAGAAAACTTTCTTCGTAGACCACGACGTTGGCGGAAACGAAAGGGCTTTTCTGCTTGGGGTCGATATCGGAGAAACTGAGCAGCAGATCGGTGGCCGAAAGATTCAGGTCATCGGGCCCCAGTCCTACCGCTTGGTATCCCATCAGCTTGAGCGCTTCAGCGGTGCGAGCGAACTTCAGCTCCGACTGACGCCCCGGCCGTCGTACCTGGTTGCCTGCATCCAGAGGTACGACATTCCATCCTTTCCCACGAATCTGCTGCAGCAACGTATCGCGGCGGATCAAGCCACCTTTTTGATTGGCCAGTCCTGTACAGCCACACGGTTCCAGATAGCCGAATTGATCTCCGGTCACCACGAGCGCGACCCAGGGTTCGGACCACCCCTCCGCCAGAACCTGTTCCTTTTCTTCTGGGGCCACCTTTCCTGCAGTCCCACTATTCGACTTGTTGGGTTGCGGTGTCGCACTGGCCTCGGGCTGGGCTCCCACGACCGTTTTCGACTTCTCAGTGCGGACGGGCTTTTCTTCGGCGATCAATCGACCACTTGGTACGCGATCCCCATCCGGCGGATCCGACTCGGTAGTTTGTGCCTCTGGCGAGCGAATCGCCGGGAGCATGTTGCCTTCCGATCTCCGCCGCTCCAACAACCCTCTCCGCGTCCGTTCGCTCCAGGCCACCGTCTGAACCCACGAATTCGCCTGCTCCAGTCGACTTCGGATGCCGGATTGCTGCGAGAGAGGGATCCCCCCTTCGGATCGATCCGAGGGGCGTTCGGATTCGGGAGGCAACCACTGGATATCGCCTGCGGGGGCCGGGCGACTGGTGGAGGGTTCTGTTGGGGTGGCGGGTGGCAGTCGGCGAGTCCAAGGAGACGAACTGGCCGGGGCATTCTCCTCCCAGGCTCTGCTTTCCTGTGGCTCTTGGTCGGACGACGATCCGCGCGTGCGTCGATCGGCCTTCAAATTGTCAGAGGCGCTGGGATAGGGGGTGGGAGGGGTGGAGAGCGACGGGCCTTCCGCGAACGTGTTGGATCGATCGGCGGGTGTGGAAATCCAGCGTTTCCAACCCTCACCCAGCGAGATTCCTTTGCCTGATTCGGCGAAGCGATCTGCCAGAGTCGAACGCGTCGAATCGCTCGATGGTGCCTGAGCGGGGACTTCTGCGATCGCTTCTTCGCGCGACCACGGGCCGGATCCCAGTCCCCAGCGTTGCGAGGAGGGGGACTTCTGAGAAAAGGTGGGTGTTGTGATCTTGGGGACTTCAGGCCATTTCCATTGCGGCCACCATCGGGACGCCCCGGTGCTTTGTTCGGATGGCAACACCGGTTGGCTGCTGCTGGGTAAGGACCGGCAGCCCGCAAGCGGTAGCAGGTTGCTGGCTGCCAACAGGGGAAAGGTCACCCCCAGACCTAGCGCCAAGTGGCGTCGACGCGCTGGAGAGGAACTTCTTCGAAGCCAATCGGAAAGGTGGGATGGAATCAAGGGAACCTCGAAATCTTGTTCGAGGCGAGGCTATTCGACCTCGAACTTCACAAACATGATCAACTCGGGAGAGTGCTCCAAGTTGGTTCGGAAGACTACCTTCCCGAAGTTTGTTGGATTTGTCCCTGCGAACGAAACCGGTGCAGTCCCAGGTGGCACAATTAATTCCACCGGAAAAATCCGTTGGCTGCCTCGCGCCTTGGGCTCCCCAATCTTCACCTGCAGCGTCTCCTGGGGGCGAATGGCGTCGACAGTCAGCGACGGCTCGGGGCCGTTCTCGTCTTTGCGGATACCGATCAGCAGGGGCGTCACCTTGCCTTCACTGGCAACGATTTTTCCGATCGTCAGGGCATTGGTTCGTTCGTCAAAATTGGTGCTTCCGATGACACGGATGTCGCTGAGGATTTTGCCGCTGACACCAAACTGTAGCTTTTCCCTTTCTCCTAGATTGGTCTTCAGTTCGACGAATCCATTGAGTGGTCCTGCAGGCATTCCTTGATTCAGTTGGACTTCGATATCAGCGGCGTACTTGGCGTCTTTATGTTGCTCCACCTCCCCGGCAGTCAGCGGTCGAACGGTGGCCGTCAATTGGACTCGATCGCGGGTATTGGGATCAGCCCAAGTCATCTCCTCCACTTCCAGCGGCTTATCGTAATAGCTGTAGAGCGTCGTCTTGCGGAGGGTCTGGTCCTTGGAGGAGACATCGCCGATCAGAATACGGATGGGATCGACCACTAGGCTGCTGCCGATGAAGCCGCGCACGGAGAGCTGGATTTCTTCTTGATCGGGGTCACTGGTTCGGATGGTTGCTGTCTGCGAAAAATCTCGCAGCATGCTTTCGGCGGTCCAGGTCAGTTCGACCCCGGTCTCTTCACCCGGGGCGAGCACCGATTTCTCCAGTTCGCCGATCGTGCACTTGCAGGTGCTGGAGAGCACTTCCAGGCTGAGTGGTCCAGTGCCGGCATTTCGGATGACGAAACGGTGGCTGCGGGAGCTGCCGAAGGTCATGGTGCCGAAGTCATGGACTTTTCCGTTGACGATCTCCGCCTTCCCGATGCGTTGCGAAATATCTCCCTCAGGGATCGCCGTGCCGACCGCGCGCATTTTTGCTGCCAGGCGTTCTTTGGGATCCTGAAACGATTCCGTGACCCCTTCGAACGCCTTCTGGTATTTCAGGTAGCCAAATCCCAGGCCGGTCAATCCAATGAGAAGAGAAAGCAGTAGGGTTCGCATGGCACAGGTCGCTGAGGACAGATGGAAAATTTCAGGAAAGTAGGAGACTTTTCTGCGTTGCTGCCAATTCGATCGAACCGTGACATGAAAACTCAGGAATTGGGAGCTGGTATCAGTTCCTGCGACGCGGGTAGGCGCGGAGGCGCAAGTCTCTCAAGCATGCTACGAATCAGCGCTGCGGCCGGTTCGCCCAGGACCCAGGGGGAGCCGGGGTTGGGACGGACGAAGGAGGCGCCCATCCGACTGGAAATCGAAGAATCCCAGGACTTTGGCAGGTAGATCAGCGCCGCCTTCAGCCGCCGATCGCGGTGCTGGGTGCTGGTGTCCAGCGATTCGGCCTGTTTCAGCGAGGCGTTCGCCAGTTCCAGGTCCCCCAGGAGTGCCGCCGCCATCGCGGTCTGGAGATGGACCGCAACCTCGTTCGGATATCGCTCGATCGCCGCTCGATAGTGCTTGAGCGCCTGGGCTCCGAAGGGGCCATCGGGGATCAGCCCCGCCAGCTCCAGCGATTGATGCCCCAGGTCGATCCGGGGCTGCCAGGATGCCGGATCGCTATCCAACCATTGCTGGCAGGCCCGCAGGTACTCCTCAAGCCGCTGGGGGGAAACGGGAGTCCCTTTGGCTGCTTCGGCGGCAATCTGCTGCCAGATCGATTGCGTGAGCACCTGGCGAGGCATCGGATCCCAGGGGTCTTCCTGCGCTGCAAGCTGGGCACCTCGCTCCATCGCCTCCAGCGTCGGAGGAGTCTGCATCTTCCAACTGAGGATCGCCATCGAAGGTCGCCAGTCGGAGAACCAGAGCAGCAGGACCAAGGCGAGAAACCCAATGCGGGTTCCGATGCGAAGCAGTGGATGGCCCTCCAGCTGCTGGCTGCCCGGGACCGCGGTCCCAGTCGGAGTTATAAACGAACTGGCGGCCAGGGTGCTGACCAGGATCAGTAGGTGAGCGACCCCGGGGGTGAACCAACCGCCATTGGCCATCAGATGCAACCATCCTGCGAAGGCGGCCCATGCCAGGGAATGGCTAGAGAACCAGTGGACGTCGGGCTGGTCGTCGCGACGATCCATCCACCAAGTCATCGCGATACCCAGCGGCATGCCCCAGAGGTAAGGAAGCAGATCGGTTGCCGGACCCAACCAGCCTGGGAGCAGCCATACGGCCAGAGCACTTGCGCCCCAGGCGATCGCCAGCACCTTCCACTTCCAGACTCTTCCTCCCTGGGATGCAGACTCCGGGCGGCTTGCCCTGCGGCCCGAGGGCTCGGGTGGCTGCAGCGCCCAGCTGGACCCCGGGGTTGCTCCGGAGAGCGTGCGAATGCCCGCCGGCCCGCTTCGACCGCTCAGGTCCTCATCATGCTGTGCTGCGACCAGGGAAGAGATCGCCGAACCATGATGAGGATGACTGGCCTGAAACTGATGCCAGACGGCTTGCAGGCGAGCGCGTCGCACAATGTGCAGCAGCCAGGCCACCAGCACGACCAGCAGCAGGATTGCCATCGGAATCCCATGCCACGCAGCGGTCTCCAGAATCGCCTGGTGGGGATCGGCAATCGTCTCGCTGGCACCTACGGGTTTTCGCCATGCGTAGTAGCTTTGAAAATTTCCCGGGCCGACTCCCAGCCAAGGGTGGTCGGCGATCAGTCGCAGGGAGGTATCCCAATAGATTTTCCGAAACGACAACGACTTGGGCGCCTCTGCGATCACCAGACCATCGATGTTCGAAAGCGCGATGAAGAGCCCAAGCAAAATTGTGCTGAAGCCAACCGCGAGCGATTTCCAATGGGCTTTTGCCCACCGACGTGTCACGGGGTGAGTCAGTCCATAACCGATCATCGCCAGCAGGACTGCGATCCAACCGGTGCGGCTTTTGGTCAACAGGAGGCAGAACGCCTGGATCCCACAAAGGCAGCACACCACCGTGATCCACCGACCGCTCCGCTGCAGCGCCTGATCGACGGCAAGCCCCAGTGCCAGCAGCGTGCCGATCGCCAGCGTCGCCGCTAGGCTGTTGGTCAGCGCAAAGGGCCCCAGCGGTTCCGTGCTGGCCAGTCGATTCTCGAACTGGATGCGGAGGGCGGAGCCGGCCGGTGCGTCGATCTGCATCTGGCGGAGGACGGCTTCCGGGTTCACGCGATACGCTTCGCGATCGCGCGGCATGCTCACCCCATACTGATACCACGCATGATTGGCCAGCAGCACACAGGACAGCATCAAAGTCCAGGCCAGCGCATCGCGGTGCATTCGAAACCGCGATGCCAGCATCCCGGCGAATAGCACCCAGACCAACGTGATGCTTTCCCAACCGCCATGAATGGCTGATCGCATCTGCCCACGGCCATCCACATTCTGAATCGATGCGATGACACCGGCGATCCACATCCACATCGCCAGGAGGATCCAAAGCCATTGCGGGCTGCGATAACCACCCATGGCTTGGAACCGCTCCCACGCCGAACGATCGCGGGTTGCCCGACTGGGGATAACCCAATGGCAGGCGGGCCACGCCAGCCAACTGCCGACAATCGCCAGGGCCCCCCAAAGCAGATGTTGTGGTAGAGCCAACCCCTGGGAGACGGCAACGCTGTCGCAGGGCATCCAAAGCCCAACACAGGCCATCGTCGCTACGGTGGCCAGCATCCAAAAGGGAGATGCTTTCCCAATGCGGACCGATTCCGCCCCGGCGTCTCCGCTCACGCTACCCTGCCCTTCTGCAGTTGCGCTGGTGAAACTCTCTTGGGCACATTTGGTTATTGTACGAGGCAAGGCTGGGGTATGCAGAAGGAAACCATCGCAATCTTCTACGATCGCCAGCTACCCAGCGATCATCGCTTGGGAGATCGATGGGTTCCCAGATCCAGCAGCGCCAACAATCCAACGATCCCAAGCAGGTTGGCCAGTACCCATAAAGATCCAACCCAATCCGTTCTGGCCAATATCCAGGCGTTGATGCCGCAGCAAAAGGTCGCCAAGTAGATGATCCAGACTGCCTGGGTCTTCGACCACCCCTGCTCGACCAAGCGATGAGAAAAATGTCGCTTATCCCCCTCGAAAGGACTCCTCCCTTCGGAGATCCGGATCCATATGACCGAAAGCATGTCGTAAAGCGGAATCGCCAGGACGCACAAGGGTGCAAATACGGCGTGAGGCGTGGCGGACTGGTAGCCGGTGTAGGTTGCTGCCAGCGATCCAACCGCCACCCAGTAGCCAACGAAATAGGCTCCCGCATCTCCCATAAAGATCTTCGCAGGGGCCCGATTGTGAACCAGGAACCCCAGCAATGCCCCCACCAGCACCAGCAGCATGGCTGCGACAAACCACTGCGGCTGCGACTCGCCAGTCGCTTGAGGCATAAGCAGCATGCCTGCCAGCATCGCGCTCCCGATCGCGGCCACCCCGCCGCTCAGACCGTCCATGTTGTCGATCATGTTGAAGGCGTTGATCAGTCCTACGATCCAGAGAACGCTGAGCAATCCAGTCACCCAGCCGTTGTCGATGAAGAGGCTCAGTTGCATCTGCTGCCAAAGGACGATGACGGTGGCCACCGCCACTTCGATCGCCAACCTCCACTGCCACTTCAAGCCGCGACGATCGTCCTCCAGGCCCAGCAGCATCAGCACCGTGCCGCCAGCCAGAATCCCCCACAGCTTCCATCGCGATTCGACGACGCCGGGCAGATGCTGGGCCAGCGACTCAGGCAGCCACTGGCGGACCACAGGCAGGCCTGCCAGCAGGGTGGCGGCCAGCAAGGTGGTCGCCACCGAAAACCAGATTCCTACCCCTCCCCCAAGAGGGATCGGAGTGGTGTGGACCTTGCGATAACCCGGCTTGTCCATCAGCCCCAAAGGCTCGGCCCACCGTCGCACCAGCCCAACGGCCAGCCAAGCCAGCAACGCAGCTGGCAGCAAACATCCCAGGACGAACCCCACCACCTCCCACACCGCTGCATCCTGCTTCATCTTGCGTGCCCCCCTGAAGCCCCATCGCTACCGCCCTTCCCTCGGGAATCTCGACGCGCTGACTCTTGCTTCAGATACCCGATCGCCTGCTGAAAAAACTCCAGCGAATCGGGTAGGAGATAGTCTGGATACGTCCAGGGATAACCCCGCCACTGCGACCCGACGCGCTGTAGCGCCACTTCCGCATAGATCCCATCGCGCAGGTAGATGCGGTGGGCGCGGTCCTTGGTGGAAGCAAGCACTAGTTTCAGCGGGCTGATCCAGCCAGGATCGATGTTGACCGGTCGCGATTCGGGAAACTCCCCCGACTCTGCGATCAATGCCTCCCACGCGATTGCCATCCGTTTGCGGTCCGCTAGGCATGCTGGGTCTTCCAACCGCTTGAGGACCCAGAACTCCTTCTCCAATCGATCTCCCATCTGCTGCTGGTAGTAGCTGGTCTGTTCAAAAGCAAACGGCCGACTCTGCAATGCGATCGCTCCCCACTGCGACTCCACAATCCTTCGGACCCTTTCGATGGCCGACCGATGGCGGCTAAACAGAGCGACCACGAGCGCGCAGGGAAATGGCCGATGCGACCGGGATCCTTCTTCGCATCCCGCTTCTTCGCATTCCTGCGATGAGCTGTCGCCGGCGCTCCAGTCACTCATCTCTCAATACGCTTTCGCAAAGATCGCTCGCTGACTGGTCGGCTGGCCCGTGACGAAACATCGCCCCGGCTGGGAGGGCTGATCGAGCGGAATGCAGCGGATGGTCACTTTGCGCTGCGCCAATTCGTCTGCCACCGCCTCTTCGCTGGCGAAGTAGCAGTGCGCAAATCCACCGCTGAAGCTCCCTTTTTCGTCTTCTGCACCCTGAAAAAATTCTCGAAATTGATCGACTGTATCCAGGGAGACCGTGTGGTCCTGCCGCATCTTCAAGGCGCGATCAAACAGTCCCTGCTGCATCTCCTGAAGCACGCTAGGCAGCGTTTCCAGGAACTGAGGTCGTGGCATCGACTGACTGCCTGTGGAGTCCCGGCGTCCGACAAAAAGAGCATCCTGGCCGATATCCTTGGGCCCCACCTCGACGCGAATCGGTACCCCTCGGCGGACGTGATACCACTTCTTCTCGCCCCCCCGCAAATCGCGATCATCCATCTCGACACGCAGCGGTTGATCGTCATAACGGAGCGCCGCGATCTGCTGCTTCAGCTTGTGGCAATACTCCAGCACTTCGGTGCGCTGCGCATCGTCGCGGTAGATCGGAAGGATGACAACGTGCGCAGGAGCCAGCCTCGGAGGCAGCACCAGGCCATCGTCGTCGCTGTGCGTCATGATCAACGCTCCGATCAGCCGCGTGGAGACACCCCAGCTAGTGGTCCAGGCATAGACCAGTTCCCCTTGAGGGTCCTGGTAGCGGATCTGTTGCGCCTTGGCGAAGTTCTGACCAAGGAAGTGCGAGGTGCCCGCCTGCAGCGCCTTGCGGTCCTGCATCATCGCTTCGATGCTGAAGGTGTTGACCGCGCCGGGAAATCGCTCCTTGGGAGTCTTCTCGCCACGCACTACGGGCACGGCCATCGTGTTCTCTGCGAAGTCGGCGTAGACGTCCAGCATGCGGCGAGTCTCCTCCATCGCCTCCTCAGCCGTCGCATGCACGGTGTGCCCTTCCTGCCAGAGGAATTCGGCTGTCCGCAGGAAAAGCCGTGTTCGCATCTCCCATCGGACGACGTTGGCCCACTGGTTGATCAAGATCGGCAGGTCGCGGTACGACTGCACCCAACGAGCGTACATCTCACCGATGATCGTCTCGCTGGTCGGCCGAACAATCAAAGGTTCTTCCAGCGGACCGGCGGGCCGAAGCCCTCCCTTCCCATCGGGTTCCAGACGGTGATGCGTCACCACCGCGCATTCCTTGGCGAATCCCTCCACATGCTCCGCCTCCTTCTCCAGATAGCTCATCGGGATAAAGAGCGGGAAGTAGGCGTTCTGATGCCCCGTCTCCTTGAATTTCCGATCCAGCACCCGCTGCATGTTTTCCCAAAGGGCATATCCCCAGGGCTTGATCACCATGCAACCGCGCACAGGGGAATTTTCGGCTAGGTCTGCTGCCTTGATCACCTGCTGATACCACTCGGGATAGTCCTCGGTACGCGTCGGAGAAATCGCGGTTTTCGCCCCTTTGTTCATCCTGAAACACCTTTCCTTCACAACTCAGACCGCACGGCGACAATCGCCTGCGAACTGGGAAAATCATACCGATCGGCCATCGACTGGGATCCTCAACGCATCGCACCTACCCGGTCGATTCCCCGGAAGGGATCCGAAGCGGCGAGGAAGATTCCCGACAGAAAACCACCACAACCAACTATTGTAACCCATCCTCGCTCGACCCAACCCCACCATACCGATGACATCGGACAGATCCCCGGCCATCGGCCCCGCTAGCTTTTCGAGTTGGCTTTCTTGGGATCGCCGCTGGCCGAAAGCCGCCTTCGCTCGCGTCTCCAAAAAAGTTATGCTAACCGACCATGATTCCCAGACGCACCCAGATGACCTGCCCGCCCCAGGGTGCGGCCAAACTCGGGTGGCAGACAACCAGGAGGTCCGGAAGGAAGATCGCAGGATGGACGACTTGCGCGTTGGCATAGGATTTGACTCCCATCGATTGGCTGCCGGAGGCCCGATGCGATTGGGTGGTCTGACTATCGACTGCGACGCCCACCTGGTGGGCCACTCGGACGCCGATCTGCTTTTGCATGCCATCACAGACGCTCTGCTTGGGGCTGCCAATCTTGGCGACATCGGTCAGATGTTCCCCAACACCGATCCGGCCAACCGGGGTCGCGATTCGGCCGATATGCTCCGGTTGGCATGGGAAAAAGTTCGCCAAGCCGGCTTTCGACTGGTCAATCTCGATTGCGTCGTCCAAACGGAAATCCCTAAGCTGTCGCCAATGCGAAGCGACTTGGTCGCTTCGATCGCAGAAATCCTCCAGGTCGATCGTGCTGCCATCGGCCTGAAAGGGAAAACGGGAGAAGGGAGCGGACCGATCGGCCAAAAGGAGCTAGCCGAAGCCACCGTGGTCGCTCTACTGGCCCGAACCGGGAATTCCGCTCTGCCCAATAGCCAATCCGATGAGGCTTCATCGTCTTCCGAATCCGATCCCAATCCGATCGCTCTCCCTGTCCATTCTCCTTCACCCAGGCATTCCCCTCCACCCAGGGAACCCGACATGACCGAAGCACTGCACGATTCCAGTCGACTGGCTCCAAATTTGCGCGTCTACAACACGCTGACCAAAACGAAAGAGCCGCTGATGACCCAGAAGCCTGGGGCGGTCGGCATGTACCTGTGCGGCCCCACGGTGTACGCACCAGCCCACATCGGGCATATGGTCGGCCCGGTGATCTTCGACACCATCAAGCGCTACTTGGTCTACTGCGGCTACTCGGTGACCTGGGTCGTCAACATCACCGACATCGACGACAAACTGATCCAGCGCAGCAATCAGCTGGGGATCTCGATGCCGCAGCTTGCCACCCAGATGACGGCCGACTATCTATCCAACCTCCAGGCCCTGGGGGTCGACCAGATCGACCACCTGCCTCGAGCGACCGACCACATCCCCGAAATCATCCAGTTCGTACAGGAACTGATCGATCGTGGATACGCCTACGCCAGCGAAGGGGACGTCTTCTTCGATGTCGCAAGGGACAGCCAGTACGGACAGCTCAGCAATCGATCGGCCGATAGCCAGCAGGGGGAAGGTGGTGAAGCCGCATCCCGCAAGCGATCGCCAGGCGACTTTGCCCTCTGGAAGAAAGCCAAGGCTGGCGAACCCAGCTGGGATAGCCCCTGGGGTGCAGGTCGCCCCGGCTGGCATATCGAATGCTCGGCGATGAGTCGCCGGATCCTGGGCAAGACATTTGATATCCATGGCGGAGGTCTGGATCTGGTCTTTCCGCACCACGAGAACGAGGCGGCTCAGAGCCGTTGCTGCCATGGTGCGCCGATGGTTCGCTACTGGATGCACAATGGTCTGATGCGCGCCAGCGAAGCCGCAGGCAAGGTCGGCGGACGCAGCGATCGCGAAGCGCCCCCCGCCGATGCCTCTAGCAAGATCTCGCGCAGCAAAGGGGCTGGTGGTCTTTCGAAACTGATCGAACAGCAGACCGGCGAACGACTCCGATTCTTCCTGCTGCGCACCCACTACCGGTCGACCAACGTCTTCGGCGATGAACCGCTCCAGGAAGCCGGTACCGCCCTGGAGACCTTCTACCGACTGTTCCAACGCTACGAACGGCTGCTGGGCCAATCCCCCTTCGACATCGATCCCAACCGCCGACGCGCTTCCTTCGTCCCACCCCCAATCAAGCATCCGGTCGTCGATCAGGTCCTGGCGATGCGCGAAAGCTTCCTGGCCAAAATGGATGACGACTTCAATACCGGAGGAGCCGTCAGCGATCTATTTGACCTAGCTCGCTCGCTGAATCGATTCATCGAATCGGCCAAGCTGGAGGAGTCGCAGCATCGCACGCCGGAGGCGCTAGAGGTGCTGCGCGCCGGAATGGCGATCCTCAGGGAACTTTCGGCGATCCTGGGACTGTTCCAAAAGCCGGTCCAGACGCAGTCGTCCCAGGGAGACGACGCCCAACTGGTCGATGGCCTGATGAAGATCCTTCTGCAGATTCGCGCCCAGGCGCGTCAGAACAAAGACTTCGCCACCGCCGACCTAGTCCGCAACGGGCTGACGGGGTTGAAGATCGCCGTGCAAGACCTGAAGGAAGGCAGTACCTGGAGCCGCCAGTGACCATGTCTAAAACTGCTGGCTGCATTCTGGGTGTCGACCCCGGCCTGGGGATCACCGGCTACGCAGTGATCGACGTGCAAAATCCCCTTCCCCGCGTTCGGGAAGCCGGCGTCATCCGCTGCCCTCGGTCCAAGAGTCTGGAGGATCGCCTGCTGGAACTCCATGAGGGGCTCTCCGAACTCTGGAATTCCCATCCGATCCAGGCGGTGGCGATCGAACAGATCTATTCGCATTACGAACGGCCGACCACCGCGATCCTGATGGGCCACGCGCGGGGAGTGCTCTGCCT
>Ga0315900_10006360_pt1 | contig 15881 bp, 13 predicted proteins | sample LakEriMetagenome_FD_203521 | JGI IMG/M metagenome (GOLD analysis project Ga0315900, IMG submission 203521) | Freshwater fungal communities from buoy surface, Lake Erie, Ohio, United States - Buoy 12 MA114 | ecosystem: Environmental > Aquatic > Freshwater > Lake > Lake biofilm | place: USA: Lake...
TGCAGCGCATCGCCCGCTTCGCGCGCTACTGGGACCGTATTGCGAACTCGGGGCGCCATCCGCGCGCCCTTGCGATGGTGCTTGGCGAGACCCCGTTCGCCTCGTTCATGGCGCTCACCGACTGGCTTTACGCTCGCCTCGATGCGACCCACCGTATCGGCGCCGAGCGGCTCTCGGAACTGCTGCTCGAATGGCTGCTCGACGAGCGACGCACCCCAGAGCTGTCAGCCTCGATGATCCAGGAGGCCGTCATCCGCGATTACACCGACAGCGGCGCCCGCGGCCGACCTGCCTTCCTGACACGCGGTCTGGCCGGTTTCGCGCAGTCCGGCAGGCTTGCAGCCACCCCCCCACGCCAGCACAGGCATCTCGCATGACCCTTGCCGTCCTCGACGCCGCGGCCACCGCCGCTTGCCTGCCCTACACCGACCTGGTGCTCGCGCTCGAGGCCATGCTCGCGCGTCGGCGTGCGGGCACGACCAGCGCGCCCGAGCGGCTCGTCGTGCCACTGGCCGGCGGCGTGCTGCTCGCCATGCCCGCGAGCGATGGGGAGTTCGCAAGCACCAAGCTCGTCACCGTGCATGCGGGCAACCCCGCACGCGGGCTGCCGAGCCTGCTCGGCGAAGTGATCCTGATGCGTGCCGACACCGGCGAGCGGCTGCTGGTGCTCGATGGGCCCACGCTGACCGCGCGCCGCACGGCGGCGCTCTCGGCGCTGGCCGCGCTTCACCTCGGTGCGACGCGGGGCGGCGAGTTGCTGATCATCGGCGCGGGCGTGCAGGCACGCGCCCACCTCGAGGCCTTCGCCCGGATGCTCGACGTCACCCGGGTGCGCATCGCGTCGCGCGATCCGGCGAATGCCGCAAAGCTCGTCGAGCACGCGCGCAGCCTGGGCCTGCAGGCCAGCTTCGGCCATGATCTTTCCGCCAGCGTTGCCGCGTGCCCGCTGATCGTCACCGCCACCACCGCGCAGGCTCCGGTCATTCCCGACGCGGTCCGCGTCGATGCCTTCGTCGCGGCCGTGGGCGCCTATCGACCGGACATGTGCGAGCTTCCCGCCTCGCTGGTGCGCCGGGCCCGCGTGGTCGTCGATGACCGCGCCGGCGCGCGCCATGAAGCTGGCGATCTGCTGCAGGCCGGGGTGATGATCGACGAGGTCGAAGCCCTCGACTCGGTCGTTCCGGCGGTCTCGAAGCGTCGCGACGGACAGCCGGTGGTCTTCAAGAGCGTTGGTCAGGCGCTCTGGGATCTCGCCGCGGCACGCCTCGCCAACGAGACCTTCAACCGGGCCCCCGCATCATGAATCTGCCGCTGAGCTCCCTGCCCCGCTTCGATGTCGCGGTGATCGGCGCCGGCATCATCGGCTGCGCCAGCGCCTGGCGCCTGGCGCAACGCGGTCTGCGCGTCGTGCTCATCGAACGTGAGAGTGCCCCGGCCACCGGTTCGACCGGGCGCAGCGCGGCAGGCATCCGCCTCCAGTTCTCGGATGCGACCAACATCCTGCTGTCGGCCCACAGCCTGCAGGAGTACCGCGACATGCCCGAGGCGGGCTACCGCCCGATCGGTTATCTGTTCTACGTCCCGCACGCCGACTGGCCGGCCCACCGCGCCGCCGTCGACCTGCAGCGCTCGCTGGGCGCACCGGTGCAGATTCTCGATCCCGGGCAGGCGGTGCATGTGGTGCCCGCCAGCACCCGCGGGATCGCGGGTGCCACCTGGTGCGCCCAGGACGGCATCGTCGACCCGCACGGCATCTGCCTGAGCTATGCAGCGAGGGCTCGCGACGCCGGCGCACGGATCTCGCTGCGTGCCGGCGTCGAGGCGATCGACGCGCACCCTCAAGGGTGGACGATCACCGCAGGCGGCGAGCAACTGCAGGCCGCAACCATCGTCAACGCCGCCGGAGCCTGGGCCGGTCGCATCGGCGCGATGGCGGGGCTCGACGTGCCGGTCGACGCCGCACGCCGCGTGGTCTTCGCCAGTGCGCCGCTGCCGGCAAGCCTCGCGCGCGCCCACCCTTACCCGCTCACTGTCGACGTCGGCAGCGGCTTCTATTTCCGCTCGGAAGGCGATCGCCTGATCTTCGGTCAGAGCAACCCGGATGATCGGGGCTTTTCGGAAGGCATCGACTGGGCGTGGCTCGACACCGTCGTCGCCTCGGCGCTCGACCGCTTTCCCTGGTTCGAGGATGTCAGCCTCGACCGGAAAGCCTGCTGGTGGGGCTACTACGAAATCACCCCGGATCATCACGCCATCGTCGGCATCGATCCGCGGCACCACCGCTGGATCAATGCCTGCGGCTTCTCGGGTCACGGCGTGCAGCAGGCTGCGGCGGTGGGCCGCATCGTGGCGCAACTGGCCGTCGGCGAGGCGCCGATGATCGACATCGACTCGCTGTCCATCGAGCGACTGCGCCTTCCGGCTGATGCGGTGCCGCGACCGGAACGCCTGATCGTGTGAGCGGACCCGCAAGCGCCGGCCAGCACCGCGCCTCGACCGGAGCTCGTGCTAGCCTCGACCACTCCCCACCCGCATGAGGCCGAAGGCTGCCATCCATGAAGATCGACGATAGCCCCGGCGGAGCGGCCGGCTGTGAGCCGTTCCGGGAAAGCTTCCGGGCGACGGTGCCGGCAACCTACAGCGGCCCAGGACATGGCGCCCGCATCCTGGGCTTCGGCCTTGCGGTGATCATCGCGGCATGCGCCAGCCTGCGCGCACCGCTCACCGCCGTCGAGATCGCGGTCATCATCCCGGTCGTGATCGGCTGGAACCTCCTCGAATGGTACGGCCACCGGGCCCTGCACCGCCCAGGCCGGCGGGCGCTGGCTCGCGCGCTCTACCAGCGCCATACCCTCACCCATCACCGCTTCTTCACCCATGAGTCCATGGCGCTGCGCGACGGTCGCGATCTGAAGATCGTCTTCTTCCCTGCCTTCGCGCTGCCTCTTCTGACCCTGCTCGCCCTGCCGGGGCTGCTGCTCCTCGGCTTGCTGTGGTCGGCCAACGCCGCCCTGGTGGCGCTGATCGCGCTGGTTGCGATCTACCTGGTCTTCGAGACCCTGCATCTGTGCGCCCATCTGCCTGCCGACAGCCGTATCGCCCGACTGCCCGGCATCCGCGGCATGTGCAGGCACCACCGACGACATCACGACCCACGCGTCATGATGGACGGGAACATGAACTTCACCTTCCCGTTGGCCGACTGGCTGCTTGGCGGGCATGCCCGCCGCAACAGCCGGACGGACGCTGCCGGGCAGGATGCACGTCCACGCTGATCATCCGCCGCCGCCTCGAACCCCATGTCGCGTACCCGAAATCCCGACACCGAAGGCAGCCGAACATCGATCCAGGTCATCGAGCGTCTGGTCGCCCTGCTCGACGCCCTGGCAGCCCAGCCGGATGCGGTAAGCCTGAAGGAACTCTCGCAGCGCACCGGCTTGCACCCATCGACCGCGCACCGCATCCTCAATGATCTGGTAACCGCACGCTTCGTCGATCGCGCCGAACCCGGCGCCTATCAGCTCGGCATGCGCCTGCTCGAACTCGGCAATCTGGTGAAGGCGAGGCTCAATGTCCGTGACGCCGCGCTGGGGCCGATGCGCGAACTGCACCGGGCGACCGCGCAGCCGGTCAATCTGTCGATCCGGCAGGGCGATGAGATCGTCTACATCGAGCGCGCCGTGTCCGAGCGCTCGGGCATGCAGGTGGTTCGCGCCGTCGGAGGGCGCGCGCCGCTGCACCTCACCTCGGTCGGCAAGCTGTTCCTCGCCGCCGATGAGCAGCGGCAGGTGCGCGCCTACGCCACCCGCACCGGCCTGGCCGGCCACACACGCAACAGCATCACCGACATCAGCCGTCTCGAACGCGAACTCGCGCTGGTACGGGCGCGCGGTTATGCGCGCGACAACGAGGAACTCGAGCTCGGGGTACGCTGTCTGGCTGCCGGCATTCGCGACGATGCCGGAAAACTGGTCGCAGGCTTGTCGATCTCGGCGCCGGCCGATTTCGTCCAGGACGACTGGATCGATCTGCTGTGCCGAACCGCGTCGCAGATCTCGGAGGCGCTGGGTTACGAGCCCGCCGACGCCTAGTCGCGGAGGCCGCCGGCGACAGATCCCGCCGCGGCGTAGTTCACGACGACCGGCTGCCCGCTGTGCAGCCGACCGGCTCCGCGTGCCGAGCCCGCCGAGGACTCGAGCCAGTCGCGAAGACGCTGAGCATCGCCGTAGCGCGAATGCCGACCCGAGGAGTCGAGCAGCACCATCAGCACCGAACGGGACGCGAGCGCCACCTGCATGATCAGGCAGCGGCCGGCCTCCGAGATGTAGCCGGTTTTCTGGAGCCCGATCGACCACGAGGCCTGATCGATCAGACGGTTGGTGTTGCGAAAGAGCAGCGGCCGCTCGCCGGCGGCGAGCACCTGGAGTTCGGGCGACACCGAGTACTGCCGTACCAGCGGGTAGTCGTAGGCCACCTGCATCATCCGGGCAAGGTCGCGCGCGCTCGCCATGTTGCGTCCTGACAGACCGGTGGGATCGTTGAAGCGGCTGGCGAGCATGCCGATCTGGCGAGCCTTGGCGTTCATCGCTGCCACGAAAGCCTCGAGCCCGCCGGGGTAGTGACGCCCGAGCGCATGGGCCGCGCGGTTCTCCGAGGACATCAGCGCAAGATGGAGCAGTTCGGCTCGACTGAGCCGCGTTCCGGGGCGCAAGCGCGAACGCGAACCCTTCTCGGTATCGATGTCGTCGGTGCTGATCTCGAGGATCTCGTCGAGCGGCAGCGCGGCGTCGAGCACCACCATCGCGGTCATCACCTTCGTGATCGAGGCGATCGGCAGGACGGCATCAGCGTTCTTGGCGAAGAGCACCTCGCCGGTCGCCTGATCGGCGAGCAGCGCCACCGACGAGTGCAGATCGAGCGGATCATCGACAGCATGCAGACCGATCGACTGCCCGACCGACAGCCTTGCCGGTGCCGCCGACGTCGCCGCCGCCACGCGGCTCGTGGCCACCGCCGTGCGGGCCCTGGTCGCCGCATGCGCCGCGTCGCGCCCGCCACCCGGCCGGGCAGCGCGCGCCGGACTCGCGGAGCGCGGCGCCCGGTCGGCCGCCGCCGCCGAGCGGTTCGCATGGCGAGGCCTCGCCTGAGCCGCCACCTGACGCTTGTCGATGGCACCCGGAGTGGCCTTGCGCGCGGGTGACCCACTGCCATCGGCACGCTTGGGAGCCCCGGTCCCCTGGGCTGCCGCGGGAGGAGCCGACATCGCCCCGAGCGCCACCAGACAGATCAGGACTGCGCACAGCAAGGGCCAGCGGGAGAGCAGGTGGGTCGGCACAGGGGAGGCCTCGGCAGGACAGGCGGAGAGGATGGACGCCGGCGTTCGCGAGACACCTGACATCAGGCAAATCAACGACGGTTCGGTGCGCTGGAGTCTAGCAAAAAGTGGTGATTGCAGAAGCATTTAGAGCTGCCTTTTCATCCCGGTTCTCGGTAGTCCCGCCGGGGCGACCCGCCGAGCCCATGCCCCGATGAAGCACACATCCGCGGCCGGGCGATGCAGCGGGGATGCGGCGCGCGGGATGGGGCACGGGTGTTGCACCGCGTCATTGCCGGCGAGGGCTCGCAGAACGACACCTTGGCGACCATCATCGAACCATTCACCACAACCATGCACAGGCTCGATACCGTCGACATACGGCAGATTTCCGGCGCCATGAAGTGACTGAATCCCGACAACACTCAACAGAGCTGATGTTTCAGTCAACGCAAAACTTGGCTTGCGTTTCGTTGTTCGATACCATCAGGATGGTGCATCGCATCATGTGGCATTCCACAGGTTGCACAGACAACCCCCAACGCAGCGAGGTTCCCCATGTTCAACACGCCCGAGCAATTCACCCACGCCCAGAAAATGACCTTCGAAACCTTCCAGGCGGTCGCACTGAAAACGCTCGAAGGCTTCGAGAAGCTTGCCGAACTCAACATGCAGGCGATCAAGTCGAGCATGGAGGAAAACGCCGAGCAGATGCGCACGCTGATGACCACCAAGGACCCGCGTGCCATGGGCGACTGGTCGATGGCAGCCACCCAGCCGATGGCGGACAAGATGGCGGCCTACGCCAAACATGTCTACGACATCGCCTCCGGCACGGGCACCGAGATTGCCCGCGTGGTCGAAAAGCAGCTTGCCGAAGGCAGCAAGCAGGTCAGCGCCTCGATCGACGCGATGGCCAAGACCGCTCCCGCCGGGAGCGAGGGCATGGTCACGCTGCTGAAGTCGGCGGTCTCGGCTGCCAGCAGCGCCTACGATCAGGTCAACAAGGTCACCAAGCAGGCGGTCGAGGCGGCGGAAGCCAATCTCGTGGCCGCCGCGAAGGCAGCCCGCCCGGCGGCACCGCGCAAGGCAGCCTGAGCGGGTGGCGGGCGCCCCCCACCGGAAGGCCCGCCCGCCCTTCGACGCTCAGCCCGCGCGGCTGAGCGTCGTCTCCGAAAACACGGTCGAGTCGCCAGCCTCGACCTGCTGACGCCAGCGCACGAGCAGTTCCTCGCGCTGCCGAGCGGCCGCTTCTCCATGGCGAGCCTTCACGTGGCCGAAGCCGCGGATGTGCTCGGGCACCGAGGCAATCGCCACGGCAAGCGCGCGCCGACCGGGATGGAGGTCGGTGAGTAGCGCGCGCACGGTGTTCTCGTACTCGTCGATCAGCCCGCGCTCCCAGCGGCGCTCAGCGGTATGGCCGAAGGGATCCAGCCAGGATCCGCGCAGCCGACGCATTTTCGCGAGCAGCCGAAAGGCGCTGAGGACCCACGGACCGTAGTCGGCCTTGAGGAGTTCGCCTGCGGCATTGCGCCGGGCCAGGAGCGGAGGGGCCAGGTGGAAACGCAGCCGGTAGTCGCCCTCGAACTGCTCGGCGAGCCTGTCGGCAAAGCCGCCGTGTGTGTAAAGACGCGCAACCTCGTATTCGTCCTTGTAGGACATCAGCTTGAACGCATAGCGCGCCACCGCCTCGGTCAGGGGCCAGCTGCCCTCGTCGACCTGCGCGGAGTTGCCATCGACGGCGGCAGCAGGATCGGCGCTCGCGGGTCCGATCGCCCGTTCTGCGTCGCGCACCGCGTCGACCAGCCTGAGATAGCGGCGCGCCCAGGCATCGTCCTGATAGTCGGTGAGATGGTCGACACGCCGCGCGATGAGCTCATCGAGGGTCGTCGACAGACGACGCGATACCGGGCGGTTCTGCGGCGCGGCCACGTGGCTCGCGACCCGATCCGGATCGACCGCAGCGTAACGCCCCCAAAGGAAGGCGCGCCGGTTCATTTCAACCGCCACCTCGTTGAGCTCGATCGCCCGATCGATCGCCCGGGCGGACACCGGTACCAGGCCCTTCTGCCAGGCGACGCCGAGCAGGAACATGTTGGCCGCGATCGCATCGCCGAACAGGCCGGTCGCCAGCCGGGTGGCATCGATGAAGGCGACGCGGTCGGCACCGGCAGCCTGCTGCAGCGCCGATTCCATGCTCCCGCGCGGGAATCGCCAGTCCGCATCGCGCGTGAAATCAGCGGTCGGGGTCATGGCCACGTTGGCCACGACGCGGGTGTGGCCAGGCGCGATGCGCTGCAGCGCCTCCTTACCCGCCGTGACCACGATATCGCAGCCGATCACGGCGTCGGCCGATGCCGTGCCGATACGCGGCGCGTGCAGCACGCCGGGCTCGCGGCCGAAGCGCACGAAACTCATCACGGCACCGTTCTTCTGCGCCAGACCCGCCATGTCGAGCACCGTGACGCCTCGCCCCTCGAGATGCGCCGCCATGCCCAGGACCTGCCCGATCGTGACCACCCCGGTACCGCCGATCCCGGTTACCAGAAGCGACCAGGTATCGGCGATCGGCGGCAGCGCGACATCCGGCAGGCCGATCGCGAGGCCATCATCGGCATTCACGGCGCCGCGTCCGCGACGCAGCTTGCCGCCTTCGACGCTGACGAAGCTCGGGCAAAAGCCGTTGATGCATGAAAAATCCTTGTTGCAGGCTGACTGGTTGATCGCACGCTTGCGGCCGAACTCGGTCTCGACCGGCTCGATCGATACGCAGTTCGACTTCAGGCCGCAGTCGCCGCAACCTTCGCAGACCGCCTCGTTGATGAAGGCCCGGCGTTCGGGATCGGGAAAGGCGCCGCGCTTGCGACGCCGACGCTTCTCGGCCGCGCAGGTCTGGTCGTACACCAGCACGGTGACGCCCTCGCCGTCGCGGAGCTCGCGCTGTACCGCGTCGAGATCGCTGCGATGCCGCACCGACACGTCGGCATCGAAATAGCCCGCCGGATACTTCTGCGGCTCGTCGGTCACGACGACCACCCGCTGCACGCCCTCGGCTTTCACCTGGCGAACGATCGCGGCGGGAGTCAGCCGCCCGTCATGCGTCTGGCCCCCGGTCATCGCGACCGCATCGTTGAAGAGGATCTTGTAGGTCATCCGCACGCCACTGGCCACCGCATGACGGATCGCGAGCGATCCCGAGTGGTTGTAGGTGCCATCGCCGAGGTTCTGGAACACATGCGGCGTGTCGGTGAATGGCGCCTGCCCCACCCAGGTCATGCCCTCGCCGCCCATCTGTGTGAAGGTGCTGGTCGACCGATCCATCCACTGGGCCATGTAGTGGCAGCCGATGCCGGCCAGCGCCCGCGAGCCCTCGGGCACCCGGGTGGAGGTGTTGTGCGGACAGCCGGAACAGAAATAGGGAATCCGCTCGAGGGCGACCACCTGAAGGCTGCCGCTTCGGTCGCGGGCATCGAGCAGCGCGATACGCGCCTCGAGCCTCGCGCGGGTGGCGTCATCGAGAACGCCACGGGCGGTTTCCCCGGGGGCCTCCGTCGCGAGAAGCGCGAGGCGCGCGGCAATCAATCGCGCGCAGAATCCCGGCGAAAGCTCGCCGTACTCCGGCACGCACGGCCGTCCCTGCTGGTCGCGCTTGCCGACGATCCTGGGGCGCGAGGCGAGATCGTAGAGTTGCTCCCTGAGTTGCGACTCGATCAGCGAGCGTTTCTCCTCGATCACCAGAACCTCGGCGGCACCTTCACAGAACGCGCGCACCGCGCTCGGCTCGAGCGGCCAGGGCACCGCGACCTTGAACACCTTCAGCCCGATCCGTTGCGCGCAGGCATCATCGATGCCGAGATCGGCAAGCGCCTGCATGACGTCGAGCCAGGCCTTGCCGCTGCTGACGATCGCGAGCCGGCTCGGTTCGCCGCCCGCCGCCACATCGGCGCGCCCGAGCACCGAGGCGTCGAGACGATTGGCTCGTACATAGGCGATGGCCGCCGGCAGCTTGTACCGCATCAGACGTTCCTCGAGCTTCAGGAATGTCTCGTCGGGGATGCGCAGGTTCAGCCCACCCGGCGGCAGATCGTCGAGCGCCGGCAGCACCGGGCGCACGCGCTGCGGGTCGACATCGACGATCGCCGCGGTCTCGATCGTGTCGGTGACCGCCTTCAGCGCGATCCACAGCCCCGAGAAGCGTGACATCGCGAAACCGTGCAGCCCGAGATCGACATAGTCCTGGACGGTTGCGGGCGCAAGCACCGGCATGCCGACCGCATGGAAGATGAAATCGGTCTGCGCCGCCATCGTCGAGGACTTCGCGCCATGATCGTCACCGGCGATCGCAAGCACACCGCCATGCCTCGAGGTGCCGGCCTGATTGGCATGCCGGAGCGCGTCGCCGCTCCGATCGACGCCCGGGCCCTTGCCGTACCAGATCGAAAATACGCCGTCGTAGCGCGCCCCCGGGAAGCAACCCACCTGCTGCGTGCCCCAGATCGCCGTCGCGGCGAGATCTTCGTTGAGCCCGGGCACGAAGCGTACATGGTGGCCGTCGAGCTGGCGACGGGCGCGCCACAGGGCCTGATCGTAGCCGCCGACCGGCGAACCGCGATAGCCACTGATGTAGCCGGCGGTGTTCAACCCGGCGGCGAGGTCGCGCTGGCGCTGCATCAGCGGCAGTCGCACCAGCGCCTGAGTGCCGGTCAGGTAGACCCTGCCCTCGGTGGCATCGTACTTGTCGTCGAGCGTGACCTGACGCAGCCCCTGATCGATCGGCATGTTCATGATGACAGCACCTTGCGTTTGAATGCGGAAAGATGATGGGTGGAACCGGCGCGAGCGGCCTCGATCGGCGGCGGCGCGCCTCGCAAGCCGAGCAGTCGCCCCACCCGACGTGCCGCACGAGCGAGCAGTTCGACGAGGTCGGCCTCTGTGGCCTGGAAGCGACGGGAAGCAACGGCGAGGCTGATGCCGGTGCCTGCCACGCCGCTTTCACGAATGCGCTCGAATGCCACCGCCAGCGCCCGCGGCGGTGTCATCGTAACAGGGGAGAAGCGCCCGAGTTCAGCATCGTCGAACATGCGACGCTCCCCGGCGCACGGCTGCCAGGCGAGCCGCAGTTTGCCGCAGACCGAGCCTGCGCGGGCAGGCGCAACCCGGGCGTTCGATCATTCCGAACACCAACGATCCCTCAGGCACTTTCGACGGGTCCGAGACGTCGCGCACCCTCCTCGAGCGCCGGCCATGCGGCGGCAACCTTTTCGGCGGGCCCCTTGACCCCGAGTTCGATGTGGCGGGCACGACGGCCATCACCGACCGAGGGCAGCGAAAAGACCCGGACCCCCGGGAAACGGGCCTCGATCGATTCCATCAGGGGCGTGGCGGTGGCTTCCGGCGTCTCGAAGAGCAGCAGCGAGCGTTCCGCGCGAACCTCGCGATGGTGCAGATGCGCAAAGCGGCCATCGAGCACCGCTTCGATCATGGGCCATGCCATCACGGGAAAACCAGGTACGAAAAAGTGGTTGCGGATCGCGAAGCCCGGGATCCGGTTGTAGGGATTCGGAATGATGTCGGCGCCCGCCGGGAATTCGCCCATCTTCAGTCGCTGTCGGTTCTCGGGAGTGCTCATGTCGGCGCTGCCCTTGCCGTCCCTGGCCATCTCCGCCGTACGCTGACCGATCAGGGCGGCCGCCTCGGGATGCAGCAGCAGGTCGAGACCGAGCGCCTCCGCAGCCGATTGCCGGGTGTGATCGTCAGGCGTGGCACCGATCCCGCCGCAGCTGAACACCAGATCGCCGCTCGCGAAACTCTCGCGAAGGGTCGACACGAGGCGCTGCCGGTCGTCACCCACGTAACGCGCCCAGGCGAGCTGCAGGCCGCGATCGCGCAGGATTTCGAGCACCCGTGCGAAGTGCTTGTCCTGTCGTTTGCCCGAGAGGATCTCGTCGCCGACGATGATCAGACCGATGTTCACGTGGAAGCTCCGAGACGAGGTGGTGCTTCGTCGGGACCGGGCCCGGCCCGCGCGGCCAGCGCCGCAGGCGCCGCCTCGACGGGCGACAGGGCCCGCTCCTCGCGCAGCGCCCGCAACGCCGCCAGCGAGAAGTGCCCGAAGGCCAGTGCCGACAACACCGGCGTGACCAGAAAGAATGGCGGCAGGTAGTTGAGCAGCGTGACCAGCATGGCCAGCGCGAAGTAGCCGCGACGATGCCTTGCGATCAGCGCCTCCCGCTCCGCGACGCTGGCATGTTCGGCCAGGCTGTCGACGCGCAGGATGCGCGCGGTCAGCCAGCTCCACCACAACCAGGGCACGATCACCGCCGCAAAAGGTACCAGCCACAGCGGCAAGGTGAGCAGGTAGCCGATGGCGAAGACCGCGAGCCCCATCAGCGCCGTCCCGACCCCGCCGAGCACCGACCAGCGACCCAGGATCGCGACATCCGCGTAGGGGCCGCGCGCCAGATGCCGGGTCACGATCGGGGTTGCCACGATCGATACCAGGACCATGGCGATGACGAACATCAGCGGCGCCAGCAGGAGCAACGCGATCAGCGCGGTCGCCAGCGCGCCCGCGCGCTGCACGCCGATGAAGCCCGCCCACCCGGCGAGCCAGGGCAGACGATCGGGACCGACGATCAAGCCGCGCACCCAGTCATGAACCGGGTCGAAGAACCAGATCGCGGCGACGATCCAGAAGACCATCGTCGCGACGAAGGGCAGCACCAGCAGCCCGATCATGCGAGGGTGCAACTGACTGCGCAGCGCCCGCGCGAAGGATGCGAAGACAAGAGTCATGGTTTCGACGCCATCCGGCTTGCGCGGCTGCTCGCACCGCTACTACCGTTGCGGCCGCCGGGCAACGCGCGGAGCAGCCGCTGCAGTCCGAGCCTTTGCTGTGACCAGAAACCGCGGCCATAGTCCTGCCCATCAAGCTGATCGGCAATCCCCGTGGGCACGAAGCCCGGTCGCCAGTCGGCGGTGCGAAAGATCAGATCCCAGACGGGAAACAGCACCGCGAAATTGCAGCCTTTTGCCGGACCTTCATGGCCGTAGCCGATGGCATGGTGGCGCCGGTGAAAGCTCGGGCTGACCAGCATCCGCTCCGCCAGACCGCCCCAGCGCCAGCGCAGGTTCGCATGCTGCAGGCTCTGCAGCACGCGCGAGGCCACGATGAGTGCCACGAACTGCGCCGGGGCAACGCCAATGGCGAGCGCCGCGCCGGCGAGTACCGCATCGCGGATCAGATCGTCGAGCAGATGGTTGCGGTTGTCGCTCCAGAAGGTCATCTGGCGCTGACTGTGGTGCACGGCGTGCAGGGCCCACCACCAGCGCCAGGCATGCTGCCCGCGGTGCATGGCGTAGTCGAACAGATCGAGAATCACCAGGTAGATCAGGAAGCTTACCCAGCCGATATCGGTGACCCCTGGCCAAAGCTGATCGAGATTGGGGCGCGACAGGCCCATCAGCCGCAGCTGGGTTTCGATGGCATCGATCAGGGGCGTGAACAGCGCGAAGGCGAGCAGCGGCACTGCGCCTAGCCGATGCAGCAGCGTGTAGAGGCTGTCGGTTCGCATCGCCGATCGATCGACCAGCGGCTCGGCTGGCCAGCGCCGCTCCAGCGAACCGAGCACCGCCACGAGAAGCACCACCTCGAGCAGACCGATCAGAAACCACTCAACGGCATCGAAGGCGGGTTCGGCAAGATGCATCAGGCCCAGCGCGAACAGCAGTGGCTGCACCAGATTCTCGAACAGCGCGCCATGCACCGAGGCGAACAGCGCGGAGCCGGCATCGATGAAGCGGGAGACAAGCAAGGTGTCGGACATGCGGTACGGATGCGGGTCTTGGAAGCGTCGGGGGTAAGGGCGTCAGGGCCGGATGAAGCGGGGATGTTCACGCAAGGTGGCAAAGCACAGGCCACGCGCCTTCAGACCACCGATCAGCGGATCGAGCATCGGCGCGTAGGGCTCCTTGCGCGACCAGATGCCGAGATGCGCCATCAGAATGTCGCCCGGCTGGATTCCCCCGAGCGCCTGACGCAGCAGCGCCTCGTTGGGATGTGATTCGGAGGGCAGCTCGTCGCCCAGAAAGCCCGCTGCAGCCCAGTGCACGTGCGCGTAACCGCAGGCTCGCGCGGCCTGCATCGCCGCGGCGGGTGCCTTGCCGCCAGGGGCTCGCCAGATCGGATCGAGACCCTGCCCGGTGAGCTGCCGCAGGCGCGACTCGACGCGCCGCAGCTCGGCGCAAAGAGCCGCCGAGTCCCAGCGCAGGTTACGCCCGGCGCGCTCGCCGAACTGCGGGCGCGCCAGCGCCACGGCATCGTCACCCGCTGGCGGTGCGGCGCGCAGATAGACATGATCGAAGGTGTGGGAGCCGAAGGCATGGCCTTCCGCCACCCGCGCGCGCCAGTAGGGAGCCCAGGCGTCGTCCAGCGCGTGGTCGCCGCGCGGCGTACGTTCGTTGGCGAGGAAAAAGGTGACCTTCACCTGATGACGGGCCAGGATGTCGGCGATCAGCGCCGCCTGGCTCATGTTGCCGGTATCGAGCGTCAGGTAGACCGTGCCCCGGCAGGCGGCCGGGGAAGCGGGCACAGCCGCGGCCGGCACCGCGCCCCCCACCCAGAGAGCGAGCAGCAACCCCCCTCGCCGGACCCCGCGCATCAGAGCAGCGCCGCGCGGTTCAGCAGGAAGACCCCGTGGGGCGAACGGCCCACGGGGATGGTGCGCGCGACACGCCCCGCCTCGAGGTCGACGACCGCCACCTGCCTGGCAAATCGGGCCGTCACCCACATCAGCCGCCGATCGTCGGTCACCTCCATGCAGTCCGGCCCGCCGGCCACCGCGATACTCTGGACCACCTGGAGGCTGCCCATGTCGATCTTGCTGATGGTATTGGCCACCCGATTGGACACATAGACGAACCGGCCATCGCCAAGTCCCCGGAAATTGTGCGCCCCCTTGCCGGTGGGAATCCGCGCCACGCTGCGCCGCGCCCGCCAGTCGATGATCTCGACGTAGTCCTCGCCCATGATGCCCACCATCAGTCGCCGGTCGTCCGGGGTGACGATGATGCCCGCAGGCTGCCGCCCGACCTTCATGCGCCAGGCGACATCCTGGCTCTGCAGATCGATGGCCGCGACCTCGTCGCTCTCCTGCAGGGTCACGAAGGCGAAGCGGCTGTCCGCCGAGAACCAGACATGGCTCGGCGCCTTGGCGAGCGGAACCCGGCGCGACGCGACGAGCAGACCACCTTCATAGCGATACAGATCGACCCTGTCGAGCCGCAGGCACACCGAGACGAACCAGCGGTTATCGGGGGAAAAGCCGATCTGGTAGGGATCGTCGATGTTGCGGATGCGCTGCTGAACACGCCCGGTGGATGGGTCGAGAAAGTGCAGATCGTTGCTGATCGCATTGGCGACGATCAGCGTGCGGCCGTCGGGCTTTGGATACAGATGGTGGGGTTCCTTCCCCACCTCCACACGCGCCACCTCGCTGAAGCTCTTCTGATCGATGAGCGACACGTTGGCATCGCGGCTGTTGAGCACGATGGCCAACGGCAACGGCGATTGCGAATGCGCAACCTGCGCGCTGGTGAGCAGCGGGCTGGCGAGAACGAGGCGGCGGAGCGGCGACAGCGGCATCGAGAAGACCTGGGATGGGGGCGGCAAGCGCAAGAGGCGCGATCGGCTGGCAGCGCTGCGACTGCCCGCGACCGGAGACGCCCACATTCTATTAGACTCGCATCTGCCGGTCGTCCCCATGCTGCGCGTCCTCGAAGTCACCCTTCCCGTCTTTGCGCTCGTCTTCTGCGGCTTCTTTGGTCAGCGCGGCGGGTTGCTGCCTGCCCAGGCAGTCCAGGGTCTGAACGCCTTCGTCTTCTACTTCGCGCTGCCCGCGATGCTCTTTCGGGTGATCGCCACGCAGCCGGTCACCAGTTTCACCAACTGGCGCTTCGGGCTCGGCTATGCCCTGGCCACGGTCGCGGTATTTCTGTTCACCCGAGCGGCCTCGATGCCGCGGCGTGCTGACGCGGCCGCGCGCCCCGCGGTTGGCTCGACCGAGCGTGCCATGGCTACCGCCTTCGGTCTGAACGCTGCGCACGGCAACGTCGGCTACCTTGGTATCCCGCTCGTGGCCGAACTTGGCCGCGAGCTGGTGCCGGCGATCATCATGGTGCTGATGTCGGACATCTTTCTCGTGATCACGATGGCCATCGCGCTGCTCGAACTCGAGCGCCGGCGTGGTCAGGCGGCCGACGAGCGGCCACGCCAGAGCGTGTTGGCCACGGTATTCCTGGGCCTTGCACGCAGCCCGCTGGTCATGTCGATTGCCGCGGGGCTGGCCTGGGCGCTCACCGGCCCGCCGATCCCCGAGGCCGCCGACAATTTCATTCGCCTGCTCGGCGCCGCCGCGGGACCCTGTGCACTGTTTGCGATCGGCGCCTCGCTCGGCGATCGCCGGATCGCGCTCAGCCCGCCGGTTCACGGGTTGCTGGCGATCAAGCTGCTGGTTCACCCGGCCCTGGCCGCACTCCTGCTGTTCGGGGTGTTCGACGTCGATCACCG
>Ga0315900_10006361_pt1 | contig 15880 bp, 14 predicted proteins | sample LakEriMetagenome_FD_203521 | JGI IMG/M metagenome (GOLD analysis project Ga0315900, IMG submission 203521) | Freshwater fungal communities from buoy surface, Lake Erie, Ohio, United States - Buoy 12 MA114 | ecosystem: Environmental > Aquatic > Freshwater > Lake > Lake biofilm | place: USA: Lake...
CACCATGCGCACGAGCACCATGCGCACGAGCACCATGCGCACGAGCACCACGCACACGAGCACCACGCACACGAGCACCACGGGCACGAGCACCACGCGCACGAGCACCACGGGCACGAGCACCACGCGCACGAGCACCACGGGCACGAGCACCACGCGCACGAGCACCACGCTCATCATGCCCATCATGATCACGACGACTGCACCACCGAAGCAGCCACCAGAAAAGCGCCGCTTCCCGAGTCGGCCGTCTATGTGCTCGAGAAGATGGCACACGGCTTCCATCGCTCGGGCCGGCGCAAGGGCGGCGGCTTCTACGACTACGCTGACGACGGCTCGCGCGCGCTCTGGCCGGGCCTGTCGGCGTTCGCACGCAAGAGCCGCCGCACACCATCGGCAGAGGAAGCCTGCGATCGCCTCCTCTACATTCAGGCGATCGAAACCCTGCGGTGCCTGCAGGAGGGCGTCATCACAACGACCCGCGACGCGAATATCGGATCGATCTTCGGCTGGGGTTTCCCCGAGCGGACCGGAGGCGCGGCACAGTTCGTCAACCATGTTGGCATCACGCGTTTCGTGGAGAGATCGCGCGAGCTAGCCCAGCGCTACGGCGCGCGTTTCGAGCCGCCCGCTCTGGTGGTGCGCCTGGCTGACACGGACCAATCCCTCTGAACCCCCGATAGCCGGGTATAGCGGCGCGAGTCGCTCGCCGGCGAAGCATCGACCCGCCGTGGCGTTTGCCGCGGCATGGTCGCCAGGAGACCCCAGAATGCCCCGCGAGCAGTCCCATCTCCACGATTACCGTCCTCCGGTCAAGCCGCGGCCGGCAGCGACCATCCTGCTTCTGCGGGACACGCCGCAGGGTCTCGAGGTGCTGATGACCCGCCGCTCGGAGCAGGCGAGTTTCGCACCAGGCGCCTATGTCTTTCCTGGCGGAGCGCTCGACACGGCCGATCAGGGCGACATCGCACAGCGCCTGTCGCGCGCCCGCGCCTCGCAGTCTGCGGAGCAGCGCGCCTTCACCGTGGCCGCCATTCGCGAAGCCTTCGAGGAGCTTGGTGTGCTGCTCGCGCACCTGCCGGGCGATCGGCTCGCCGGGCAGGCTCAGCTCGACCAGCTCTCACGGGAGCGCGACGCCGACTTCCTCGCACAGATCGAAGCGCAGGGCATGCAACTCGCCGTCGATCAGGTGTGGTGGCTGTGCCACTGGATCACCGACCCCGATCTGCCCAAGCGCTTCGATGCGCGTTTCTTCGTTGCACGGATGCCCGCCGATCAGGAGCCGGTCGCCGATGAGGGCGAAACCTTCGAGCCGGTCTGGATCTCGCCCGTCGATGCACTACGGCGGCATGAACAGGGCACGTTCTCGATGATCTTCCCGACCATCCGCACGTTGCGCCGCCTGGCCGCCTTCGGCAGCTCGCAGGCTGTTCTGGATGCGTGCGCAGCCGAGCGACCGCTGTGGGTCTCATCGCCCCGCGGCGCGCACTTCCGGGGCCAGGTGGAGCGTTACTCCGAACATGAGCCGCCCTACGGCGAACTGCAACTCGTGGTCCCCGACGGGCGCCTGCTGCACACGCTCGACTGGCAGCACGAGAAACCGGTGGGACTGCTTCGCAATGTCCAGCGCCTGACGGCGCCGAACCCGGGGCGGATGACCGGTCCGGGCACCAACACCTACATCGTGGGCGAGCCCGGCGGGGGCTACATCGTGATTGATCCCGGCCCCGATCTGTCGATCCACGTCCAGAGGATCGCAGCCATCGTGGGCACGGAGCTGCGAGCCATCGTATGCACGCACGCCCACCCCGATCATTCCCCGGGCGCCATCGAGCTCAAGGCGCTGACCGGCGCACCGATCCTGGGGGCGCCCTCGGGGCCGAACTTCCGCAGCGAGTGGCAATTCACGCCGGATCGAACACTCGTCGATGGCGAGCGGATCGGCGTGGCCGGCTCCACGCTGCGCGTGATTCATACCCCCGGACATGCCTCGAACCATCTGTGCTTTCTGCTCGAGGAGGACGGCCTGCTCTTCTCAGGCGATCACATCAACAACGGCTCCACCGTCGTGATCGATCCGCCCGACGGGAACATGGACGACTACCTCACGGCACTCGAAAGGCTGAGAGCCGAACCGATCGACTACATTCTGCCGGCGCACGGCTGGGTGCTCGGCTTCGCGCAGGAAGCCATCCGACAGCTGATCGCGCACCGCCTCAAGCGCGAGGCGAAGGTCATCGAGACTCTGAGAAGGAGTGGCGGCGGTGGACTCGACGAGCTGGTGAAGCGGGTCTATGACGACGTGGACCCGATCATGCATCCGGTAGCCAAACGCTCGCTGCTGGCGCACCTTGAAAAGCTCGTGACTGACGGCGCCGCACACCCAGCGCCCGAGGGGCGCTGGGTGCCGGCTGCCTGATCGTCAGCCCTCGGTGCGGGCCGCGTCGTCAGCCGCGGCGGCCTTCATCGAGAGGCGCAGCCGACCCTTGTCGTCGGCCTCGATGGCCTTGACCCGGATCTGCTGGCCTTCCTTCAGGTAATCGGACACCTGATTGACACGCTCGTTGGCGATCTGCGACACATGTAGCAGACCGTCGCGCCCGGGTAGCACCTGGACGATCGCACCGAAATCGAGGATCTTGAGTACCGTGCCCTCGTAGATGCGGCCGATCTCGACCTCGGCCGTCAGGCCTTCGATGATGCTTTGGGCCTTGCGGGCAGCATTGGCATCGACCGCAGCAATCGTGATCGAGCCGTCATCCTGGATGTCGATCGTGGTGCCGGTCTGCTCGGTAATCTGGCGGATCGTGGCGCCGCCCTTGCCAATGACATCGCGGATGCGCTCGGGATTGATCTTCATGCGATACATGCGCGGCGCGAAGTCGGAGAGTTCCTGCCGGGCACCGCCGACCGCCTCCTTCATCGCACCGAGGATGTGCATACGCCCCTCGCGGGCCTGCGCAAGCGCCACCTGCATGATCTCGCGCGTGATGCCCTGGATCTTGATGTCCATCTGCAGTGCGGTGATGCCCTGCTCGGTGCCCGCGACCTTGAAGTCCATGTCGCCGAGGTGATCCTCGTCGCCGAGGATGTCGGTGAGCACTGCGAAGCGGTTGCCCTCCTTGATCAGACCCATGGCGACGCCCGCCACGTGCCCCTTGAGGGGCACACCAGCATCCATCAGCGCCAGACACCCACCGCAGACCGAGGCCATCGAGGACGAGCCGTTGGATTCGGTGATCTCGGAAACCACGCGCAGCGAGTAGGCAAACTCGGCAGCGGTGGGCAGCAGCGGCCGCAGCGCCCGCTTGGCAAGGTTGCCGTGCCCGACCTCACGCCGCTTGGGCGAGCCGAAACGACCGGTCTCGCCGGTGGCGAAGGGCGGCATGTTGTAGTTGAACATGAAGCGGTCGCGGTACTCGCCGGTGATCGCGTCGATGATCTGTTCGTCGCGAGCCGTGCCGAGGGTGGCAGCCACGAGCGCCTGGGTTTCGCCACGGGTAAAAAGAGCCGAGCCGTGCGCGCGCGGCAGAACGCCGGAGCGGATGGCGATCGGGCGCACCGTACGGGTGTCGCGACCGTCGATACGGGCCTCACCCGAAAGGATCTGCCCGCGAACGATACGTGACTGCAGCTCGAAGAGCAGCGTGCCGATGTCGTTGGCGTCGGGCACGGCCTGGCCGGCAGCGCGCGCCTCCTCGACGATGGTTGCGGTGGTGGCTTTCTCGATCTCGCGCACACGCACGGTGCGAGCCTGCTTGTTGCGCAGCGCGTAGGCGGTACGCATGTCGGCCTCGGCCAGCTCGCCGATGCGCGTGACGAGCGCTTCGTTGCGCTGCGGCGGCTGCCAGTCCCATTCCGGCTTGCCGCCCATGGCGACGAGTTCGTCGATCGCGGCGATCGCGACCTGCATCTGCTCGTGACCGTAGACCACCGCGCCCAGCATGACGTCCTCGGGAAGCTGGTGGGCTTCCGATTCGACCATCAGGACGGCGGCATCGGTGCCCGCGACGACCAGGTCGAGCTGGCTCGAGGCCATCTGGCTGGCTCTCGGGTTGAGGACATACTGGCCATCGACGTAACCGACGCGGGCGGCGCCGATGGGGCCGGCGAACGGGACCCCGGAGATGGCGAGCGCGGCCGATGCGGCGATCATGGCCGGAATGTCGCTGTCGACCTCGGGATTGCTCGAGACCACCTGCACGATCACCTGGACTTCGTTGTAGAAGCCGTCAGGGAAGAGCGGACGGATCGGACGGTCGATGAGCCGGCAGATCAGGATCTCGCGCTCGGTGGGACGGCCTTCGCGCTTGAAGAAGCCACCGGGGATGCGTCCGGCGGCGTAGAACTTCTCGACATAGTCGACGGTGAGCGGGAAGAAGTCCTGACCGGGCTTGGCGCTCTTGGCACCGACCACGCTGGCCAGCACGACGGTGTCGTCCATGTTGACGAGAACGGCACCGGAGGCCTGGCGGGCGATTTCGCCGGTTTCGAGGGTGACCGTGTTCTGGCCCCACTGAAAGGTCTTGCGTGCGATGTCGAACACTGTGCTTTCCTTTGGATGGCTAGACCCGCGGCGCCGGCCTGCGGGTGAATGGGCTTTCAGCGCGACCAATACCAAAAGCCCGCAAGCCTTGGACTTGCGGGCCTCGAAGAGGTGCTGCCTTGCTCCGGACCGGGGGAGCGGAAATCAACCGCGCAGTCCCAGCTTCTCGATGAGCGCCTTGTAGCTCGGCAGGTTGGTGGTCTTCAGGTAGTCGAGAAGCTTGCGCCGCCGGCTCACCATCTTGAGCAGACCCCGACGCGAGTGGTGGTCCTTGGTGTGGGTCTTGAAGTGGCCGGTGAGATCGTTGATGCGGGCGGTGAGAAGCGCCACCTGCACCTCCGGCGAGCCGGTGTCGGTGCTGGAGCGCTGAAAATCGGCGACGATCTTCGCCTTGTCGAGCGTAGCTACGGTCATGGTTCCCTCGGTGACTTGCGGCGCCGCTGGGAGGGCGGGCCGTGCGGTTGAAAACCCGTGATGATAGCGCGTTGCGAGCGGCGCGCGCAACGCGGCCCGGCGGCGCCTGAGGCCTCAGGTGCGCGGCAGCGTGACCCCCCGCTGGCCCTGGTACTTGCCACCGCGATCACGGTAGGAGGTTTCGCAGACCTCGTCGGACTCGAGAAACAGCACCTGTGCGCAGCCCTCGCCGGCATAGATACGCGCGGGCAGCGGCGTGGTGTTGCTGAACTCGAGGGTCACATGCCCCTCCCACTCGGGTTCGAGCGGGGTCACGTTGACGATGATGCCGCAGCGCGCGTACGTGGACTTGCCAAGGCAGATGGTCAGCACACTGCGCGGGATGCGGAAGTATTCCACGGTGCGTGCCAGCGCGAAGGAGTTCGGCGGGATGATGCAGACATCGCCCCTGAAATCGACGAAGGAGCCTTCGTCGAAGTCCTTGGGGTCGACGATCGTGCTGTTGATGTTCGTGAAGATCTTGAATTCGTTGGCACAACGGATGTCGTAGCCGTAGCTCGACGTGCCATAGGAGACGATGCGCTGCCCGTCACGCTGACGGACCTGGCCAGGCTCGAACGGCTCGATCATCCCCTGCGCCGCCATGCGGCGGATCCAGCGATCGGATTTGATGGTCATGCGGAAGACTCCGGCAGGGGCCGCGGGATGACGATTCTAGCTTCCTGCGCATGCTGCATCGCAACAGCCCGGCCGCTGCGCCGCGTGCCTGAGTTTCGGCAGCGCGCGCCCACCGGCGAGGCGACGGCGGCGGCAACCGTCGGTTATGATCGAAGCGCATGACCGACCACGCAGTCACGCGTCGCGAGCCTGACCGGATCGGCGCGTGCCACGCCAACGCCCACGTCGAAGGAGACACCCCATGGATCAAAGCGTCAGCCTGAAGGTCAACGGCAAGCCCGTGACCGTGCAGGTCGATCCCCGAACCCTGCTGGTCCAGCTGATCAGGGAAAACCTCAAGCTGACCGGCACGCATGTGGGCTGCGACACCGCCCAATGCGGTGCGTGCACCGTGCACATGAACGGCCGCGCGATCAAGGCCTGCTCGATCCTGGCGGTTCAGGCCGACGGCGCAGAGATCACCACGATCGAGGGTCTTTCGACCGATGGTCAGCATCCGATGCAGGCAGCCTTCAAGGAATGCCATGCCCTGCAGTGCGGCTTCTGCACCCCCGGCATGGTGATGTCGGCCGTACAGATGCTGCAGGATTGCCCGAAGCCCACCGAGCAGCAGATTCGCGAAGGCCTCGAGGGCAACATCTGCCGCTGCACCGGCTACCACAACATCGTGCGCGCGATCGCCTCGGTCGCTGCGGCCGGCTGACCCAAGCCTGGAGGAGACGACGATGACCGACATGTCCAACTCGCCGATCGGCCAATCGATCCGGCGCCGTGAAGATCAGCGCTTCCTGACAGGCGCCGGTCAGTACACCGATGACGTGGTCCTGCAGGGCCAGACCTATGCCTTCTTCGTGCGCTCGCCGCATGCCCACGCCCGCATTCGCGGCATCGACAGCTCGGCAGCGCTAGCCAGCCCTGGCGTTCTGACCGTGCTCACCGGTGCCGATCTTGCCGAAGCCAAGGTGGGCGGGCTGCCCTGCGGCTGGCTGATCCACAGCAAGGATGGCTCCCCGATGAAGGAGCCGCCGCACCCGGTGCTGGCGCAGGGCAAGGCCCGCCACGTGGGCGATGCGGTTGCGCTGGTGGTGGCCGAGAGCTACCTCGAGGCGCGCGACGCCGCCGAGAAGGTCGAGGTCGACTACGAGGTGCTGCAGGCGGTCGTCGACCCGGCCACGGCCGATGGCGCCGCAGCCCTGGTCCACGACGACGTTCCCGGCAACATCTGCTACGACTGGGGCCATGGTGACGCCGCGGCGGTCGATGCCGCCTTCGCCAGGGCTGCGCATGTCACGACGCTGTCGTTTCGCAACAACCGGCTGATTCCCAACGCGATGGAGCCGCGCGCTGCCAACGCGAGCTACAGCCGCCACGACGATTCCTACACGCTCTACGTGGCCAACCAGAACCCGCACGTCGAGCGCCTGCTGATGAGCGCCTTTGTGCTCGGCCTGCCCGAGTCCAAGGTACGCGTGATCGCGCCCGACGTCGGCGGAGGCTTCGGATCCAAGATCTTCCTGTACCCCGAGGAAACCGCGCTCGTCTGGGCGAGCAAGCGCGTCGGCCGGCCGATCAAGTGGACCGCCGAGCGCAGCGAATCCTTCCTGACCGACGCGCACGGACGCGACCATGTCACGACCGCCGAGCTCGCGATGGACAAGGACGGCGTGTTCCTGGGCATGCGGGTGAAGACGATCGCCAACCTCGGCGCCTATCTTTCCACCTTCGCCTCCTCGGTCCCGACCATCCTCTACGCCACGCTGCTCGCCGGCCAGTACCGCACACCGGCCATCTACTGCGAGGTGAAGTCGGTCTTCACGAACACCGCACCGGTCGATGCGTACCGCGGTGCCGGACGGCCCGAGGCCACTTACGTCGTCGAGCGTCTGGTCGAGAGCGCGGCGCGCGACATGAAGCTCGACCCGGCAGAGATCCGCCGCCGCAACTTCATCACGAGCTTCCCCTACGCCACGCCGGTGGGGCTCACCTACGACACCGGCGACTACGACGCCACGCTGCGCAAGGCGATCGCCATCGCCGACGTGGCTGGCTTTCCCGCCCGCAAGGCCGAGGCGGCCGCGCGCGGCAGGCTCCGCGGCCTGGGCTACTCCTGCTATATCGAGGCCTGCGGGCTGGCGCCCTCGAACATCGCGGGTGCGCTCGGCGCACGCGCCGGTCTGTTCGAGGCGGGCGAGGTTCGCGTGCATCCCACCGGTACGGTCACGGTCTTCACCGGCTCGCACAGCCACGGCCAGGGCCATGAGACCACCTTCGCCCAGGTGGTGGCAGGCAAGCTCGGCATCCCGGTGGACAGCGTCGAGATCGTGCACGGTGATACCGGCCGCATCCCCTTCGGCATGGGCACCTACGGCAGCCGCTCGCTGTCCGTGGGCGGCACCGCCATCGTGAAGGCGGTCGACAAGATCATCGCCAAGGGCAAGAAGATCGCCGCGCACCTGCTCGAGGCAGCCGACACCGACATGGAGTTCGACAACGGCGAATTCCGCGTTGCCGGCACCGATCGCAAGATCCCCTTCGCCCAGGTTGCCCTCACCGCCTACGTCCCGCACAACTTTCCGCTCGACAAGCTCGAACCCGGCCTCAACGAGAACGCGTTCTACGATCCGACCAACTTCACCTACCCGGCTGGCTCGTATGTGTGCGAGGTCGAAGTCGATCCGGAGACGGGTACGGTCACCATCGAGAAGTTCGTGGCGGTCGATGACTTCGGCAACATCGTCAATCCGATGATCGTCGAGGGGCAGGTCCACGGCGGGCTCGCCCAGGGCATCGGTCAGGCGCTGATCGAAGGCTGCGTCTACGACAACGAGACCGGCCAGCTGCTCACCGGCTCGTACATGGACTACGCGATGCCGCGTGCCGACGATCTGCCGAGTTTCCAGATCGACACCAACGCCACGCCGTGCACCCACAACCCGCTCGGCGTGAAAGGCTGCGGCGAGGCTGGCGCGATCGGATCCCCGCCCGCCTTCATGAACGCCCTCACCGATGCCCTCGGCGTGGCCGATCTGCCCATGCCGGCCACCCGCGAGCGTGTCTGGCGCGCCGCCCAGGGCCGCGCCTGAGCCAACGAAAGGAACCGACACCATGTACGCATTCGAGTACCAGCGCCCCTCCTCCGTCGATGCGGCCGCGGCGGCCACGCAGGGGGCCGACGCCCGCTACCTCGCTGGCGGCCAGAGCCTCGTGCAGGCCATGAAGCTGCGCCTGTCCAGCGCCGAGCGTCTCGTCGACCTCGGAGCCGTGGCCTCGCTCGCCGGGATCTCGGTCTCGGCGACCCATGTGACCATCGGCGCAATGACCCGCCACGCCGCGGTGGCAGGATCCGCCGAGGTGCGCAAGGCAATCCCGGCGCTGGCCGAACTTGCCGGCGGCATCGGCGACCAGATGGTGCGCAATCTCGGCACGCTGGGGGGATCCCTGGCCAACGCCGACCCGGCAGCCTGCTACCCCGCGGCAGTGCTCGGCTTGGGCGCCACCATCCGCACCAACCGTCGCGAGATCGCCGGTGATGGCTTCTTCACGGGCCTCTACGAAACCGCGCTCGAGCCGGGGGAGCTGATCACCGCGGTCAGCTTCGCCATCCCGCAGCGCGCCGCCTACGTGAAGTTCAAGCAGCCGGCCTCGCGATTCGCGATGGTCGGCGTGATGGTGAGCCAGTCGGCAGGTGGCATTCGGGTCGGGGTCACCGGAGCACGGTCGCACGCCTTCCGCTGTGCCGAGCTCGAAGCTGCCCTGTCGGGATCGTTCACGGCGGCGGCCGCGGCGGGCGTGAAGCTCGCAAGCGACGGCATGAACGCCGACCTTCACGCCTCGTCCGAGTACCGCGCAGCGATGGTCGTCACGATGACCAAGCGCGCCGTCGAGGCCGCGCTCGCCCGCTGAGTGCGATGCGCGCCGGCCGATCCGCAGCGATCGGCCGGCGCCCGCGACAACAGCCGCGCCGGCCGCTGCGCCCCGCCCCAGCCGCAGCGTGCGCAGTGGCCGATGCCCTTCGCTTTCCCGACCTCTCAGGTACGCATGTCTGCCATTGCCGATGTCGATCAGGTGATCGAACTGCTGTCCTCGCAGCACTATGTGGCCGATCGCAGGCTCGCCACGGCGGTGTTCCTCGCCTTGCGGCTGCAGCGCCCGCTGTTGCTCGAAGGCGAGGCGGGCGTCGGCAAGACCGAGCTCGCCAAGGCGCTCGCTGCCGCACTCGACGCCCCGCTCATCCGTCTGCAGTGCTACGAAGGGCTCGATGTAACCCAGGCCGCCTACGAGTGGAACGTGCCCCGGCAGATGCTCGAGATCCGGCTCGCCGAGGCAGCGCATGAATCCGATCGCGGTACGATCGCGCGCTCGATCTACCGCCGCGACATGCTGGTGGAGCGGCCGCTGCTGGCCGCGCTCGTGCAACCACGCGCACCGGTGCTGCTGATCGACGAGCTCGACCGTGCCGACGAACCCTTCGAGGCCTTCCTGCTCGAAACCCTCGCCGAACGCCAGATCACGATTCCCGAGCTGGGGACGATCCGGGCCGAGCATCCGCCGGTGGTGCTGCTGACCTCGAACCGCACCCGCGAGATCCATGACGCGCTGCGGCGGCGCTGCCTTTATCAGTGGATCGACTATCCCGATCGCAGCCGCGAACTCGAAATCCTGCGCCGCAAGGCGCCGGGGGCTAGCGAGCGGCTGGCGGCCCAGGTGGTTGCCTTCGTGCAGAAGATGCGCACCCTCGATCTCTTCAAGGCGCCAGGCGTCGCCGAAGCGATCGACTGGACCAACGCGCTTCTGGCGCTCGACACCATGGCACTCGATCCGGCCTCGGTCGAGTCGACACTCGGCGTGCTGCTCAAGTACCAGGACGACATCGCCCGTCTGCAAGGCTCCGAGATCGGCAGGCTGATCGACGAGCTTCGCGCCCAGGGACTGCTCACCACCTGAGATTGCCCGCGTGCCCGGACATCTGGCCGCCAACATCCTGCATTTCGCCCGCGTGCTGCGCGCGGCCGGTCTGCCGGTGGGCAGCGATCGCGCGCTTCGTGCGGTCGAGGCTGTCGAGGCGGTGGGGCTCGGACGCCGTGAGGACCTGCATGCCGCCCTGTCGGCGGTGATGCTGGAGTCGCGCGAGCAGCAGGCGGTGTTCGACGCCGCCTTCGACGCCTTCTGGCGCGATCCGAAGCTGCTCGAGCGGATGATGGCGATGCTGCTGCCCCGCGTGGCCGGCAACGACCCCCATGACCGCGATCAGCGTCCACGGCGCGTGGCCGAGGCTCTGGCGGCCAGGCCACCGCCGCCGCCCACGACCCCGAAGGCCGACCAGGAAGGCGACGAACAGCAGTTCGATGCGCTGATGACGCACTCGGACCGCGAGCGCCTACACACCCGCGACTTCGATTCGATGAGTGCCGAGGAGTTCGCGCTGGCTCGCCGGATCGCCGAGCAGATCGATCTGCCGCTCGAGCCACTGCTCAGCCGCCGACAGGTGCGCGCCGCGCGCGGCGCGATCGACCTGCGCGGCAGCCTGCGCGCTATGCCGCGCCAGCCCGATGCACCACCGCTGCTGCATCGCCACCGCAGACGCCTGCAGCCGCCGCTGGTCATGCTGATCGATATTTCCGGCTCGATGGAGCGCTACTCGCGCGCCTTTCTCCATTTCGCGCACGGCCTCACCCGTCGGCGCCGCGACAGCCGCACCTTCGTCTTCGGCACGCAACTGACCGACATCTCGCGCTGTCTGCGCCACCGCGATCCCGATGAGGCCCTTGCGCTTGCTGGCCGTTCAGCCCAGGACTGGCAGGGCGGAACCCGGATCGCCAGCAGCCTCGAAGCCTTCAACCGCCAATGGGCGCGTCGCGTGCTGACGGGCAACGCCTCGCTGCTGCTGGTCACCGATGGCCTGGATCGCGATGAGGCGGGCGAGCTCGGGCAAGCGGCTGCGGCACTTGCCCGCTGGGCGCGGGAAATCGTCTGGCTGAATCCGCTGCTGCGCTACGATGGCTTCGAGCCCAAGGCCGCCGGCATCCGAGCCCTGCTCCCTCACGTGGATGCGATGGTGCCGGTGCATGACCTTCGCAGCCTCGCCGATATCGCCCGGGCGGTCACTCGCCAGCGGGCCACCGGTGGCTATCGACCCGAATCACGGCGGTCCTCGAGTGACCGCCACCACACAGGAATCGCATCATGAATCTGCAGGGAGAACGACGCCTGCCGGCCCCCATCGCGCAGGCATGGGCCGCACTCAACGATCCCGAGGCACTCAAGGCCTGCATCACCGGTTGCGAGTCGCTGGAGCGCACCGGCGACGATGAGTACGCCGTGGTGATGGCAGTGCGCGTCGGGCCGGTCAATGCCCGCTTCAAGGGACGTCTGCGCATCCTGAACATCCAGCCGCTGACCTCCTACACCATCGAATTCGACGGTCAGGGGGGCGTCGCAGGTTTCGGCAAGGGGTCGGCCGATGTGGCGCTGACAGCCGACGGCGCCCAGACCGTGCTGCGCTACGGCGCGAAAGCCCAGGTGGGTGGCAAGATCGCGCAGATCGGCTCGCGCCTGGTGGACTCCGCCGCCGAAAAGGTCGCAGGCGAATTCTTCAGCGCCTTCGAGAGCTACCTGAGAAACCAGCAGGCGACCGCCGCTCCCCCCGCCGATGAGTCCGATGCTGCACCGTCGCCATCCGACGCCACCCCACCGGCCGCGCCCGCCGCGGCAACCACCACGCCTGCGTCGCGCGCGTCAACCCCCTGGGGCTGGCTGATCGGCGGGGCGGTGGTGCTGGTGCTTGCCGCCTGGCTGCTGGCAAAGTGACGGCACGCCGTCGACCCTGACCTTTTCGAGGAGAGCCCCATGGACAGTCTCGATCTCCAGGTGCTGCAGCAGGCTGGCGACTGGCTCAAGGCCGGCCGCCAGGTGTGGCTGGTCACGGTGGTGGAAACCTGGGGCTCCGCGCCCCGCCCTCCGGGCGCCTTGCTCGCGCTGCGCGACGACGGGCTCGTCGTCGGCTCGGTTTCCGGTGGTTGCGTCGAAGACGATCTCATCGACCGTGTCCGGAACGGCGAACGCGTCGATCGCCCCTCCGAGATGCGCTACGGCGTGAGCAAGGAGGAGGCAGCCCGCTTCGGTCTGCCCTGCGGCGGAACGCTGCGCCTGGTGCAGGAGCCGCTGCGCGATGCCGGCTGGATCGACCAGCTGCTCGCCCGCACGGCGCGCCATGAACTGGTTGCGCGCACACTCGATCTCGCCGACGGTTCCGTGCGCCTCGAGTCGGCGCATCGCGGCGACGCCTTCAGCTTCGACGGGCAACGGCTGCGCGCGGTGTTCGGGCCGCGCTGGCGCCTGCTGATGATCGGTGCCGGGCAGCTGTCGCGCGCGCTGGCCCAGATGGCGCTGATGCTCGACTTCGAGGTGATCTGCTGCGACCCGCGGGAGGAGTTCAACAGCACCTGGGATCTGCCCGGCACACGCTTCGCCCCTGGCATGCCCGACGATGTCGCCGTCGAACTGAATCTCGACCCCCACAGTGCGGTGGTGGCGCTGACCCACGACCCCAAGCTCGACGACATGGCGCTACTCGAGGCACTGAAGTCGCCGGCCTTCTACATCGGCGCGCTCGGCTCTCGCGCCAACACTGCCAAGCGCAAGGAGCGCCTGGCGATGTTCGACCTGTCGCGCGACGAGATCGCCCGCCTGCACGGGCCGATCGGCCTGGACATCGGCAGCCGCACGCCGGCCGAAATCGCCGTGTCGATCCTGGCCGAGATCGTGGCGGTGCGCAATCAGGTGGAGCTGCGCCAGAAGAAGCCGCTCGAAACGCTCGCCTGACCAGCTGCGGGTTTTCGGTCTGCTCCTGCAGACACCGGGGTCGGCGGTCCGGGGTGGCGGCGCTACACTGCGCACGCCATTCACCGCACCCCGGAGATCGTCGATGAAGCGCCTGCGCACCCTGCTCACCAGCCTCGCCCTGGGCCTCGGGCTCGCCACCACGGCGGCCGCGCAACCGATCAAGGTCGGCGTCATCTTCCCGTTGAGCGGCGGTGCCGGCCCGCAGGGTCAGCACCTCGTCAAGTCCATCCAGTCGATGGCGGGGCTGATCAACGAGTCGGGCGGTGTGCTTGGACGACCGATCGCGATCGAGGCACGCGATGACGAGTCGACTCCGGCGGTGGGCGTGTCGCGCGCCAACGAGCTGATCTCGGCCGGTGTCTCGGTGATCATCGAAGGCTGGAACAGCCCGGTCACGCTCGCGATGCAGCCGGTGATCAGCCGTGCCGGCATCCTCGACATCACCGCGATCTCCAAAGCCGATCCCATCCTGTCGGGCGAGGGCAATCCGCTGGCCATCCGCCTGAACAGTTCGAACTCGCAGGATGGCGCCGTCATCGCCGACTACCTCGCCAACCGGCTCAAAGCCAAGCGAATCGCCTTCCTGACCCAGAACGATGCCTACGGCAATGGCGCACAGGCCTCGATCGAAGCAGAGCTGAAGAAGCTCAATCACAGCTACGAGCGGGTCGCCGAAGAGAAGTTTCCATTCACGCAGGCCGACTTCCGGGTAGCCCTGACGAATGTCCGCGCGGCCAACCCCGACGCGACCATCGCCATCAACGCCAGCGAGGGCCTCGGGATGCCCGCGCTGATCCGCCAGGCTCGCCAGTCGCGGCTGCCCGGCCAGCTCGTGGCGGCCGTGGGTACGATCGCACCCAGCGTGATTTCGGTGGCTGGCGATGCCGCCAACGGGCTGGTCGGCGCCGACATCTACTTTCCCGACGTGGAGCCCTTTGCCTCCAACCCGGTGAACCGCCGTTACGTCGCGAAGGTGCAGGAGCAGCACAAGCTCACGCCGGACAAGTTCATGGCGCTCGGTGCGGCCTCGCTGCAGGTCTGGGCCATGGCCGCCAACGAGCTCAAGACCCTCGACCGCGAGGCCATCGCCAAGCGGATCCGCGGCGGCACCTTCCGCGGCACGCTCCTTGGCGACATCAGCTTCGCGCCCAACGGCCAGCTGGCCAACCGGCACTATGTGTTCACCGTGCAGGGCCAGAAGATGAACGTCGAGGTCAAAGGCAACTGAGTCTGCGCCGCGCCCCACGAGCACGCGCCGCGGTGCACGCATGAGCGCAGCCCAGTCCAGTGCGCAGCCGGTCCTGCGCGTCGAGGGTCTGGGCGTCCGCTATGGCGAGCTGGTCGCGCTCGACGACGTGAGCTGGCAGGTCGCGGCCGGCGAGTTGCTCGGCATCATCGGTCCCAACGGCGCCGGCAAGAGCTCCTGTTACGACGCGGTCACGGCGATGGTGCCGCGCAGCGGCCGTGTGCTGCTGCGCGGCGAGGACATCACCGGCGTGCCGGCGCACCGGCTGGCCGAGCGCGGCATCAAGCGCGCTTTCCAGCAGAACGCCTTCTTCCATGAACTCGATGTGCGCGAGAACATGGTCGCGGTGATGCAGGCGAGCGTCGGCACCGGGCTGCTTGCCTGCGCGCTGGCCCCCTGGCAGGCGGCGCGGCGGCTGCGCGAGGCCCGCGCGAAGGCCGCGACGGTGCTCGAGCGGTTCGGCATCGAGGCTGCCTACCACGGACGCCTCCCCACCGAGATTCCCTACGGCACGCAGCGGCTGCTGTCGATCGCGCTCGCCTTCGGCGCCGGCGCCGACGTGCTGTTGCTCGATGAACCCGGCGCGGGGCTCGGTGGGGCTGACATGGAGCGGCTCGCGGCGCTGCTGGTCTCGCTCAAGCGCGAGGGCATCGCGGTGATCGTGATCGAGCACCACATGGATCTGATCATGGCAGTGGCCGATCGCATCGTCGTGCTCGATCAGGGCCGGCAGATCGCGATGGCTCCGCCAGCGCAGGTGCAGCAGGATCCGGCGGTGCTCGAAGCCTATCTCGGCAGGACGGCATGAGCGGCACGTCGCCCATCGTCCTCTCGGCCCGCGGGCTCCGCGTAGCCTACGGTGGCAATACCGCGCTGTCGCTCGAGGCGCTGGAGGTTCGCCGCGGCGAGGTGGTGGGCGTGGTCGGCGCCAACGGTGCCGGCAAATCGACCCTGGTCAACGCGCTGGCCGGCTGGTCGCGTGGAGCACCGGCGGTGTCGGGCAGCGTGGCCCTCGACGGCCGCGAGGTCAGCGCTCTGCCCCCCCACGACCGGGCACGCGAGGGCCTGCTGCTGGTCCCTGAGGGCAAGCTGGTGTTTGCGCAGATGAGCGTCGACGAGAATCTCGCCGCACCGTTGCGCCTTCCCACGACGAC
>Ga0315900_10006363_pt1 | contig 15876 bp, 14 predicted proteins | sample LakEriMetagenome_FD_203521 | JGI IMG/M metagenome (GOLD analysis project Ga0315900, IMG submission 203521) | Freshwater fungal communities from buoy surface, Lake Erie, Ohio, United States - Buoy 12 MA114 | ecosystem: Environmental > Aquatic > Freshwater > Lake > Lake biofilm | place: USA: Lake...
TAAAGTTTAATTAACTTAAACCTTAATTTGACTCCTTTATTACTTTTGCACCCAATTTGCTAGCTAATAACTCAGCTCCAGATAACATATTGGCATCGGTTGGATCCTCATCACCTCTTGCCATAGTGGTCGTTGAAATAGAGGCATCCACAGTTGCAGCAATCCTTCTTCGCGCACCTGTTACCTCTTCAAAGGCATCAGATAAAATCACATCGCTCTCTGATCTGATAAATGAATCCTTAGCTCCGATATTTACCATTCCAATAGTAATTACCTCATCATCTAGGGAGAGTATCTGCGCACTAGTTGATAGTAGAGACCAGGTTAGACGGCGCCTCTTTTTAACACTTTCGATGACCTCAGGCCACATTCTTCGCAAAGCTGAGATCTCAATTGAGCCAGATGGCTTAATTGATTTTACACTTACCTCTGTTGGCTTCACCTCTTGCGCCTTACTACTTTCAGCCCTTACCTGCGCAGGCTTTGCTGGTGCTGGCTTACTTTCAGCTTTTGGCTCAGCCGCTACTGCTGGCTTTACCTCACTTTTTTCTGCCGTTATTTGCTTTGGAGTTGATATAGAAAGCAGGCGCTCTAGTTTTTCTACTCTGGCTAGCAGGGCAGCATCATCGGATGCTGGTAATAAAATTCGGCCACAAATTAACTCCAAAATTAATCTGGGTGGAGTTGCCCCACGCATTGAGGTTAATCCTTGCGCCAATATGTCAGCTGCTCTGATCAAGGTAGCAACACCAATTAATTTTGCTTGGGCTCTAATTCGATCTAATTGATCTTGGGGTAATTCATTTAAGATGCTTGAATTATTTTGATCTGAGGCCTCAACAATTATTAAGTCCCGAAGTCGCTCAAGAAGATCTTGAGCAAATCTTTTTGGATCAGCTCCAGATTCAACCACTCTATCTACTGTGTTAAATAGGCAGGCAGAATCTCTGGCAGCGAGCGCGTCTATTGCCTCATCCAAGAGAGCGGTATCGGTAAAACCAAGAAGAGCGACAGCGATCTCATAGGTAACACCATCACTGCCAGCGCCCGCTAGTAATTGGCCTAAGACAGAGAGTGCGTCTCGGACTGATCCGCCGGAGGATCTAACAACTAATGGAATAACACCTTTAGCTACCTTAATTCCCTCTTGCTCACAGATTTTTTCTAAGTGTGCACTTAAGATTGCTGGCGGAACTAATCTAAATGGATAGTGGTGGGTTCTAGATCTAATTGTAGAGATTAATTTATCTGGCTCAGTGGTAGCAAAGATAAAGAGCACATGAGCTGGGGGCTCTTCTACTACTTTAAGAAGGGCATTGGCTGCCCCTGGTCCTAATTGGTGGGCTTCATCAATGATATAAATTTTGTAGCGAGATTGCACTGGTGCAAAAAAAGCTTTATCTCTTAAATGTCTGGCATCATCAACTAAACCATGAGTGGCAGCATCTAACTCAATTACATCTAATGACCCGGGGCCATTAGCTACTAAATCTTTACAGGATTGGCATTGACCGCATGGAGTAGGTGTTGGACCTTTCTCACAATTTAGAGATCTGGCCATAATTCGAGCACTCGATGTTTTGCCACAACCTCTAGGTCCACTAAATAAATATGCGTGGTGGATCTTTCCTGATTCCAAAGCATTAGATAATGGAGTAGTCACATGCTCCTGGCCAATCACATCGGCAAAGATTGATGGGCGATACTTACGATATAGCGCTAGTGACATCACCCCTCCAAATCTGTGCTTAAAAGAAAACTTCGCCTTACGATAACTTGGTTAGTAAAAATTAAAAGGACCCCCCGCGCACCCACTTAAAAATTACCTACCCTTGCTGCATTCCTGCCCTGGGGGAGTTCGGCACCAAAGTGCCGCACGGGGGATCTAACGGTAAATCATAGTTAATACCACCGATACTCTTAGCCATCAGAAAAAGTAAGCAGCTTTACTAGAGGATTCGCATAGCGGCCGAGTGCGCACTCTTGGAAAGCGTGCGTAGGGCAACCTACCGAGGGTTCAAATCCCTCATCCTTCGCCCAATCTAACACAATGTCACTTGAAATTAGGCGCAAAGTAGTTAGTATCATGAGGACACGTCGAAACGTATTTCAACGTATCACTAAACTTAAGGAGTGCTGTGGGAAAAAAACTAGATTTGATTCAAGTCCTACATAAGTCATCTGAAAGAAATTACATTGAAAGAATGGTTAATGACAAGATCGGTTGTATGGAAATTGCGAGAAAATTTGATTTTGACTATTGGGACGGCGATCGCAAATATGGGTTTGGTGGTTATAAGTATCAGCCAGGTCGTTGGAAAAAAATGGCTGAAGATTTAATCGAGATTTATGATTTAAATAATAATTCTAAAATGCTTGACGTGGGTTGTGGTAAATCTTTTTTGCTTTACGAAATACAATTGATCTTACCCAAATTGCAGATCACGGGCATAGATATATCAAAATATGCCTTAGAAAACTCTCATCCAGAATTCAGAGGTAGGTTAATTGAACATGATGCTCGGACTAAACTCCCATTTAAAGAATTAGAATTTGATCTAGTAATCTCTATCAATACGCTTCATAATTTTTATCTACCAAAGTTGGTATATGCCTTAAGCGAATTAGAAAGAGTTGCAAATAATAAATACTTGGTGGTTGAGGCTTATCGAAATCTTACGGAATTTTTCAATGTTCAATGCTGGGCATTAACTGCTCCAACTTTAATCACCCCCGAAGAATGGTTATGGTTATTTGAAGTCTCGGGCTATAGAGGTGATTATGAATTTATTCACTTTGAATAGACGACTTGTAAAAATTAAATGAAAACTCAAGCAGCGATTTTGGCGAGTAGTAAGCAGGATTTGATAATTGACGAAATCGAAATAAATGATCCTCTAGAAGAAGGCCAAATTTTAGTCAAAATTGAAAAATCAGGAATATGTGGCGCACAAATAAATGAAATCGATGCCGTAAAAGGTGTTGATAAATTTTTACCTCACTTACTAGGGCATGAGGGTATTGGAACTGTTTTAGAGATTGGTAAGGGCGTAAAATTCATTAAAGTTGGTGACCGAGTTGTTATGCATTGGAGACCCGGGAGTGGGATTCAATCTGAAACCTACAAATATTCCTGGAATGGTAAGCTATTAAATTCAGGTTGGGTTACTACCTTTAGCGAGCATTCAGTTATATCCGAAAATCGATTAACACCAATCTCAAAAACGGTGAACTCAGCGCACCTTCCTTTGCTAGGTTGTGGACTAACAACTGTATTTGGAAGTTTAGAGAATGAAGTATCTATAAAAACTGGCGATTCGGTCCTTATTTTAGGAGTAGGAGCAGTTGGTTCACTCTCAATAATTGCATCAAAACTAAAGGGTGCGAGTGAAATAGTAACGATTGATAAAAATAAGGATAAATCTGAGCTAGCTAAGCAGTGCGGTGCTGATAGTTTTTACGCGGTAGAGGATTTTAAGTTAAAAGATATATTTGGTAAGTTATTGAGCAAGAATCTGCTCTTCGATTTAATAATAGACACGACTGGCGATTCCTTGTTAATGAGTGAATCTTATAAAATGCTTTCAAAAACAGGAACCTTGTTGATTATTGGAGTAATGCCTCAAGAGCAAAGACTAAGTATCAATACTTTAGATTTAAATATGGGGAAAAAAATAATAGGAACTCAGGGCGGTAAGTCTCTACCACAAATTGATATTCCAAAATTAGTGAAATCGATAGAAAAAAATATTATTCCTTTGGGTGGGCTATTTTACGAAGAACGTAAACTTTCTGACATCAATTTATCAATTAAAGACATTCGGGATGGGAAGCCTTATAAACAATACATTAATATGGGGTAGAAATGATCAAAATGGGCCAACCGCACCCACATCTGGTTGGTCTTTATATTTTGTCTTATAGGGAAATCTTTCATTAAACACGCTTATTGCTTTTGATAAGTTATAGTTAAATTGAAAGTGTACATTGATTTTTGCTAGCATATTTTCAATTGATGGATAATGTTTCATTGCTAAAATTGCAGAACTTGGGGTTGGTTCCATTGGTAGCCCAAACCTCAAGATTGGGTGAGAAAGTCGACCAAACAACTCAGAATATACCGTGGAAGCAATTTCTCCAGTTAACCCAAAATCAATGTGACCAATATCTAGAATTACTGCCTTCTTTGTTTTAGAAATACTAGTTAGAACTTTTTCCTTATCCCAAGGCTGAATGCTCCTTAGATTGACTACTTCAACGCTCACATTAAATTCCGATAACACTTCAGCTATTTTTAAGCATTCAATAACTCCATAAGAAAGCGAAATCAAAGTCAAATCTTTACCAGATTTCATGACTTTTGCCTCTGATAAATCAAGTAGTTGTTCTTCTTTACCTAACCTTTCAATACTATGGTGAAGCCATCTATGCTCTATGAATATTATAGGCTTCTCACTAGCAATACTTTGTTTCATTAGATGGTAACCATCCATTGGTGTAGCAGGTGCAACAACATTTAGCCCAGGAACATGAGAAAAAATTGCGTGGGGAGATTGTGCATGTGTAGGCCCTTGTCCCCACCCTCTTCCCACTATCATTCTGATTACAATAGGAACTTCATAAAGATCGCCTGACATATATTTAGTTTTTGCAATTTGATTTATTATTTGCTCTGCTGATGTAAATGAAAAGTCAGCTCTCTGGTGCATCATTACTGGTCTATAACCTTGCATTGCTAAACCAAGCGCCATTCCTGTAACAGCATTTTCAGAAAGTGGAATTTCAAATACGCGATCAGGTCCATACTTAGATTGAAGTTTTGTGGTTGACCCAAAAACTCCACCTACATCACCAACACCTAAGCCAAAAAGCATTACTTTCGGATCCTCTTGCATGCTTTCGTCGAAAGCTTTATTCAATAAAGTTATGTACGTATTTTCCATTATTGAGTCATTGTGAAATCTGCGAAGAAATATTTATTACGCTGCATCACTGTCTCAAAAATACTGTCAACATAGTGTTCGATTTTAATTGATAAATTTTTTAGTTGAACTTCTGAAATCAAACCTAACGTTACTATTCTTTCACTCATAATTTTCAATGGATCTCTGCCTGCATAGGAATTAATTTCGTCAAATCCTCTGTAATTCATGCTGTCGTCAATATTAGGGCCACAGTGCTCATATCTTCTAAAGGTATCTAAATGTAATAGGCTTGGCTTATTGCCTCTTACCTCTCGAATTATTTCATGGGCTTGAGTGTAAACAATTTCGGTATCATCCCCGATTCCACTAAAATAAGAAACTCCCATTCCCTCAATTGTAGCCTTTACATTCTTGTTATTTGGCCATCTGGCTTCCTTATTTGAGTAAGTCGAATAACCATTATCTTCCAAAACTATAAAAAGTGGTAAATTCTTTAAAGCGGCTAAATTTAAGGATTCATAAAAAGCCCCAGTTTCTAAACAAGCATCACCAACGAAAGCAACCACGATATTTTGTGTAGCCAAGTTTTTCTCTGCCAATGCTAAACCTGTAGCAATAGGAATTGAACTTCCAACGATTGGAATACTCGACATAAAACCCACTGATTTATCAAAAATATGCATAGAACCACCCCGACCTTTACAGCAACCGAGCGGAGATCCAATTAACTCGGATAACATCCTAAAAATATCTCCACCCTTGGCTATGTAATGAGCGTGCGACCTATGGGTAGAAACAACTTTATCCTCAAAGCCTAAATTAAGTGAAATACCTACCGCAATGGCTTCTTGGCCAATTGATAGATGAACTGGACACCTAAAGATTTGATCTGAATACCTTCTCGAAATTAAAAGTTCAGTTGATCTGATAAGTTGTAGATTCACGAACATTTCAAGATTCAAATTATTTAGATCAGAGTCTATTTCTAAAAATTTCTGTAAGCTCAATTTCAAATTAGTGCCCTTAAGTGCTCTGATACATATTCAATTTGAGACTGTGTTAAATTCTGGTGAATAGGCAAAGATAAGATTCTTTTTTTTTGCTTTTTAGCAACTGGAATTTCCCATTTTTTTTCAGGATATTTAGAGGTATAAGATATTTGATCAGTAATTAAAGTAGGATAATGTATCTTGGTTTCTACATTAACATTTTTTAAGGCTTCTCGAACTTTGTCTCTGTTTTCGACTTCAACAACGTATAAATGATATGTATGAAAAATGCTTGATGAAAAAATAGGGTTTTGGACTACAGAATCAGTAAAATTTTTTTCATATTGTGCCGCTAATGACCGTCTCCGATTAATTGTTAAATCTAAATCATCAAGCTTAATATCCAGTATCACAGCCTGTATCGAATCAAGTCTGGAAACAAATCCAAAGTTATGGGAAATATTCCTAGAAATTTGACCGTGATTTTTCATTTTTTGTATCTTTTCAATTAATTCAAAATTATTTGATGCTACTAAACCTCCGTCTCCTGCTGCATTCAAATTTTTCAGTGGATGAAATGAAAAACATGCTGCATCTGATAAATTTCCCGGCTGATGATTCAAGAATTTAGATCCAAATGCTTGTGCTGCGTCTTCGACAATCAGTAATCCATGTTTTTTAGCAATACGATTGATCGAAACCATGTCAGCCATTTTGCCTTCAAGGTGTACTGGCATGATAGCTTTTGTTCGTGGAGTAATTGCCTGCTCAATAAGTTCCACGTTTATAAGGTGATCAGGCCCAACATCAACAAATACGGTTGTTGCCCCAATGTGCTCAATTGCAGCAACTGAAGCGATAAATGAATTTGGGACTGTAATTACTTCATCTCCTCGCGCTACCCCTAGGGCGGCAAGAGTCAAAATAAGTGCATCTGTACCACTATTGACTGAAGTTGCAAATTTGACTCCCAATTTAATTGCAATTCGCTCTTCAAGGGCACTAACACTCGGATGATCCAGATACATACCACTTTCTAGTATTTCTGAAATCTTTGGTATTGCACGGTCTTTGATAGCCAGCCATTGGCCACCCAAATCAACATAAGGAACGCGCATTTTAAGTTCCATAGAAATCTCTAACTGTATTAGTTATCTCATTGAGTTGATTATCATTTAAATGTTGATCGCATGGGAAAGAGATAATATTTTGAGCTTGATAATCCGAGACTGGGAAAGTCAAAGAGTTGTATTGCTTTCCAAGAGCCTTTTGTTTATAAATAGGAATTGGATAGTGTATTTTTGCTTCAACTTTTCGTGAATGGCAGAATTTTAAAAGCTCATCGCGTTTTTCAGCATAAACTATATACAGGTGATAAACAATTCTCATATTCTCGGTTCGAATTGGAACTTGTATCTGTTGAATCGTATTTAAATCATCATCAAGTTTTTTGGCATTACTTATACGCTTTTGGGAAATATCTAGTGCTTGTGGTAAGAGCCAGTTCGCTACCACAGCTTGGAATGTATCAAGCCTACTGTTGTAACCAAGAATCTCGACGTAATCTCTACTTATCAAACCATGATTTCGCAAAAGCCTAATTTTTTTATCCAATTCCAGGTTATTGGTAACAATAACGCCGCCATCAGACCATACATTTAGATTTTTAAGTGGATGCAATGAAAAAGCTGCTGCATCTCCCCAGGTGCCTGCTTTTCTCCCATTCCATTCTGCAAGAATTGATTGGCATGCATCCTCTACTACTACTAATTTATATTTCTTCGCTATCTCACATACTTTATCCATTCGTGTCATATAGCCAGTGAAATGAACTGGGACGATTGCTTTCGTTTTTGGAGTAATGGCTTTTTCGATAAGATCAACATTCATACAAAAAGTTTCATCAACATCAATAAATATTGGCACTGCCCCTATCTCGGCTATCGCCCCAACCGTAGCTACAAATGTATTTGCTGCTGTAATAACTTCATCTCCTGCTCCAACACCTAATGCCCTTAAGGCAATTTTAATGGCATCAGTGCCACTATTAACCCCTGTTGCAAATCTTGTACCAATTAATGATGAAAAGTTTTGCTCAAATTCTGTAAGTGGCTTGCCCAACGTAAAATCACCAGTTTTAACAAATTTCTTTAGTTCATCCCACAACTCTGGGCAATCTTCAAACTGCTGACTCAAATAAGAGTACCTTACGCCCATATGGAAACCATCTTAACCATCATAATTGGCAAATGTAGCAGTAATTCATGCGACTACGTAAAATAGACATATGCCCAAGCAAAACAATTTAGGTGCAATTTTTCTTGATGCAGACGGCGTGCTCTGGAAAGATGTTGGGCCAGGCGGCATTCTTGGTGGTAAAAATCAAGCAATTCAAATTTTGAGTTTGTTGTCATCAAATCTGGCCGAACCACGATTAAAAATTATTGTATCTAATCAAACTTTTGCAGCTAGAAATAATATAAACTACTATAAATTTAAATCTTATGTTAAGTCGTTTTTTGGCTACCTAATTAAATTAGACTTGTTAGATGATTATGCAATTTGCTATCACCATCCAAATGCGAATAATATTTTCCTGAGGAAAAAATGTGAATGTAGAAAACCAAAGCCTGGCTTAATTTGTTCTATGGCAAGGAAGCATAATATTAATTTACAAAAATCAGTTTTAATTGGCGATAGAATCACAGATATACAATCTGGCAGCGCAGCTGGAATTCAAAATTTATTCCTACTAGTGAATAATCAAATGCTTGAAACTAATGTTAACCCAACTGATCAACCACTATCTTACATCTTTACTCCTCTGAATGAATTTAAGGAATTTACATTGATACAGAATTCTATTTATGAAAATTGATTCAATTTTAATACTTGCTGCCGGTATGGGAACTCGACTCAGGCCACATACAAATAATTTACCTAAAAGCTTACTTCCACTGGGTGATACAAATATATTAAGAAATCTAATTATGCTTTCGCAGAATTATTTTCCTAAGACAAAAATTTATGTTAACGCCTCATATCTTGCAGATAAGATAATAAATGAAATTACTAAATTTCCTCCAATTAATCGTCCTATTATTATTTGGGAACCTATTCTTCTCGGTCCAGCTGTCACAGTATCAGAGTATTGTAAAATAAATAATCATAATGTACTTGTTCTTCACGGCGATACCTATTTTTCAGATTTAGCTTTTTCCCAATTTGCAAAATCAATCAATCAAAAAAAGAAAGACGTCTCAATTCTTCTATGCCATGAAAAAACGCGAAATAAGGCCCGCTCTGAAATTATGGAAAAAAATGGTGTGATTTTCAGTATAACTGAAAACTCTGTTTCAGAATCAAGTCGTAGCCTTACTCAGTCTCTACCAACTGAAAAAGTATGGAGTAGTTCTGGAGCGTTAGTTATAAAGCGCAATGCTCTATTCAGCTTTTTACCTGAAAAAAATGCAAGTATATCGCCCACACTTATTAACTATATCGCATTTAACGAAACACTACATCTGGAAAAATGCACTTCAGATCGAATTTCAATCGATAATGAAAAATCTTATTTGGAAGCAATAAGATTAAATAAAAGAAATCCAATGTTATTTGATCGTTCCATTAGACATCAATAATTTCATCTGTTTAATATTGAAATAAAGATCCGATTCGTAGTTTTGAAATTTACCTGAAAAATACGCTTGTTTGATGTCATGAATTGCTTCCTCCACGGAGTGAATTGGAGTAAATCCAATTTCAGTAGCAATTTTTTTACCTGACACTCGATATGACCTTTGATCTAGAACCGGTACAATATTAATTTTACAACCCTCCTCTATTTGAGTCTTAACTTTTTGGGCAATTTGTAAAACTGTCAAGTTTTCTCCAGCCACATTATATATTTTACGATCAATAACACCAGGGTCTGATTCAAGAAGTAGTTTATAAGCAGAAATCATATCTTTTATATGTAAATTAGGTCGGAATTGCGCTCCGCCATCTACAATTATTTCAGAGCGAGTTAATGCGCTTAAAGTCAAAATGTTCACAACTAAATCAAATCTTTGACGTCTTGAATACCCACAAATAGTAGAAGGGCGAACTATAGTTAAACAGATTTCCTTTAGTAAATCTCTTAAAGCTAATTCTTCGCACATGACTTTATATTTTGAGTAATCAGTCAATGGCTCACAAAGTAATTCTTCTGTAACGTTTTCTTCATCTTTAACACCGTAAACTGATGAAGATGAGGCATATATAAAAGTTTTAATGGAGCTTTTATTCATCTCCTCGATAAACATTCCAAAAGCATCAAAATTTATACTTTTGCCAAGATTTGGGTTAAGTTCATAACTTGGATCATTTGAAATACAGGCTAAATGTATACATGCATCCATATCCCTTAGGGCTTCATTTACTGTTTTTCTGTCCCGAATATCACCACGGTAATATTCAATTTGGCTTACAAAAGCGCCATGCGAATCACTCCATTTCCCATTTGGATACCAAAAAGTATCTAAGACCCTGACATAATAATCTGATTCAGCCAATAATCTTTGTAATTCGACTCCAACATAACCCCCGCCACCGACTAACAATACTTTAGATTGTCTAGTCATTGTATTTTAACTTTTTCAATTATTCGTTCAGCTTCGTGCTTTAAATCTTTCGATGTAATTGCTTTTTCATTCCCCATTACCCCAACCATTATCGCACCAGCAATATTGCCAAAAAAAAGTGCAATTTCAATAGGAACATTATTCATTCGCAAACTAGAGATTGCTGCTAGTACTGCGTCACCTGCTCCAGTTCGATCCAGAATTGTTGGAGCGAATGTGGGAGACACAACAATACCTTTTTCTTTGCTCCAAGAAGTTATCCCGGCCGAACCATTAGTTACGTACAATTCTCTACATTTCAATTTATTGCCTAGATCAGAAATGATCTTATCTAGTTTTGAAACCTTATTCCGCATTTCAACCTGAACTTCAGATCCATTCAAAAAAACTATATCTGCATTAATATAATTTGATATGGGATTAAATCCACGATTACCAGCATTTGATTGAGTGTTAACTGATACAGGCACACCAAAATTGTAATACTCGTGAGTTAATTCATGATTAAAGAAGTTATGACCATAATCCATAATTACAAGATGGTTAAATGCTATTTTTCTTTCACTAATCGAATTCTTGATTTGCTGAGGAGAAGTTATGTGTTCACTTTCGTTCGGTAACTCGTACGTTTCAAATACTCTGGAATTTGATGACCTATCTACATATCGGCTTTTCTTTATTGACTGATTTGATTCTAAATTTACCAAGGTAATTTCTTTATTCAAATTTAATTCATTAGATATAAATTCATGATCAGTAGTCGCCCACTTAGTAATTACGGTTGAATTAATACCTAATCCGCTAAAATGTCTTGCAACTGCTAGGACTCCACCTAGTTGCACTTGAGTTGTCCTTTTCTCAAAAGCTATGAGTGGGTCTTTAGTAACTTTACCCAGAGCTTCACAATAAATATATTCATCAATTATTGTTTCGCCTAAAATCAATACCCTTGAGTCCTTCAATGTGTTTAAACAATCGCTAAATACTTTTGTGCCAAATTTATTTATTTGCTCTTTAAGCCATCTAGCTGTGTCAAGTGGTATAAAATCACTTAGATTTTTTTGCCTTTCTAAATACCCAATTCTTGCGTAAGTTGAACTAATTATATGCCAGCCAAAGTTAACCTTGCTTTGCCTTAACCTTTTAGCAATGTAAAGTTTTATAGGGGTTTGATTTCCGATAGTGACAATTAATAAGTTATCTTCCAGCTGATAGGTATCAAAAAGATCTAAACCTTTTGTATAATCCGTACTGAATTCGATAGTCTTGTTTTCAATCCCTTGTTTAATTTCTTTGAAGTCTAATATAGATTCTGAGGCTTTCCCACAAATAAGAAAAGTTTCGGAAACAGCACTAATAATTTGTATGGCCTCAATAGTATCCAGTAGTATGTCCGGTGTTGAGTTTTCAATATAAAGTATAGCTTTAGTTAATTTCATATTTTCCTAAATATTTAAACCAAGCATTAGTCGCAATCTCGATATCTGACTTAATCCATAGGGGTGCGTCCTTCCAAAGGCTTATTTTATCTAAAACTATACTAACGCCCTCTTCAAAAGAAACCTTAGGTTCCCAATTTAAAAGTAATTTAGCCTTAGTTATATCTGCATGAGTTCTATCTGGTTCTCCAGGTCTTTTAGGAATATATTCGACTTCTCCATTAAGCAGTTCCACTAAACGATTAATTGATTGTGGATTTTGGGTACCGATATTTATTGCTTCTCCAGTTACCACACTTTCTCCAGCAAGAATTAGGGCCTGCACAACATCACTTACATATGTAAAATCTCTAACTTGAGTACCATCTCCAACCACCGTAAATGGCTTTTTCGCGATCTTTTGTGCCAGAAAAACACCCATGACTGCCCCATAGTTACCAGATGTACGCGCTCGCGGTCCATAAACATTAAACAATCTTAGACTTAAGCCTTTGATGCCATATAAATCAAGCCAGTGGAAAAAAACTAGTTCAGCTAAATACTTGCTTAAAGCATAAGGAAAGGTTGGACGTATCTCATCGTTTTCAGACGTAGGATACTTACTTGTCGTGCCATAGCATGTGGAAGATGCTGTATATACAAATCTTTCAACCCTGCTTTCTCTAGCGGCCTCCAAAACATTAACCGTTCCTTGAATGTTAGTTGATAAATAGTTACTTGGCTGCTCGATTGAGGGCACAATATCCGCAAGTGCCGCCAGATGAAATACTATTGAACATCCATTAAATATGTTATTTGGCAAGGGTAACCGAATATCGTGATTAAAAACAGTAATTTTATTACTGAACTCCTTAAGATTACTAAGCTTGCCAGTAGAGAAGTTATCAATAACAATTACTTCATACTTTTTTGCCAATAATTCCTCAACCAAATGACTGCCTATAAAGCCAGCTCCACCAGTAACTACTACTCTCATTTACTTTTTTCTTTAAACTTTTCAACTAATCGATCCACAACAAAGTGTGAAGCTATTAAATGTAAATTCTCAACAACACCATAATCATTTCTTTTATCTGCAAAATGTATAGTTTTAATTTTATTATTAGTAATTACCTTTCCACCATCAAAACCTACAAAGCAGAAAGCTTCTTTACCGTAAGCTAAAGTAGTTTCAAGTGCACTTAAAATATTTTCTGACTTGCCTGATGCCGAAAACCCAACGAATATAAATTTACTATTCTTGTACGAAGATAACTGTTGGGACATCACGCTTTGAAAATTTAGGTCGTTTGCAAACGCAGAACTCAATGCAATCTGTGAATTTAAGCAGACAGATCTTATTGCGTGACCAGTTCTTTTTTCCATTTGACCTAAATCGGCAGAAAAATGCTCAGCAGTCGAAGCGCTACCACCATTACCTGCGGTAAAAATAATTGAGTTTCCGTCTCCAGATAAATTATAAATGCATTGGATAAGCTCACTAATTGGTCTGGCATTTTTGTATTCTTCGACAATTTGTGTATGGATTGAAAAGTAATCAGAAAAACTTATCATCCACCTAGTATACTAGGCAATTAATGGTTATTTAAGACTACTGACCGATATCAAAAATTTAATCTATTTATTTCACAATAAAAGAAACCAAACAATGCGCACAATTGCTCATAAATGTTTTTGGTTACCGTAATACACCAAGTCACTGTGCTTTGGACTTTTGATGTTTCTGGCTAGCCGTTCATTCCCTAGGAAATTACCTGGCCATACTGAATGCCGGTCATACGGGTGTCCGTTACGTAGGGGCCGTTTAGGGGTCTAACGGTAATTTAGCGTTGAGACCACCGATACTCTTAGCCTTCGGATAAAAGCAAGTGGCATTACTGGAGGATTCGCATAGCGGCCGAGTGCGCACGCTTGGAAAGCGTGTGTAGGGCAACCTACCGAGGGTTCAAATCCCTCATCCTCCGCCAAAGCACAGCAATTATTTGATACCAGCCCGATAAGGTTAGTTATCATAGTAATAAGGGGAGAAATGAAGATTAAATCAGCGCTTATTGCAGCATTACTAATCACAGGGCTTATTCAAATTACCGCAAGTTATGCAAATGTGAAGCCGGTAGTTGAATCCTTTACCTTTACACCGAATGAAGTTGAGTTAATCTCAGCTAGTACCAATGTTACATTTGAGTTAGTAGTTTCTCACCCAGTTGGAATTAGAAATACAACTACTCAGGTAACCCTGACTGGGCCATCTGGAATTACATTAGCATCGAATCTAACCAGAACTGATTCACCAATTAATTTGACTCTTAATAAAGTAACATTTAAAGGAACTCTTTCGATCCCACAAAATATAAGTGCAGGGGCATATGCGGTCAGTGTTGCGGAAGTTACAAGTAATTTATCTACTGGGTATGAGTATAGCACTGGCGTGATTATTCCTAGTAAGTTAAGAGATTTAGTTGGCGCAGAGAGTGCGCTCTTGATTAGGAATAATGGTGAGCTAAATTTAATTTATGAAACATTTGCTGGGCCAACGCATAACACAACATTAGGAATTATCTACAGTAATCCATCTGTTTATAACAACAATAACCCACCTATTTGGAAGGTTGGTGAGATTTACACGCCAAGTAAATACTTTGAATTAAGGGTTGGAGCCCTGGCACTTGTAGTAACTACATCAACTCCAACCACCTGTTCAACTGATGGCAAGGAACTAAAATTAATAGCAACTGGTAATTGCACCTTTAAAGTCTCAACTTTGAAAACAAAGGATTATGCATTAAAAGAGGTCACACAGAATGTAACAATTACTACAGCTAGAAGTAAGCCTGAATTAGTTATAGGAACAATTGCTAGCCAAACCTCAAAGAATCTACCTAAAACTATCGAAATCTTTAGAGTTTATTCCCCTACTGGTACATGGGTTTTACCCCAAACAACAACACCAACTGTTTGTATTGCAGCTGGATTCTATGTCCAAATTGTTGGAGGCGGTACTTGTGTCCTTACGTATCAAAGCGAGGCAAACACCACATACCTGGCCTCTGATTTATATAAAGTCTCCTTTGAGGTAACCAGGGATCCCCAAACAATTACTTTCTCATTACCAACATCGGTAAATCTTTCAAGCAAAACTGTTGCGCTCTCTGCAACCACCTCTAGTGGTGGAGCACTTCTTTATACAACTTCCACTCCTGATAGCTGTTCAATCACAGGTTCCACCCTTAATCTGCTGAAAAGTGGCAATTGCTCTGTTACTGCTACCCAACCCGGAACATCAACTCTTGCACCTATTTCAGCAACATATAATGTAATGATTGCGGAATCGGTAGCTCCTACTAAGAAAACTATTACCTGTATTAAGGGCAAAAAAACAAAGAAGGTAGGCGGAGTAAATCCAAAGTGCCCTAAAGGGTTTAAAGTTAAGTCTAAATAGTTATAACTTACTCATCACTATCTAACAAAATGAATTTACGCATATGAAAGTTTTAATAACTGGTGGAGCCGGTTTTATTGGTACAAATTTATCACTTGACCTATTAAAAAATGGCTACAGTGTAAAAATTATCGATGACCTTTCAACAGGGCTTAAGGAAAATATTCCGGTAGAAGCTGAATTTATCAATCAAAGCATTACAGATATAAATCAAGTTAAGGAAGCGATTGAAGATTGTGAGGTTGTAGTTCATTTAGGTGCACGAGGATCTGTTCCTAGGTCAATTAAAAATCCAATTGCGACCCACGATGTAAATTCAACAGGAACGCTAAATGTATTAGAGGCTGCTAGACAGAATGGCTCTCACTATATTTTTAGCTCCTCTTCATCGGTTTACGGTTCTAACAAAACGTTGCCAAAAAATGAGGAAATGATTTTAAGGCCAATGACGCCTTACGC
>Ga0315900_10006364_pt1 | contig 15875 bp, 16 predicted proteins | sample LakEriMetagenome_FD_203521 | JGI IMG/M metagenome (GOLD analysis project Ga0315900, IMG submission 203521) | Freshwater fungal communities from buoy surface, Lake Erie, Ohio, United States - Buoy 12 MA114 | ecosystem: Environmental > Aquatic > Freshwater > Lake > Lake biofilm | place: USA: Lake...
ATCATGTCTGCCATCGTCAGAGTTGCCGTTGCCATAGCCGTGTTCCTCTTGCTTCACCTCACCTCGCCGTGACACACGCCACGGTCATCCCGCCCGCCGGCATCGAGCCGGCATTACCCGTCACGGGGGCGACTGCGGTCACTCGCGCTAGCAGTGCGAGCGTTGCTGGCTTGCTGCTTGGCATCGATAGCGGCCCACACGGCCTGTCGGTTGCCATCAACGTCGTAGCCCAGAGCTTCGCACTTTGCCTTCCATTGGCGATGAATCCGCTGCAGTGCATCGTCGCCGGAATGGGGTTGGATTCCTTCTGTAGTCATGTCCGCTCCTCAAGTGTGATCATCGATTCACCCTCCTGGCCTCGGCCCTCTCCGCAGTAGCAGCGAGGGCCACACAGCGGCCCATCAACTCGCGGATCGCCTCGGATGCCTGCTCGAACAACCAGCGGTCGCCATCGCCTACGTCATCGTCCCAGGCTCGATTCATCAGCAGTTCCGCCAGAGCGTCTGGGGCAGGCCGCGCCGGGCAGTCATCGCCGTGATGCGACTTCATGCGGCACCTCCCGTCGGGCGGCCGATAAGCCGGTCGATCTCAGTGATCGCGGCCGACACGTCTGCGGCTCGCACCGGACCTGCCGAGCGATCAACGGCCATCGGCTTCGGCTGATTGAGCAGGCGATGGAAGTCTCGGAGAGCGGCTTCGCTCACGTACCAACGGCCACCGACACACTCAGCGTGCAGCCTGTGGCCTCGGCATCCGCGAGTGGCCCATCGAACCAGCGTGGCCCGATGCGGCTTCGGTGTGCGTGACCGTCTGGCCCACCACGTTGCCGCCTGCTCTACGCTCATGTGCTCGGGCAGTACCGAGCCGGGCTTTCCATGCCCTTCGTCTGCGAAGTATCCTTCTCGCATCTCAGAGAGTGCTCCTTTGACGGGGACGCTTTTCGGGATCACCGCGGGCCGGGAAGTTGGCGCTTCTCGGCCCGCACTCTTTCCCAACGAGGGAAAGAGGTATGCGGTTAGGCAGGGGGCATCACGACTCTCCAACTGCGGGCGACGCGCGGCTCGCGTCTGACTGCACCGGCTTGCTCGCAGGCTTTGCCGAGAAACTGAACTCGGGTTTCGGATACCCGCAGCTCACGGGCCAGCTCGGCCGTCGATGGCGGAATTCCCCGCGCCTCGGTCAGCCGTCGGATCGCATCAACGAGAGAGACTTGCTTCGGGCTCATCGACTTCGCTCCTTCTCAGTTGCTAGAGCGTCACTTCGCTTTTCGTAACTGTGGGCGGAATCGTGTGGCAGGCCGGAAACGGGTGCAAGCGCTTATCTTTGTCCACCAATACAGCCGTGCATCACTTGTTGGTGCCGCCCGTGTGTGACGCAAGAAAAACGGCACGGGCACCTCGCAGCACCCGTGCCGTCACGCGGCCGTAGGCTCGTTATGTAGCGTCACTCAGCCTGAGCGGAGTGCAGCCATGCGGGCACTCTCGAACTCAGGCGGCGCGTAGTGGGCCAGCATGGCATCGCTCTTGTGGCCTGCCGTGGCCCGTGCCGCTTCGGCACCATCCTGCCGCCGCACTTCCTGTGTCCGCGAGTATCGCAGCAGGTACGGAAACCAGTGAGCAACGCCGGCCTTCTCAGCGGCTCGCTGAACTGCCTGCCGTACCGCGCTGTCGCTGTAGTGCTCGCCGGCCCGCTTGCTCGACCAGCGGCCGATAGGGATCGTGCCCTGGTTGGCTCGCTCGGCTGGCACGTTCAGTCTGGGATCGAACACGTAAGCCGATCCGCTGCGGCGGCCTGCGAGATCCAGCACGATGGCCTGAGCACGGGGGCCGATGGCGATATGGCGATGCTGGCCCCTCCATGCGTTCTTGTGGCGAGGCGGTGTGTATCGCCACGCCGGCTGATCTCGGTCGTGAATATCCTCCAGCCGCAGCAGGCGGGCCTCGGACGGCCGGCAGCCGGTGAGCCGCATGAACCGGACCATAGCAGCCGCCACGGGCGGCAGATGGCCCAGCACGGCCTCTACGACGGCATCGGGAACGGCCTCCCGCCTTTCGGCCTCCCGAACGCAGGCCATCTCCCCAGGCCGGAGCGGCTTGACCGTCTGCAGAGCGGCGATGCGATCCTCGGGAACCAGGCCGCGAGGTGTCGCCCAGGCGAACATACCAACGACCTTCGCCACGGTGTCGTTCGTGTACCGCCGCGACCTCGGCTTCGGCGCCGACGGTTCGCCTTTCTTGTTGAAGCGGACCACGGGCGTCCTGGCGATGCTGTCTCGCACTTCTAGTAGGTGCCGCGACCCGAATAGCCGAGCCGGCATCGTGGCCATCGGCCGGAGTGCTCGCGTCACCGCCAACGCCCCATGCCACTGCGATGATCTCTTGTACGTGTCGGGCCGACTGTCGCGGATGTGATTCATCCAGGCCAGACACAACTCGGCAATCGTCAGATCTCCGGGCACAGGCTCGACCGCTGCCGGCCTGGGCCGCACTGGCTGAGAGTCGGCCTGCTCAACGGGTGTGGCCGCCGGGGCCGCCTTCGCCGGCCTGTGGCGGCCGAGCACGTCGGCTCCCTCAATCGACCGCCTGCCGCTGGCGAGATAAGCCGCCACCACGGCGTCATACCGCAACTGAGCCTCGGGACTGCCCCACGGCCCCAGCCACACCTCGCGTGGCTTTCCATCAACCGCCAGACGAACCCGCGCGTTGCCGCTCGGCCTGTGAAGCCGCATAGCAGGCAGTGCGCCAGAATGACGCCGACCCATACCCAGACCCTCCTATCGAGAACAGGAAATCGGGTATGGATTTGGGTCCATACCCGATAACTCGCGTTCCCCGGAGGGCGCTGCCGACCATCGGCAGGTGATCTGCACTAGAAATCACGACTAAAACCCGAGTGGGCAGCACAGGATTCGAACCTGTGACCTCTACGGTGTGAACGTAGCGCTCTAACCAACTGAGCTAGCTGCCCGATGCCGAGAGTGTAGCACGCCCGTTGCGACCTGCCACCACGATCCAGCAGCGGTCGGCTGCGTCCGTCAGGCGGGCGTGTCCGAGGCTGGCGGCGGATCGAACCGCGGGGCGGCCACCTGGTGGGCATCGGCCTCGTCGCTCGCGGAACGACTCGCGACGTCCGGGCGGGGCGATCGACCTTCGATGTGGGCCGCCACGTCGAGTTCCTTCGCCAACGTCGTCCACTGTCGCCGCAGTTCACCGAGCGTCTTGCCTGCCGAGCGGCCCACCTCGGGCAGCCGCTTGCCGTAGAGCATGACGGCGATGGCGCCGATCACGACGATCTCGAACGGTCCGAGCCCGAACATGCGGCAATCCGAGGGGAGGGCAGGAGGGAGCGGAGAGGAGATGTGTGGCGGGAAGGAATCAATGACCTTCGACGCGGCTCGTGTCGCGCGGGCGGGCCGATTCATCCTCGATGCCCCCCTGCACGCCGCGTTTGAACTCGACGATGCCTTCGCCGAGCGACCGCATCACCTTCGGCAGCCGTGAGCCGAAGAGCAGGAGCACGATGCCCGCCACGATCAGCAGCTCCATCGGGCCGAGGCCGAACATGGCGAAAACTGGCGAAGCGTGCACGTGACGATCTCCGTATCGGGGCGACGGGATGAATGGCCCGCCGAGGACGATCCGACCGGCGAACGCGGCCGAGACAATTGAAGTGTAGTTTTTGCGGGAGTGCGGTCAAACTGCCGGCGTCGCAGCCCGCGCAACCGTCACGACCGCTCCGATGACTCAATGCCCGTCAGGGAGCCCGTGCGAGCCGCCCGGGTTGTCGATGCATCGGCAGATAGCGGTAATAGACCTCGAGCGTCATCGCCGCCAGTGCGGTCGCATAGACGCGGCCGCCATGCATGCCCCAGATCGGATCGGGATCCCAGCTGCCGGTCAGAGGGCCGCCGTCGCGCCGCTGCAGGGGCAGAAGTGCGGCCTGAAGCGAGGCATTCCAGCTGGCCCATTGCGGCCCGCCGGCATGAAACGACGCCAGCGTCGCGTAATACCAGGCGTACGCGTTGGGCCGCGCTCGATCGGGGGGTAATCCGCCGATCATCGCCAGCGCCTCGGTCGCGGCCGGATGATCGACCGGCATCCCCAGGAACATCCGACAGACGAGCGCCTCGGCCGTCATCGCCATGCTCGGCCGTTCGCCGGCGCGGTAGGCGGCGAGCCCGCCGGCCCCTCCCGAGGAGACACTCTGGAGAAACGTGCGGGCCCGGGCCTCGGCCGGTTCGAGGCCGCCGATCCCCGCCTGCCGCGCACTGGTGAGCACCATGACCTGCCAGCCGAGCTGGCTCGTGTCGCCGCGGTCGCCGGCCGCATACCGCCAGCCACCGGTGAGCGGATGCTGCATCGCCAGGGTGTGCCGCACGGCGCGATCAAGCGCGGGGCGGAGCGAGTCGTCGGCCGTGAGGGCCGTGCATTCGGCGAGCGCGAGCGTCGCCATGCCATGACAATAGAGGGCCGCGAAGAACTCGGCATCACCGGCGAGCGAGCCATCGGCACGCTGTCGTGAGAGCAGGAACCGCAGGCCACTCTCTACCTGCTGCGCATGGGTGCCGGTGCGGTGCGTGGAGCCGGCGCCTAGGAAGGCGAGCAGCGCGAGCCCCGTCACGCCATGATCGCTCTGCGCTCCGACGCTGCCCTGATGCTGCCCGCCGGTCTGGCGTGCCCGGCCAGCGCCGTGTCGCGAGGCATCCCACCGGCCGTCGGCCGACTGCGCCGCCGCCAGCCAGGCGAGGGCCGCCTGTACCGCCTGCTCGGTCTCCACCGAGCCGCCGCGCTCCGCAGCCGCCGCGGCCCGGCGTGATTCCGCGCGATCGGCATACACCTCGGGCACCTTCGGCTGTGACGCCGGAGGTGCAGCCGCCGGTTCGGCGGCCGCGGGCTGCGTTGCGGCATCACTCGCCGCCGGCTCGGCGTCTGCGACGACGTCGAGCAGCGGCACGAGGTCGGCGGGTTCGGCTCGGGCGATCGGCACGAGCGCGGGCGCATCCGCTGCGGCGGCGGGCTCATCGGGCATACCATCCGCCGACGGTTCCGCGACCTCGGCAGCATCGGCGGGAGTCGCATCAGCCTCCGGCTCGGTGCACATCACCACCGTCATCGCCATCGGCCCATCGTCACGGGTGCCCCATGAGGCCGGTGAGAAGCCCCCCACGAAGGCGCAGACTGCCGCCAGCACGACATGGATGCCGACGGAGAGGGCCACGCATTTTTCGAGGGTGCGCGACTGCAGCCAGCGGGTCCGCACGAGCACGGCGATACCGGCGGCCGATGCCGCGGCGATCACTCCCCAGACGATCCACGCGGCCTGCATCGTGCGCTGTCGGTCACTGCCGGACCGCCTCCGATCGCGGCCGCACGGAGATCGCCACCCGCCGCACGCCCGCACCCCGGCAGGCCTCGTAGATCTCGGCCATGCGACCGTGGGGCACGGCCCGCTCGCCGCGGATCATCACCGCCACGTCGGGGTTCGATTCACGGATCGCGGCCAGCCGCGGCTGCAGGTCGTCGATCACGACATCCTCGCCGCCGAGCCGCACGTCGCCATCCGCCTCCACTTCGAGGATCTCGGGCCGCGGTCCATCGACTGCCGCCGCGGCATCGGCGGGGGGCAGATCGAGGTCGAACTTCCGCTCGTCGCCGGAGAACTTCGTGGCGCACATGAAGAAGATCGTGAGCACGAGGATCACGTCGATCATCGGCGCGAGGTTCGGCGCCGGCTCGTCGTCGTCGGACAGTCGCACCAGCGGCATGGCTCACCCCGCCTTGCGCTTCGCCGTGCCGACCGCCTCGTCGGAGATCTCGTCGATCACGAGCTGGCAGGTCTCGTCGAGCCGCATCGCAAGCCGGTCGACGCGGCTGGTGAACACCCAGTGGAGCACCATCGCCGGAATGGCCACGAGCAATCCCATCGCCGTCGTGATAAGCGCCTCGCCGAAGCCGCGGGCAAGCAGGTCGGGCCGGCCCATCGCGCCCGACGAGGCCACGTCGTTGAACGAGCGGATCAAGCCGAAGACCGTGCCGAGCAGGCCGAGCAGCGGGCCGATCGTCGCCACGCCGTTGAACACCCGGCGGTAGCGCCGGAGGTGGTTGAGTTCGCGTTCGCAGGCATCGATCGCCGCCTGCTCGATCTCCACGGCGGGCTTGCCCCAGCGGCGGAGCGCCGACGCGAACACGCGGGCCGCCGGGCTGCCGTTGTCGTCGCACACGTCGAGCGCCTCGCCGCGGGTGATGTCGCGGGCCTGGAGCCGCTCGATGAGCCGCTCAACGAAGATCTTCGGCACGACGCGGCTCGTCCGCAGGCTCACCGCTCGCTCGATGCCGAACACGGCCAGGGCGAACGAGCAGCCGAGGAGCGGAATCATGAGCACGCCGCCGTCACGAATCGTGGCGAGCAGGTTGCCCGTGGGAATCACCGTCTCCTGGGCACCGGCCGCGTCGGCGGCAGGGGGTGCGGCCGCCACCCGCAGCGGCTCCCGGGCGGCATCGCCTCCGGCCCAGGCCCGGGGAGCCTGCGCCGAGGCGGAGCCAGCGGCGACGAGCATCGTCGCGACCGCGAGCAGGGCGGCGGCGTGCGGCAGCCGTCGCTGGGACGCGGAGCTCCTTCTCCGTCGGGCGGTCATCGGGGAATCCCCGGCGTCGAAAACCGCGGCCGCGGCACTCCATCCGTGGAATGCTCCACCGCGTGTCGTTCATCGACGCGGTCGGCCGGCGGAACCGCGTTCTTCCGCGCAGCCAGCCGCTCGCGGCACGACCGGTACGACCGGCACGAATCAGAAGTTCGCGTCGCAGCCGGTGTCGACGTCGCCCACCATGTGCATGTGGTCGTGGTCGATGTAGAGCACTTCCTGGCAGTCCTCGTCCACGAGCGTGTGCGGCACCGGCCAGCCAATCCGCTTCACTTCCTGGAAGTAGACCGTGCACTTGTAGTGGGCATGGTGCAGCTGCACCGGGCCCACGAGCGGCACGTGCCGCGGCGGGTCGACGTAGTCGGAGATCTTGCACTTCGTGATCCGCACGCGGTTCCGCTGAACCTCGTAGAGGAAGGGCCAGTTGCCCTGAACGGGGCGGGCCTTCTCGAGGGCCCGCATCACCTCGTCGTCGCTCGGCTCATCGAGCGCCTCGCAGGGGCCGCCGGGCTGCAGCGGTCCGAGCACGGGCGACCGCTCGTACCGCTCGTAGTTCCAGAACTGGTCTTCCTTCTGCTTCTGCAGGTAGGTGGGCACGGGGATCGGGATCGCGAGCGGGCCGAGGTTCGGCCCCTGCTGGGTCAGCCAGAAGCAGCCGCTCTGCGAAGTCACCGCCGCTGCCAGGAGCAGGGCCGTCGTCAGCATCCGGGTACGGGCCAGCATCGCAATGACTCCTCGGCGGTCGTGAGCGAGTTGAACTGGGGCGACATGAACGATCATGCCGGTGGTATCGACCAGGCCGCCCCCCGAACTTTCAGCTTTTTCCACCTGCGCAAACCCTGCGGTGGCTCGACGGAAAAACAAAAAACCGCCCCCCGACCGAAGTCGAAGGGCGGCTCTTGGGCAAACTCATTGAAGACGAGCGAAGGAATCAACTACAGGGGAGGCGAGGGGATCGGCGGAAGCTCGAGGAGCAGTTGGACCGAGTTCCGCGAGGTCCACCGCGACGAGACTTCCGTTGTCCCCTCGCCGGCGCCCCTCATGTGACCGCTATCGGTGATGGCTGTGAATATGCCGCTCGTCGAAGTCGAGCCACCACCAGCCGTCATCCCACTCGAGCGACACCCGCCGCCAGCCGAGCGGCACCTGCGGGTAGGGATAGAACGGGCCGATGTAGGGCCAGGCTGTGGGCGAATACTGGGTCGGATACTGCACCGCCGCGTAGTTGGGCGAGGCGGCGTAGCTCGGCCAGGCGTAGTTGGGCATGTTGGGGCCGTCGCCACGCATCGGCACCGGCGGCATGCCCACCCCCGTGCCCCCCATCGCCATCGGGGCGCCCCCACCGGGCCCCCCCGCATAGCCGCCCTCGACCGGGCCGCCTTCGCTGTACTGCATCGTGCCGGGCACCATCTGGCCATCGACGAGCGGGCCGTCGTAGCCGCCTGGAGCGGGGAGCGTCATCGGCTCGCCCATGCCGGTCCGCATGGCCGTGCGGGTGACCTGGCCGCCGGGGGCGGGGCCGCGCATCGGCCGACCCTGCGTGGATGCCATGGGCATCGGTCGGCCGCCTTGCCGGACCGTGGCGGCACGACTCGCCGGCGAGACCGCCTGCACGAGCTGCACGTCGGCCTGCGGCGTCTTGCCGCCGCTGCCGACGAGATTGAACAGGCCACCGCTCGGCGGAGCGGGTTTCATGTTTTGGGAGACGAGTGCGGCCGGCGTCTTGGGGGCCGGAGCTTCACTGCCGACGAGCGACCAGGTGGAGTTCGGCAGGCCGAAGCCGGAGGTGGCCGGCGTGGCCGAGGGCTCGATCGCGAGCCGATTCACGACCCGCTCCACACCCGGGCTGCTTTCGGCGATGCCCACGGCAGCGGCCAGCTGCTTCTGGTCGGCCACGCGGCCCTCGAGCCAGACGGTCCCCGACTTCGCCTTCACGTTGACCCGGTATCCGGCCAGTGTGCCGGACTCGCGGAGGCGATTGGCGACCGAGGCCGCCAGATCCTCGCCCTGCACGACGCCGCCCAGAAGCGACGCCACGATCGCGGCCGAAAGCCACGTGGTTCTGGAAAGGGACATGCATCTCTCCTTGGACGAACACGGCACACCATCCCGCGGCGGCATCGGATGCACGCCTCCGTAGATGTTTCGGCTGCCGGTCGCACCGAAGGCGAGGTTTTTTCCGATTGCTCCGCGCGGACCGCGAACGCCCGTCAGGATGGGGCGGCAGGGCAGGCTGGGGTGTCAGTCGCGTGGTGAGACGTCGACGACCGCGATCAGCGTCATGATGGCGAGGGTCGTGGCACAGGCCGCGGCGGCGTCGGGACCGATGCGAATCGCGGCGCCGCACACCGCACCGATGACGGCCAGGCTCACCAGGCAGAGTCCGTGGCCGAGCCGCTCGTGCCGTGTGCCCTCGGCGAGACGCGACACGCCGGCCGCAACCACGCCCAGCACCTGCACGCCTCCAAGGAGGCAAAGCGTGGGACTCACAGCGAACGCGACGAGCATGAAATCACCGCCAGCGGGGGGGTCGGGGGCGGGCGCGGCCACACCCGATGCGGAACACTAGCTCCGGCTTCTGGCCGACGCAAATTCAGTTCGACCCCGCCCCGGCTGCGCAGACTGCCAGGCCGGTCGGCCTCACTTCGTCCCGAGCACCGCCTCCAGCTTCCGCTCCAATTCGGTGATGGAGACATTGCGGTCGACGACGTTGCCCTTGGCATCGACGAGCATCATCGTCGGCAGGGCGAGCACGCCGTACTCCTCGGCCAGTCGGCTGTCGAGCCCGCCCGGCTCGTGCAGCTGAGGCCACGATAGCGGTTTCGCCTGCAGGAACTTCGTCAGCTTCGCCTTGTCGCCGTCGAGGGCCACCCCCACGACGCCGAACTTCTTCGGGCCGAACTTCGCCTGCAACTCGCGGATCTGGGCGAGGTCGACCTTGCACGGCTCGCAGTCGGTGGACCAATAGTGGACGAGCACGGGCACGCCGCGAAATGACTCGACGGAGAACCTGCGGCCGTCGATCGACGTGCCGGTGAGCGCGAGCGGCTTGCCGACGCTCTCGAGCCGTCGCACGGCACCCGCGGCCTTGCGGGCCTGCGGCGATTCGGCGAAGCCGGTCACGATCTGCTGGTAGCGATCGATCGACTCCTTCTCGCGGCCCTCGAACTCGTCGCGGAAGGCGAGCTGGAGCATGGCCTCCGCGGCCTCGGGCGCCTGCGGATAGGTCTCGACGAACGTCTTGAGGGAATCGAACCATTGGTCCTGGAGCTTCTCGCCGTCGGCGCCTGGCTGTTGCATGTCGGCCGAATACCGGGCTTGCGCGAGCCGGAAGGCCGTGAATGCGGCCAGCCGGTCGTCCCCCGCCGCAGCTTCCACGAGCTTCTCGAGGCGGCCGATGCCGTCGGGCACGAGCCCCTCCTGGACGTAGGCGGAGAGCGTCTCGACAAGCTGTCGCAGCCAGAAGCCCCGATCGGCCTCGGCGCACGACTGCACCACCTGATCGAGCACGCCGAGCTGTTCGACGGCCAGTTCCTTCCGCTTGCTGCCGCCCGTGCCGGCCATCTTGTTTTCGATGTCCTGAAGCTTGGTCATCAGCGGCTTGAGCCGTTCGTCCTGGGCCGGCCCCTCGGCCGCGGGCGACTGGCTGCCGGCCTGCGGGGAGAAGAAGCCGTCCGCTCCGGCGATTTCCCCGCCTTCGCCCATCACCTGCGGCACGTCGATCGGCCGCCACACCTGGCCGCACCGCACGAGCGAGCCGATGTAGATCTGTCCGCCGCCGCTCCCCGAGCCGTTCTCCACGAGGGCCACGAGGTTGTCGTAGGCGGTGACGTCCTGCGCGACACCGGGCGCCCCGGCCGGCAGGATGCCCGGCGGCTGCGGCGTGAGCATGCTCGCCCACTTCGAATCGCCGCCGAGTTGCTTCTGGGCCGCCGCTACCTCCGGAAACCGCTTGGCTGCCTGCCCGACGCGGGCCACGAGCTCGTCGAGCCGCTGGCCTTCGAAGCCTGCCGCCTGGAGGTCGGCCTTCGACGGCAGCAGACGGGCGAAGGCGGCGGCGTCGCGATCCCGTACGGCCGCCACCGCTTCCGCGGTCGCCTCCTCGGCCGAGAGCACCTTCCAGGCGTCGAGCGTGCCGTTGCCGTCGGTGTCGAGGCCCCAGCGGCTGCCGCCCGAATTGAGCCACCGCGACTGATCGACCTTCGTGTCGTGATCGGAGTCGATGTCGCGGTAGACCTCGACGCCGTTCTTGAAATAGCTCCAGCGATCGACGACGCGATTACCGTTGGTGTCGGCGAATGCCCGCAGCACCTCGCCCGCCGGGCCACGCACGACGAGCGCCGCCACGCCGTCGACCTTGTCCTGCCCCATCGTCGCCCGCTTCGCATCCTCGGCCGTTGGGCGGTCATAATCGACACCCTTTTGCTTGGGCGCGAGGGCCAGCGCCTCCTCCACCGACGGTGCGGCGGCCTGCGCATCGCCGCCCCCGAGGGCGGCGGCCATGGTGAGCCCTGCGGCCAGGATGCCGGCCGTGCGGATCCGGCGGCGGGCGGTGCGGGAAAAATCCGATCCAATCGTCATGACTGCTGCGGACGTGGTCATATCCAAGGCTCCTCCATGCGCCAGCGTGCGGCGGCTCCAGCCTGTCAACCTATCCGGATTCCCCGGCGGCGCCAGCGCCATTTTTCGCCTCGTCGGACGAGCGTGGCACCCCTTTGAACTTCGGCGAAATCACGCGTAGACTCGACCAACCGCAGGTGGCTCTTCGGTTCGCCTGCAACGCTCGCGCGCGTAGCTCAGTTGGTTAGAGCGCCACCCTGATAAGGTGGAGGTCCCAAGTTCGAATCTTGGCGCGCGCACTGTTTCGGAGGGGACGTGAGCCGATTCACGGCCCGCCGCAGTCGTGGCTCGTGGTGGCCTTCGGGGCGAACCACGTGGCCTTCTCGACGACGACCAATCGGGCCGCCTCGGGGCCGACCCAGTCGCAGATCTGGGCGAAGAGCCGGCGAAAGACGCGATTCTCCGGATAGACGCCGGCGTTGAATTCGCCCATCGCCCAGGCGTTGAGGTCGAGCACGGCCGAGACGTCGCCGCGCGTCACATGGGCGGCGACCGCGGGCGGCAGGCTGTCCACCGCCTCCGGTTGCAGCACCACGAGGGCGGCGGACTGGTTGCCACTGTAGACGTTGAACGAAAGGGCCGAGTCCCACCGATTGATGCCGTTGAGCAGCGGCATGACGCCGACGAGCACCGCGACCGCCGCCTGCGGTGCGAGCCGCTTCATTGGCCCCGCGAGCATGAGGGCGGCGTCGAAGGAAGGCGCGGCGTGGAAGAGCACCCACACGACCGCGGCCATCGTCAGGCTCCATGCCCAGGCGCTGTCGTTCCAGTGGCCGCGGATCGGCCCGATGCAGGCGAACACCACGGCGTGCATCGCGATCGCCTCCCAGAGGGCGAACCGCCGGAACCGCCGCGTGAGCAGACCGATCGCGAAGGCCACCTCGAAGATCGCCGCGGCGACGCCGAGCGTGGGAAGCCATGTCGCGGGAATGGGCAGCACGGCAGTCAGCGGCTCGATGAACCAGGGAAACTCCTCGGTGAAGAAGTGCCGCGTGAGCTTGTGCACGCCCCCCCAGAAATAGATCGCCGCGACGGCGAACCGCATGCCTGTTAGCGTGCGTTCCGCTGCATTCGGGCCGCCGTGCCGATCGAGCCCGGCTGCGAGCACGAAGAGCAGGGAGAACGTGTAGAAGGAGGGCCACTGCCGGCTCTGGTCTTGCGCGAAGAGCACCACGAGCACGATGACAACCGCGGCGACCGGCGGCCAGGCGAGAGGCCGAATCAAAACGACACAGAGCAGCCCCACGAGGACCGCGGCCGCCAGCGCGTCGAGCGGCCACGGGAAGGGGGGCACGAGCCCGAATGCCGGTGTGAGCGGGTAGAGCCGTGTCGACAGCCAGAGCGACCCCGAAAACGCCATGCAGAAAAGCATGCCGGCGGCGACCACCCGCACCACCGCCGCCAGTCGGTTGTCAGGGCTTCCCATCGGCCCGCTCCAACTCCAGGCACACGAGCCGTTCGGGCCCGCGAACGTAGAGCAGGCCGTGCGCAAGAATCGGCGCCGCCCAGGCGGGATGGCGGAGGAGACGCTTCGGCTCGTCGCCCGCAGTGTCTCCCGCGGCCTCGACGGGAATCTCGGCGCTCGGCTCGAACCGCTCCGCGTTTGCTGGAAACACGAACAGCGACCCGTTCTCCAGCAGGCAGAAGAAGTGCCCGTCGACCAGGAGCAGGCTGCTGCGGCCGAGGCCGGCGTGCGACCACTTCACCGCCCCCGTCTTCCATTCGATGCACCGCAGTTCCGCATCGCCGACATTCCGGCCGCTGCAGGCGTAGGCATGGCCGTCGTGGTGGATCGGCGTGCTCCAGTGGCACTGGAGGATCCTGCGGCGGGTCCGCGGCTGGTCCTGCCAGACCACGTCGTAGCCGCCTGGCTCGACGCGGAGCAGCGCGGCACCGGGGCCGTAGGTCTCGCTGATCAGCACCTCGGCCCCCACGACCACCGGATTGGCCGCGTTGACGCTCTCCAGGATGGTGGCCCGCCAGGGAACGTGAAAATCCTGCCTGCCCGTGACCGGATCGAAGCCGATCAGGCCGCCGCGGGCGAACACGAATCCCCAGCGCCGGCCGGCGATCGTGGCCAGCGTCGGGCTGGCATAGCTCGCCAGCTCGTCGCTGAATTGATACCGCACCGCGCCGGTCCGTTTGTCGAATGCCACCACGCCGGAGTTCGCGCCGCGCACGCGATCGAGCTGACCCGGCGGGACGCTGCGGCTTTCGGCCGGCGAGCCACCGATGGCGGCGATCAGCAGTTCCCCCTCTACCACCGGCGTGCTGCCGACACCGAAGAAGTTTTGCACGACGCCGAACTGCTGCGTCGTATCGACCTTCCAGACCAGGCTTCCGTCGATGACGGACAGGCAATGCAGGATTCCCTCGGCCCCCATGATGTAGACGCGGTCGTCGTCCACCACGGGGCAGCACCTCGGGCCCCCCTCGTAGCCATAGAGGTCCTCGTAGTCGGTCGCGTAGGCAAAGTCCCACAGTGGCTCCCCCGTCTCGGCCCGCAGGCATGCGAGCCGATTCTGCCCGCCGTGTCGCGAGAACTCGAACAGGCGGCCACGGCTTACCGACGGCATCGCGTAGCCGGAGCCGACCGCCCGATGCCACAGCACCTTCGCGCCCCGGACCCGGCCATCTGCAAAAAAGCCCGTCTCGCTGCTCGTGCCATCACCCGCGGGGCCGAGGAATGCAGGCCAGTCGGCGCCCTGTCGTCGTGTCCAGAGATCCGGCACGTCTGTCCCGTATGACGCGCCCGAGACGGCTGCAATCATGCTCGCCAGAAGCATCTGATGCAGCCGCGCGCGCCGAACCGCCGATGCGACCATGACAGCCATCAAGATCCTTCCCGAGGCACGAAAAACCGGCACCGCCGAGCAGGGCCGGAGTATAGCGGCCATCGTCACGCGACCCGCGTATCGAGCCGATGCCGTTGAAGCGGCTGGTGCCGTGTGGATACACTCTCAGCGACGAGTTTCGCGTCGCGGGGACGTAGCTCAATTGGGAGAGCACCGCCTTTGCAAGGCGGGGGTTGAGGGTTCGATCCCCTTCGTCTCCATTCGAGGGCTGCAGGGCTGCAACGGGCCCTGCAGCCCTTGCCCCTGTACACGGCCGCGAGGGGGTGCCCATGCCCCGAGAGCCGGCGTATGCCGCCAAGCGCAGCCAGGATGGCGGAGCGAAGGCGGCATCCGAGCGAGCGAAGGACAGGATGTCCGCAGCGAGCGTCCGGCGACGGGGCGTGGGCACCCCCGAACCCGGTTGCGCGACAGGACGCTTGCTCGATGCCCGAACTCGATCATGTCACCGGCTTGGCGACGCGGGGCGAATTGCACCGCGTGCTCTCGGCAGAGCAGGGGGCTGTCGCGGTGGTGATCTGCGACGTCGTCGGCCTGAAGGCCGTCAATGAGCGGGACGGGTTTCTGGCCGGCGACGCCGTGCTCCGGCAGGCGGCCGAGCGGCTGCGGCAGGCGGCTGCGGAGGCAACGCTCGCCGCGCGGCTGGGGGGGGACGAACTCGTCGGAATCTTCGTAGGCACGGATGCTGCCGCGCGGGCCGAGGCTGTCGCGGCGGCGGTCGCAGGGCCCGGCTCGCCGGCCATGAGGGCTGCGGCGGTGGCGGTGCACGTGGACGAATCGACGGGCTCACTCATCGAACGGGCCTATGCGGCGATGCGCCGTTCCTGAAATACTGTAGAATTCAGTATCGTCCTCCCTCGTTCCGGCCCGCTCATCCCGGCCGGCTCCCCTGACCCACCCCCTGACCCCAGGTTCCCGCTCCCCGTGTCTCCCGACTCCACCGGTTCCCGTCGCACCGATCTCCGCAACATCGCCATCATCGCCCACGTCGATCACGGCAAGACCACGCTCGTGGACTGTCTGCTTCGGCAGAGCGGTCAATTCCGGGCCAGCCAGCTCTCGGAGCGGATGCTCGACTCCAACGACCTGGAAAAAGAGCGGGGCATCACGATCCTCGCCAAGAACATCGCGGTCGAGTGGAAGGGCACGAAGATCAACATCATGGACACCCCCGGCCACGCCGACTTCGGCGGCGAGGTGGAGCGGGTGCTGCGGATGGCCGACGGGGCGCTTGTGCTCGTCGATGCGGCCGAGGGCCCGATGCCACAGACGCGGTTCGTGCTCTCGAAGGCTCTCGAATGTCGGCTGCGTCCGGTGGTCGTCGTGAACAAGATCGACCGGCCCGACGCCCGGCCGCTGGAGGTGCTCGACGAGATTCTCGGGCTCTTTCTCGAACTCGGCGCCGACGACGACCTGGCCGATTTTCCCTATGTCTACGCCTCCAGTCGCGGCGGCTATGCCTCCCACGATCCGGCGGTTCGCGAGGGCACGATGGAGCCGCTCCTCGACCTCGTGCTTGAGAAGATCCCCGGCCCGCTCGTGGACGACTCGGCGCCGCTGCGGATGCTCGTGACCACACTCGACTGGTCCGACTACGTGGGGCGGATCGCCATCGGCCGTGTCGAGTCCGGCACGCTCACCAAGGGCTCGGCGATCGTCCGCTCCACGGCGGCGGGCACGCTCGTGCCGGCGAAACTCGTGGGCGTGCAGTCGTTCGACAAGCTCGGCCGCATCGATGTGGAACAGGCGACGGCCGGCGACAT
>Ga0315900_10006365_pt1 | contig 15875 bp, 16 predicted proteins | sample LakEriMetagenome_FD_203521 | JGI IMG/M metagenome (GOLD analysis project Ga0315900, IMG submission 203521) | Freshwater fungal communities from buoy surface, Lake Erie, Ohio, United States - Buoy 12 MA114 | ecosystem: Environmental > Aquatic > Freshwater > Lake > Lake biofilm | place: USA: Lake...
GGTCACCTCGGGTACCCCCAGCGGCCTGGAGCGGCTTGGGCGGGAATAGGCCGGCGTAGCCGTTGTCTACAGACTGCCGGATGGACTCGAGTGCGGCGGCCTCGCCCCATTTGGCCATTTCGGCGAACTTGCCGACGACCGAGTGCGGCTTGAGGGGTTTGATGTTGCTCTTGCGACGGTGATCGACGTACTCGTCCCATGCCGCGCGGAATGCTGGCGTGTCGAGTTCCGGCGGGAAGGCGAGTTCCGCCGGCTGGACGGGCTCCGGTTCTGATTCCCCGAAAAGTTGCGGCGAAGCCGCGCCTGTCTTTTGGTCTTTACTTCTTCTCTTCTCTTCTCTTCTCTTCTCTGGTCCCGCTTTTGTCACGCTGTCACCGTGACAAATCCGTGACGCACGCTTGCGTTCTGTGGCCAGAGCCCTTGATTTTGCGCCGTCAGACAGGTGCCGGTCCCAATTTGGGAAGGACAGGCCGGTTTCGGACTCGACCAACCAGCCCGCGGCGATCATGGCGGACGCGAACCCGCTCATGTGAACGTGACAGTCAACCCAGTCCCGTGTCACGCCGACAACGTGACCATCTGCGGTGTGATCTGTCGCCCATGACCAGAGCTTCATCAGGCGGCCGGTGATGGCATATGCGTCAGCGTGCAACTGCGCGGCCATGCGGATGACCTCGGGCGCGTCTGTCAGGTTGGTTCGGTACTTGATCCAGTCCATGAGTTATCCTGCCACTCTCACCCGCACCACCCCGCCGGCCTCGACGGGCATGCGCGTGATCTGCTTCCGCGTGATCTGGAAGTCGTTCTCGAACACCCCGGCGTGCTGCAACGCGTCAAGTAGGGGCTTCTCGATGTTGTCCAAGTCCCTGATCCGCTTGTCCGGCGGGCTGGCGTAGATGTCGATTTCGACGGGGCCGGTGATCTTGGTGAACACCTCGTCACGCAGGGCGGCGATGACCAGCAGGCGGAACGTCTTGGCGTCGGGCTTCAAGTACACTCCGCCGCGGGGCCTGCGCCCGTAGTAGTTGTTGATGCTCGGCGGCCATGGCAGGGTGAACGTCAGGGCTTGGCTCATGTGTTCCTCGCGTGCCAAAGTTTCTTGGTGATGGCCTCGCGGCTGGTCTCGAAGTTCCGCTTTGCCCAGTTGAGGAATCGGACTGCGGCCGGGCTCATTCCCTCAGCGGTCACGCCGTCTTTGGCTTGCTGGATTGCCCGATCCCTGAGCCATTGGCAGGTTTCGCACGGGCAGTCTGGGTGCGGGCATTGCGACTTTGCCGCGGCCGTTCCTGGGTACTTCTCACTGTTCATCGCAGCACCTCCGCCTTACCGATCCGCTCGTGGGCCAACTTGATGTACTCGGCGTTCAGCTCGATGCCGACGTAGTTGCGGCCCTCACTGACCGCTACCGCCCCGGTCGTGCCGGAACCGTTGAACGGGTCCAGCACCAGCCCGCCCACCGGGCACCCCGCCAGCACGCACGGACGGATCAACTCTGGCGGGTACGTTGCGAAGTGGGCACCCTTGTACGGGCGGGTCACAACAGACCAGACGGAGCGACGGTTGCGGGTGCCAGTCGGCTTGTACTCGTTGCCCGACTTAGTGGCGTATTTCGGATCGTCGCTCTCACCGTACTTCACGCCCCCGAATCGCGGCTGTTTTGACGCTCGCCCCAGTTGGTGTTCGCCGGTCTTGCCTGTATGAAAGTTGCTGCCGTTGTGCCCGGTGATTGCCTCTTCCTTCATCGCCTCACTATCGAAGTGGTACCGCTCACTCTTGGCCAGCAGAAAGATGTACTCGTGGGCCTTCGTACAGCGGTCGCGGACACTCTCTGGCATCGGGTTCGGCTTGTGCCAGATAATGTCCTGCCGCAGATACCAGCCGTCCGCCTGAAGTGCAAAGGCGACACGCCACGGGATGCCGAGGAGGTTTTTCGGCCGCTGATCCCCGCCGGGTCGAACAAAGTTGATGCCGCCGTTCGCCAACTCTGGCGTGCCGCTGCACTCGTAGATGTTGCCCCCGGTACTGCCATACGAATCCCCCAGATTCAACCACAGTGTTCCGTCATCTCGTAGCACGCGACGCACCTCACGGAACACCTCGACCATCTTGCTCACGTACTGGTCCGGGGTCGGCTCCAACCCGATCTGGCCCGCCACGCCGTAGTCCCGCAGCCCGAAGTAAGGCGGTGACGTGACGCACGTGTTGACCGTGCCGTCGTTGAGCGTGCGGAGCATGGCCACGGCATCGCCGTGGAGAATCTGCCAACCCATGCCGGATGCGATTGTGTTCATCCCTCACCCTCCACGGCACCGAGCGCGGGCCTACTGCCTGACTCGGCCAGCACTTCGTTGGTGTCAGTGTCAACAACCCGGACGATGCCGGAGTACATGGCGAACACTTCGATTTTGTCGCCGCGGGCCTTGGGCAGTTTGACGCGGACAGAGTGGATCTGCCCGACAAGTTGCTCGTTTGGCCGCAGGAACCGGTGATAGGGCCGGGGCGGATGGGTGGGTGAGTTTGGCATGAATGCTCTTCTCTGGACTCGAACCAGATTGACTTAGGTGGTGGGCTTTGGGTACCCGGCCCGTTCGTCGCTTGTTGCAGCGACTGCTTTTACCACCGCAACGTGTTCCCGCCACGCCGGAAGAGCGAATGGATTACTGGGTCTTGAGTTTGCTGCGGTAGCGGCGGAGCAGGGCGGGGTCAACTCGATACTTCTTTGCCAGTGTCCGGATTCGATTTCCGGGCAGTGCGAGATCAGAGGCGATCGCATTGCGAGCTTCTGCGGACAGCCGCTTTTTTGGATGTCCTATCTTGCTGCGGCCTTTCTCCTTCATGTCTTTCATGTTGTCAGTGTGTGTTCCTGGGCGCAGATGATCCGGGTTCACGCAAGCCGGGTTGTCGCAGGTGTGCATGATGCAGTTTCCGGGCAGGTGTCCGTGGTGGATCATGAATGAGACGCGGTGTGAGTAGCTTGTGATTCCGTACACCCAGAACCGGCCGTATCCATCCCTGTCCCTTCCTGCCGTCCACTCCCAGCACCCGCCGGGAATCTTGCTCACCTTCTTCCAGAAGTTTCTCAGTTGCCGGTCGGTCAGTTTCATGTGTTGCTCCGTGTGTTCCGAAAATCCCGCCGGGTCCGTTAGTTCCCGGGGGATGGAGGAGAGAGAGATTTCAGTTGGCGGCAGGCTTGGGGTCGAGCTTGCCGGAGGTGAGGGCGTTTTCGAACTCGTCCATCTGTGTCTGGCTGGCGATCAGGTAGGAATCGATCTCGTTCTTCTTGCACCAGCGACCGAGGTACTTGTCAAGCAGGTCAGGTCCGATGTTCCTGGCCTTGGCGATGCGGTCCATCCGTTCCAGCCAGTCGTCCGGCGAGATGACAGGGAACGCCTTGGTTTCTGCGACGGGCTGCTCGACCATCTTCCCGGCGTCAGGAACATGCTCGACCTTTGTGTTGACCTCAACAACATGGTCAACGATGACAGCCGGAGCCTCAGCAACAGGCGCGGGATTGCGGAGCTTGTCGGCGACACTGACGCGGGCGGCGACCGGGGCACCGTTGACCGGGGCGTCGGCCTGCTCCATTTCCTCGGTGGCGTAGAGCCCGCTGAGGTCGTCAGGGAATGCTTTGCGGAGTGCCTGCGCCTCCGCGCATTTGGCGATCTGGTTGGCGGGCATCTTCTTCCACATTGGCCCGTTGGCACAAAACTCGTCGAACCGGGCGATGCCCCAGACGGGATCAGTGAAGCCGGAGCGGAGGACGCCAACCTTTGCCGCGGCGGGGGGCTTACTGGACAGCCAAACGTCCTTCCAGACTCCATCCTCGCCACACCAGAATGGGCCTTGCTGCCCGGCGTACTGCTTCGACCGCTGGGCGATGACGCGGAACCCGTCAATGCCCGTCTGAATCGTCATGACACCCTGGCGGACGATGGCGTAGATCTGGCGGGCAAACGGGTCGAGCCCGGTGCGTGCACAGTTCTGGCAGAACAGTTTAAACTGAGACTCGTTGAGGTCGCGGGCGATGGTCTGCCGAAGTTCGGCAAGGTCGGACGATTCCCAGTTGCCCAGACGGGCGAGGGCGTTGTCTTGGTACTGCCGTGCGAGTGCTGTTGTCTGTGTCATGCTTCACCTCCGACCATGCTGAGGCCGCCGCTGGTCATGGCCCATGCGGGGATTCCAATCTCGATCACGTTGTCCTGATAACCCGGGTACTTGCCGGTCTTGCGGGCTGAGGCGACGGCTGCCATGAGTTGTGCGCGGATGTGTTCGCCTTCGCCGAGCGTGTCGGGTGCGGCCTCGTAGACAGCGACCCCGTGCGGCGCCGAAGACTCGACGGCGATCCAGACAAACGAAGCCTCGATGCCGAGCGTGCGGCGTATGGCTTCAAGGTAAATGGCGGCCTGCAAGTGGTACTGATACTGCGCGATGGTGCGGCTGAACGCTGACGGCCGGGCGTCCTGTGTGGTTTTCAGGTCGCAGACGATCCCGTCGTCGATCCATGCGTCCATCCTCGCCTTGCAGAGCAAGCCGGTGGCAGGGTCGGTCCAGACGGCAGTTGCTTCGTTGCGGCGCGGCAGGGCGAGCAAGGTTGCCGCGGTGCCGTGTGCCTGGATGGCGCTGGCCATGGAGTTGATCGTGTGAACGTCGTCGTGCTGGATCACGGTCTTGCCAGCCGATGCCGCGGCGAAGGCTGCCCGTGCGGCCTTGCCTTCCTTGGTGCGGCCGTCGACGTCAGGTTCAACGATGACGCTGCCGCGAAACTCCGCCGGCTCGAAGACGGCAAGGTGAACCGCCTGCCCGAGTGCCATTGCTGGCGTCTGGCTGGTCGGGTTGTCGAGCGAGTGCCGGTAGTGGGCGAGCGACCGGGCCGCGTGCTTGATCGTCGAGAAGTTGATTGCCTCGATGGCGTCGTAGTCCGCGCGGGGCACGTCGGGGTAGAACCCCGGAGTCTGGATTTTTGGTGTCGTTTCCATGTGTGTGAAAAACGGCCGGAGCGGGGTTCGCAGGTCACACCAGCCCCAGCCGTAAGGAGTTAGTCAACGGGGTGGGTTTCGAGAGGAAGGAGACAGAGAGGCAGGAGGAACGCAGCAAGGAGGATGAAGGCGATCACTGGCCGTCCTCCTTGCTGATTTCCTTTTCCATCCGCGTGTGCATGTCGGCGAGGACGCGGACAAATTCAAGGGTGGCGCGGCCGTCAAGGCTGACCGAATCGGCACTCACCTCAACGGCGTACTCGCCATTTCGGGCAACCGCCTTGACGTTCACGCTGTCGCCATTGGCGGCTTCGATGGTCGTCTCGATGATGATTTGTCCGTGCTTCACTTGCCACCTCCGACGATGGCGCGGGCAAGGCGATGGCCGCCGGCTTCGCTTGGGTCGCGGCCGAGTGCTTCGCTGATCGAGCGGGCAAGGTCCTTCTCGGCCTGCCAGCGTTCGACCGCCTCAGTGATCGCGTCGTCTTCGCGCTTCAACTGGGCTTCGCGTGCTTCCTGATTGTCGTGGTCTTCCGGGTGGTCCCGGCCGCTGGTGCACTGGATCATTCCAGACGCTCCTTATGTCGCTGTGCGGTGCTGCTTGGCGGCGACAGACGCTTGGGCAGGTTGCGGGATAGTCCCGCGGGGAAAGTTTACTGTAGATCGTCACGCCGTCAAGTTTTCTTGAGCAGGTTTCTGATTTTGTTGATAAGTTTTCGGCGGCGCTCACAGATTGAAAGCAGGGTGCGCGCGTAAAAAAGCCCCCGGCGGCGGGGGCTGTAGTCGGCGGGTGGTCACTGGGCGGACGAAAGAAAGTCGTAGACTTGGGCAAGCCGGGCGGGGTGCATGTGCTGCCGGCGGTGGAGCCAGTGCCCGATGTAGCATTTGCTGACCCCCAGCGCCCGGGCAAGGGCTGCGGGGTAGACAGCTGCTGGCGTGGTCCGCTGCGCCGCCTGGAAGGCCTCTAGGGCGGTCGCGTTGGCCTGGGCACGTTCGGCCGCGGCTTCGGCGCGTGCGGCTTGGACGGGGTTGAGGGTCATAAGGCGACGGGCTCCCGGTGGGTTGGTTGGTTGACGTTGAACGTGTCGCCGGTTGCTGTGAGTGTCCAGCGTTCGGCGCGGTATCCGGCGCCGCGGTGCTCGCGGTACAGGTCAAGCCACGAGGCAAGCAAGGCGCGGCCGGCGGATGTGTCCGGCGCCTGCGTCATGCCTTGCCCGGACGGGCTGACGATGACTAGGACGGTGGTTGTGGTCACTTGCGGGACTCCTTGTCGCTGGCGTAGAACTTGGCGGTATCGATTTCTCCGAATCCTGCCGACAAAAGGGTGAGTCGATGGCGGTTGCGAGTGTCTACGGCTTGCATTTCGTCGCTGTCTGCGTCGCTCGGGTACTGCTCGACGATTCCGAATCCTCGGTCCAGTCTGTCCAGCACTTCACGCATTGACAGGGCGGCCGTCTGTGCTTCCGCCTTGTCTATCGCTCGCTGCTTGGTGCACGCGCAGCAGCGGCACGGGCACGGGTCGCCCCAGTGGTCAGTGTCCATTACCAAGGTGTGTGCCAAACCGTGCATTTGCATGGCGTTGGCAAGGTCAATCCCGACGGTGGCTAGTGTCATACTGCGTTCTCCTTGTGTGCTGGCGGAATGCCAGAATCGGCCGGCGGGGCTTTCACCCGGCCGGGCGGGGTGTTAGGCTGTGGCGCCGGTGACGGCAAGGGCGGCCCGCCATCCCGCCTCGTTGGCCAGACGCTGCCAGACCCCCAGCGACGGAGACCAGCGGAAGCCGGACGATTTCAGGCGCTCGATTGTCTCGCGCGGCGGCTTGCCGTCGTAGGCGATGCGAACCCGCATATCGGTCTTGTCCTCCTCGATCTTGCCGCCCGGGAAACTGGCTGAGCGTGCCGCCTGCGCTTTCAACTTGGTCAACTGGTCCAAACGCTGCTCCATGCGGCGGATGTTGGCCGAGTTGTTCGACAGTTCAAACGCGGGAAAGCCCATGCCGTACCCTGGCTGATTGATCAGAAGTTGTGCGGCAATCAGGGGTTTGATCCCGAGCCCGACCAGTTCCGCGGTCTTCTGCTCGTCGGTCGCCTTCTTGCGAACGATCTTATTGGCCTCACGCATCGTCTCCTGCAACGTCTTTGCCTTGTCGATTTCGGTTTGCAGCTGCTGGGCTGCGTCCGCCTGGTCGGTGCGGATGATGCCGGACGCGTTCGGGAACATGCGGCGGAGGATTGCGGCTTCTGCGCGCTCGGGGAAGCTGGCAAGCTCGGCCATCTTGTTATCAGCCCATCCGCCATACTTCCGCATCCGCTCCGTGGGGAAGTTGCTCGGGCCGGTGATCATCGGCGACACGACGCGCGAATAGGACCCCAAGTACTCATGCCAGCGGGTCAGCAGGCCCATACGGAACCGCTCAAGCTCAAGCCACAGGGCCGCCCGCTGCTCATCGGTCGTGGCCTTGGCCTCCAACCGATCCCGGACGGCCTCGAACGTGCGGACGTAATCGGCCCGGGCCGAAGCGCCGCGTTTCTCTGGTGAGAATGAGACGCCAGAGAAAGCCCGTTCGGCGAGTTCCTGCGGGATGTCGTCAATCGACGCGACCGGGCGGCGTGCCCCGAGTTGTGCCGATGGCGTCTGCGTGCATGGTGGGGCGTCGAGCATGGCGAAAAGTCCAAGTTCCATTGTGCGTTTCCTTGTGAGGAAGTGGGAAGGAAGAAACAATCGGCCGGCTCGACCGTCAAGCCGAGCGGCCGGGGTGGGTCAACCGAGCGGGATCATGTTGTGCGTCTGCTGCTCAACGTCGACGCCGGCGGGGAACATGTGCGGCCAGTAGGCAAACACTGTGAGGCTGCCGCCCACAACCTTTCCGCCCAGCGATTCGACAGCCAAAATCAGCTGTCGCCAATTCCAGTTGCCGCGGCGGGTCTGGTGCTCCGTCAACGGCTCGTTGCACTTCTTGACCTCAAAGGTCACAACTGCCCGGGCGTGCTTGGTGATTCGCTCGACGTGCCGGGCGATAACCGGCGGGCAAGCGTTGGACGTGCGGGCGATTTCTGCGGCGAGACGGAGGCGGGCGAGTTCTTGCGGTTTCATACCTGTTCCTTGTGAGGGTTGCCCGACAACGCGTCGGGTGTACTGAACAATACACCAGACTATCGACCTGGGCAATGGACCGGTAAACTTTTCCCGCTATTCATTTGAAATGGATATACGCCCGGGGGTGCTTTTTCGTGGTGACGCTTGACCGGGCGTAGTGGGTGGGCTTGAGTTGTGTGAGTGAAACGCCCTGCGTTCCTTGTGGCCGCCGCCCTGGTTAACCTCGGGGCGGCGGTTGTTTTTGGCTTTCGCCTTTTCCGGCAGGGCTTTTGCCTTTCCTGCCTTCCCAAACAACATTGAGCGAAGCGAACTCCGGCGATGCACGCCAAGACACACGCGGCTTCAAAGCACAATACAAAGTGCATTTAATACGATGGCAAAGTCCGAAAAGCAACGCTTAACGCATATCCAGTTCACGAAAGTGCCTCTTCTGATCCGAAAGCGGGGATTTTGCGGCGCGATTTGGATATGCAGCGCGGATTGTTGCATTTTTTGTCTCAAAATACCTCTCAGCTGAGGTGTCCCCTCAATGTCCCCGGAGACATGTGGGGGACAAGTGGCGATTTTGAAGAATGGTGGCACATTTTGGGAAAGCGCGGTATGCTGGGTTCATGGAGAACGACAAAAACAGCGAGCTGGCCCCGTGCGTTGAGAGTGTCGCCGGCGGGTTCGTGCTGGCGTCGCTTGCCTGGTTCTTCCTGCTGCTCTGGACGGGCTCGCCGATGGGTTGGGGCCTGCTGCTGTGGTCTCTGATCATGGGCGGCGCCTTCTCTGTTGTCGCCTGGGTGCCTGTGGCCGCCTGCCTGTCTGGGCTTAGGGCTGGCCGGCGGTAGCCTTTGCCCGCTTGACGGCTTCCCGGATGGCGTCCAGCTGCTGCCGGCGCCATGCCCCGCGCTCTGCTGCTGGGGCATCCTTGCCGGGCCCGCGGCGGATCAGCCCGTCCAGCACTTCCCCGCGCTCCTTGGCGTTCTTGCCCCGGACCAAGGGCACCAGCACACGGCCGGCGGCCTCCGGGCTGCCTGCTGCTGCCGCTTCATCCAGCAACCTGGACCGGTCGGCCGGCTTCTCGCCGGGCGTGTCCGTGGCTCCTCGGATGCCCTGCCGCCCGATGTTGAGGATGGGCATGCCGGGAAAGCCGATGCCCGGGAGCAACGTGTCGTAGACCGCGGCGCCGGCTGCCTTGGCTGCTGCTGCGGTCGTCTTGGCGTTCGGGTCGCGGATGTTGTTGCCGATGGCCTCCGCGGCCTGCTGGATTCGGCCGGCGGAACCGAGAACAAAATCGATCGTCGCGCTCGGCGTGTCCGTCGACGCATCAAACCGGGTGGAGCCCTTGCCGTCTGCCGTCTTCCGTGCGATGTCTACGGCCGCCTGGCCGCCCAGAGGCAGGATCAAGCCGGCAACGTTGGCCCCTGCCGCCTTGGCCCAGTTGCTCGGGTCCGTCATGGCTCGCCAGCGCCGGTCGAATTCATCATCGTTCCCGCTGAGCCCCGCGGCAATAAGCCCGACGACCGGCCCGACGCCCGCGATTCGGAGCCCGGTTGCGGCCATGATGCTGGGGAGTTCTGAGGCGATGGCGCGGACCATGCCCGCATTGCCGCCGTCGCGCCGGGCTCGCTTGATGCGGCTCAGCTGCGTTTGCGTGTCGGACGTGAACAAGGTGAACGCGGCGCCGCCGGTCCTGCGGGTCTTGATGTTGGCATAACTTTGATCAAGGGTACTGCTGGCGTTCTGCGTGTCCCGGATCGCCGCCTCTGCTGCCAGCACGGCCGCGCGTTCGGCTGCCTGGCCTGTGAGGCCCGCCGCCTTGGCTCGCCTGCGTTCGACCGCTAGAGCGACCTTGGCCACATTGCTCTCGGCCTTGGAGAGCAGGTTCACGGCTGAGAATGCCCGCTGCAGCGCGTTCCATGCGTCCCGGCCTTCCCACTGCTTCAAGTTGGCCCAAACGGCACCCATCGCCCGCTTGAACCCTGCGGACTTGCCCCCGCCCTCAACCATGCCGACCATGCGAAGGGCAGGGTCGCCGTTGTACCGATGGTCAAAGTAGCCCGAAACCTCGCTCATCTCCTGAATCGTGATCTTGGCCGCGTCCGGGGCTGCTGCTGCCATCTCCTCGGCCGTGTACCGGTCGAGCATTCGGGTAATACCCGCCTGCTGCAAAAGCATCGTGTTCGGGTTGAGGCTCAGAAGCGCCTTTGCCCGGGCTGAGTTGAGCCATGAAACGACCTTGCCGATTGGCGTTTCGGTGTTCTCGGCCCCGGTGAAGGCGGCGAGCATCGTTTTCATTCGCGGATGCGCCTTCGGCCCGTGCTTCTTGGCGATGGCCTGGACGATCAGCGGGTCCTTTGCGATGCTGATAGCGTTGCGCAGGGGCTCGGCCATGTGCGCCAACTGCATCGCCCCGTCTAGGTGCTGCTCCGTGCGGCCCCAGATGGACCGGATGACGATCGGCGTGCGGAAATCGTTGCCGCGGGCCTCGGTGAATCCGGCATCCTCGGCGATCTTAAACAGGACGTTCGACGGGTTGAATCCCTCGAGCGTCTCGACCTGCCGGCCGCTCTGCTCCATGTCACGCTGACGCGGCCAATACTCGGGCATCGCCTCGGGCTCGTACCCCTTCAAGCGCCGAAACGCCGTGAACACCTCGGGCCGGGTCGATTCGACGACCTTTTTGAGCATCTGGGCAGCCTTCCGCTGCTCGGGCGTCAGGTTGTCCGTGGCCGCTTCAATCTCGGCCAGTGTCGGGTACATGTTGCCCGCCGCGGTGTTGGGCGTCTTGAGGACGATCGGCGTCCCCTTGGCCAAGTGGGCGCGCGTGCTGGGGTCCGTGGCGCTGGCGTGCAGGTCCATCAGGTCCGCGACGGTCATGCGGATCGTCTTGCCGCCGAGTGTGACGGTTGCCCGCTGTGTCAGGGCCTCGCCGAGAAGCCCGTCGGCGACCTGGGCATCTACCAGACCTTCATACCCCGCCGTGCGTGCTGCTGCATCCATCGCCTCTCGGAGTTCACGCATCCGGGCCAGTTTGGCGGATTCGCCGCGGCGGAGGTCGTCAACCATGACCGCGTGCAAGGCGGATTCGGCTGCCGGCACACCTTCAATCTTGCCGACGGTCTCAGCCATGTTGTCGGTACTGTTGAGCAACGCCCGGGCCTTCTCGGCTGCTGACAGGTCCGCCGGGAGCCCGTTCTTGTCGAGCTTGCGGTCGGGCTGCTTCTCGATGTTGCCGATGGCCTGGGCCTTGGCTGCCGCCAGTGTCATGCCCCGCCCGCCGTTGATGCGGGCCGTCTCGGCCTTGTGTTCGGCGATGATGGCCCCGATCGCCTGCTCGGCCTGCTCGATCCGCAAGGCGGCCTCGGCCAACTGCTTATCGCTGAAACGCTGCCGCGTGCCCGGGGCTGCCCGCTTGAACCGGTCCATGTCGGCCTGTGCCCCGTCAAGGATGGCGCGGATCTGGTTGCGGCGGTCCTGCGTCAGGCGCTTCATCTCGCCTTTGCTCGTCATCGACAGCACGCGGGCCCGGGCGAGTTTGCCGGTCCGCTTGAGCATGACGGTCTGCACGGACTTCTGAGCCCGGATCAGGTCGGCGAACGTCTTGGCCTTGGCGACGGCCGAGAGAAACCGGCCCCGGTCGGCGGGCTTGATGTTCCGGGTGATGACGCCGATGAGCGCCTTCTTGACCGTGCGCGCGGTCTGGGCGGTTCGCTTGGCCTTGTCGTCGATGGCTGCCCGAATCTCGATGAGTTCGGCCTTGGCCTTGGCGGTTGCCTCGCGCTTGCCCTGGCGGTAGCCCTCGACGGAGGCTTTAACCTGCTGCTTTAGAGCCTTGCGCAGCATCCGTGCCGCGTCGGGCTGGTTGCCCTGCCCGGTGATCCGCTCAACCCGCTGCCGGACACTCTCGATCTTGGCGGCTCGCTCCTCCTGGCTCATCTTTCCAGCCTTGAACGCCTCGGCGGCTACCTTGGCCTGCTGGGCGAGCTGCTTCTTCAGCCCTGCCCGCTCGGTCGTCGTCACCTTCTCGCTCTTGGGCGTGGTGACGCCGGTTGCCCGGTTGATCTGCTGGGCGGTCTTGCTGGTCTCAGGCTTGTCGCCGGTGGGGCGGGCAAAGCGGATGTCGGGGTTGTCGGCGATGAAGGTGCCTTGGTTGCCGGTGGCGGACTTGATCTGAGTGGAGTCAAAAACCGTAAACGTGGTGGTAGCTCGCGTTGATTTGGTGTTGTTGTAGTTGTCCTTAACGTTGCGAATAAGAACTCCGTCCGATCCTGCGGCCTTGGCTTGATCGATCACGTCGGAAGTTTTTCCAACCTGCTGTGCGTCTCGCCATTCTTTGCCTGCGGCCTCGACGATTGTCGGATTGGTCAGTCGGATGTATGCGGCAATGGTCTTTGGTTCGGCGTTCTGGTAGTCAAACGCCCGTCGGTCGTCGGCGTAGCTGGCTGCTGTTGCTGGGTCTGACGCAAACCAGAATGCGCCATCTCCACCCATGCCATATCGCTGCTTGGGGGATTTGAACACGGCTTCCTGCTGCAAAAACCGCCCATCAGGTGTTCCGTGGTAAACAACGCGCGGCCTTCCCTGCCCATCCACCACCTTTGAATCCCCAAACCACCGCCAGAACGCGCGGATGCCGTCCTCGGTCGGGTGGATCGGCTTGCCGTCACTGTTGACCGTTGGCCGCTGGGTACCGTCAACGTCGATAGTCTCAGGCATCGCCCGTGCAAACAGCCTCCCCGTCGCCTTCTCCGCCTCCGCCGATTTCAGCCGGAGCCGGTAGTCTGCGGCGGATTCGCCCTCGCGCTGGGGTGCCGTGGCGTTGGGGGCTGTGCCGTCCGGGGGCTTCGGCGCCGGGCTGGTGTCAAATAGCGACCCCTGCCGCCCACCTTGCGGTCCAACGTCGCGGCCGTGGAATAGGCCGAGTTGGCCGGGGGCTTCGCGGGAAAAGTTGAGTTTCTTGCTGCTGGGGTCGAACGTGCCGCGGTTGCCGGTGGCCGATTTGACCTGACCGTCGTCGAACGGGATCCAGACGTTGTGCTCAACGCCGCCGCTCTTGCCGCCAAGGTCTTTGATGCCGTCGTAGCCCTTGCTGGCCAGAACCTTGGTCACCCAGTCCGGTATCGAAGTCCATGCGTGCGCGGTGTTGTTCTGAACGTCCTCGCGCAGCCGGCCCATCCATTCGGATGCGGACACGTTTCGCTTGTCCCATTGGTCAGCACCCCAGTTCTGCACCGACCGCTGCCGGTTGGCGGATCGCTGGAAGTCGTCCATGATGGCGGCGACGTTCTCGGGCGATGTGGCAAACGGGTTCTGGATGGACAGGTGAACCGGCAGGACGGCCGGATAGGTGGCATTGGGATCGGCATAGGCAACCTTGCTGGTGTCCATGCCGCCGAGTTCAAGCACGCGGATGAAGTCCCGTTCGCTGTCGAACAACGCTCCGCTGCTGAGCCAGATTTCTTTGGCCGCCTTGAGGACGTTGCCGCGTGCCTGGCGAATCTCGTAGGCCCAGCGGTCGCCGCCGGACATGCCGTATTCCTTGGGTCCGCCAAGGCGATAGGTGCTGGACTCGTTGCCATCAGGGTCAATGCTGGTGACGTGCGGCAGCTTCTCCGTGATGATGGCCCGCTCCTGCGGGCTGAGCATGAACCATGCCCGGTCGATATCAACCGTCGCGCGTGAACCTGCGGGCTTGTACTGAAACCACTCCGCGTAGTCAGATGGCGGTTCTAGGCTGGTGTCCTGCTTGTTGGTTGCGTAGCTGCTGGCGAGAGCTGGGTCGTCGGTGAAAAACGACATTGGCCCGGACGTTGCCCGGGTCTTGCGGAACTGGTTGCCGATCCGATCCGGGCGGCGCGTGCCGTGGTACATGACGATGGGGCGGCCCTGATCGTCAACTGCCTTGCTGTCTTTGAACCATCGCCAGAATGCTTTGACGCCCTCGGCCGTTGGGTGAATCTGCTTGCCGGTGCTGGTCGTTGTCGGGCGGCGGACTCCATTGACCTCGATATGCGTCGGCAGGTCTTCCGGGACCGTGGCCGGGGCGTTGGATGATCGCCCAAACGCCGGATCAATCCCCTCGGGCTGCCCGCGCGCCATCTGATCGGCAAACGCGTTACGCTGGGCTCCCGCTGTGGTGCCTGTGCCGGGCTCGTAGTTCTCGACCGGGAGAACGTCCCACATGCTGACCAGCACGCGCGGGCCGTCGGTCTTGATGGTTCCAGCCTCGCCAGCGAACGGGTCGGCGTTGGGGTCCGCCTTGGTCGTCTCGGTCTGGAAATACGTGCTTGCCGCCTCGACAGTGATGCGGCCGGGGATGCCAAGGATCGTCAGCCGGGAGCCGTCCGGCAGGCTGTCGGGGTGCATCGGCTGGGCGTTTTTCGGCGACGGCAGGCGGTTTTCGTTGTCCCGCTGGGCGTATTCCTCAAGGATCAGCCGGGCCAGTGCGGCGCGGCCTGAGACGCTGCCGTCGTCCTGTGCCGCCTCAAGGGCCTGCCGAATCTCCGATGATCCCGCCTTGCGGATGATGTCAAGGAAGGCATCTTCACCGATGGCGGCGATGGAATCGGCGGCGGAGAGGCTGCCTGTCGCCTTGCGGCGGCCCATCGTCTTGCGGTCGCTGACGTTGGCGTTGGCCAACTCGCCGGGCATCCGGCCCTTCTTGTTGAGCGCGTAGTTGGTGCCGAATTCTTGGCCCTGGACCCGCTCGAAGTTGGCAATGTCCGCCTCGGCACTTGTCCGAATGTCGCGCGTGTCCTCGATGGCCGCCCGGATCAGGCTGCGGATCGTGAACGCCTTCTTCCAACCTGCCCCGTCAATCTCGGGCACGGGCTGGCCTGTGGCGACGGCGCGCAGGTAGGGCTCCAACTTCTTGAATACGGCCTGTTCACGGCTGCCGCGGCCGGCCAACCTGGCGATGGCATCGGCAACACGCTTGGCGAAGTCCTTGAACACCTGGACCAGTGACGGATCGACCGGGGCTTTTCCGGCAAGGATGTACTCGACGAACTGCCGGGCAAAGAACTCGGCCTCGTTGGACCATCCGTAGGCGATGCCTTCCTTGGTGTCGGCGAGTCCGGTCTTGTTGAGTGCCTGCCGGGTCGCGCGGTCGGCCTTGGCTTCCTTGTAAATCCGCTCGACGGCTGCCCGCTGGCCCGGGGTCAGCACCGCGTCGTAGCCGAAGTGCGAGACTTCTTCGAGGGCGACGGCAAAGTCCTTGGTATCCGGGTCGGCCTTGGGGTTGCGTCCTGCCAGACCATCGGCGAACGTGATCGCCCACCCGCGGCCGTTGGGCTCGGTCATGCCGGGCCGGGGCTGGCCCTTCTCGTCGGTGACGGTGCCGCGCTTGATGTCAAGCTGTGCCAGCCGTTCCGCCGGATACTTTACCAGAATGTCCGCCACCAGTGCGGCCGTTGCCGGGGCCAGCGTGCCCGAATCGGTCAAGTCGTCAAGGGATGCGGCAAGGCGGGAACCCTGCTCGCCACGGGCACGTAGGTTCTCGACCTGCGGGGATCGGGGTACGCTTGGGGATGAAGCAGGTGATGCACGATCTGACGACGATTGACCGTTCGACGCTTGAGCGGCGGTTGGAGAGGTTGAACGCGGTGCTTGACCAGACTCGGCCTGAGCCGGAGCATCAGCAGGTAGTTCGGCAACTTGTGATGATGCAGGACCGGTACGGGACTGAGGCTGGTTGCCGGGTGCTTGAGATGACGCGGACGGAGGCTGAGGATTTGCGCCAGCGGATGATTGACGAACTGGCACGCCGGACGATGTGGGAGAGGCGGAAGGCTCTGCCGGAGCATTGGCGGAAGA
>Ga0315900_10006367_pt1 | contig 15872 bp, 21 predicted proteins | sample LakEriMetagenome_FD_203521 | JGI IMG/M metagenome (GOLD analysis project Ga0315900, IMG submission 203521) | Freshwater fungal communities from buoy surface, Lake Erie, Ohio, United States - Buoy 12 MA114 | ecosystem: Environmental > Aquatic > Freshwater > Lake > Lake biofilm | place: USA: Lake...
ATGAGAAGGGTGAGGCAAATCCGGGGGATGTTGTAAAGATCATGGAGACACGCCCGATCAGTAAGACTAAGCGTTGGAGACTGGTGGAGATCATCGAGAAGGCGAAGTAATTTCCGGCAGGAAGTTCTAGAAAAATAATTGTTTCAATTGTCGTGTTATAAGCACGACACAAAGCAAAATAAAATGATTCAGCAGGAAAGCAGGCTCAACGTAGCTGACAACAGTGGTGCAAAGGAAGTACTCTGTATCCGGGTTCTCGGGAACAGCGGTCAGGATTATGCCAAGATCGGTGACAAGATCGTTGTAACCGTTAAAGATGCCATCCCCGCAGGTGGTATCAAGAAAGGTACAGTGACCAAAGCCGTTATTGTGCGCACCAAGAATAAATTACGCCGCAAGGATGGCAGTTATATCCGTTTTGATGACAACGCAGTGGTTCTGCTGAACCAGTCTGATGAGCCTCGCGGAACGCGTATTTTCGGCCCGGTTGCCCGCGAACTCAGGGATAAAGGATACATGAAGATCATTTCACTTGCACCTGAGGTACTTTAATTCATTATACCATTCTCAAAGGAGAATAAAACTATAGTCAAACATGAGCAACAGATTCAAAGCCAAGTTCAATATCAAGAAAGGTGATTCCGTAGTGGTGATTACCGGAGATGATAAGGATCTGAAAAAACCCAGGAAGGTATTGGAAGTATATCCTGATGATTCGAAGGTACTTATTGAGGGCGCTAATATCGTGACCCGTCATACCAAGCCTTCGGCTCAGAATACCAAGGGTGGCATGATCAAGAAAGAAGCCCCCATCCATATCAGCAATGTTATGCTTTGGGACGCTAAGAAGGGCGAGCCTACCAAGGTGAAACGCACTCGCGAGAATGGCAAATTAGTTCGTGTATCTAAAATTTCAGGGGAGGTTATTAAATAATGAAAACAGCAGCATATACTCCAAGGTTGCAGAAGAAGTATCACGAGGACGTGATCCCTGCACTGCAGAAGAAGTTCAGCTATAAAAGCAGCATGCAAACGCCAAAGCTTACCAAGATCTGTATCAACAGGGGTGTGAATGGCGCGGTTGCAGATAAGAAGCTGATCGATATTTCCATCGAAGAGTTGACGACTATTACCGGTCAGAAAGCGGTTGCTACCATATCCAAAAAGGATATCTCAAACTTCAAACTCCGTAAGGGTATGCCTATTGGCGCGCGCGTTACACTCAGGGGTGTGAAGATGTATGAGTTTTTGGACAGGTTGATCGCTGCCGCGTTGCCACGTGTACGTGACTTCAAGGGTGTTAGTGAGAAGGCTTTCGATGGCAGGGGTAACTATACACTGGGTGTCACAGAGCAGATCATTTTTCCTGAGATCGATATCGATAAAACGAATAAGATCACGGGTCTTGATATCACCTTCGTGACAACTGCGAAGAACAACGAAGAGGCTTACGCGCTGCTTACAGAGCTGGGCATGCCTTTCCGTGACATGAGAAAAGAAAAAGCATAACTAAATAAATAAAATCAGCAATGGCTAAAACATCAGTAAAGGCCAGGGAACTTAAAAGGCAGAAAATGGTGAAGAAGTTCGCTGAAAAGCGGGCTACACTCAAAGCTGCCGGAGATTGGGCGGGACTCGACGAGTTGCCAAAGAATTCTTCAAAAGTTCGCCTGCACAACAGGTGCCAGCTTACAGGTCGTCCACGCGGTTATATGCGTTACTTCGGCATGTCGAGGGTGACTTTCCGCGATATGGCTCTGGCAGGTAAGATCCCAGGGGTTAAAAAAGCAAGCTGGTAGTCGGCGTGCTCCGGGTGTGAAAATTTTGATAACGACAATTGATAAAATATTATGATTACAGATCCCATAGCAGATTTCCTGACAAGAATCCGTAATGCCCAGATGGCGGGACACCGTATCGTTGAGATACCAGCATCTAACCTAAAAAAGCGTATTACTGAGATTTTATACAACCAGGGATATATCCTGAAATATAAATTCGAAGATGATTCAAAGCAGGGCGTGATCAAGATCGCACTGAAGTACGATCCAACCACCAAGGAGCCAGCGATCAAAACCCTGGAAAGGATCAGTCGTCCGGGTTTGAGGCAGTATGCAAGCCCTACTGAGTTTCGCCGTGTGAAGAACGGTCTTGGTGTTGCCATCGTTTCTACGTCACGTGGTGTGATGACAGATAAGGATGCCAAAACCCAGAACGTGGGTGGTGAAGTCCTTTGTTACATTTATTAATGTTGGAAGCCAGCAGCAAGCTGTTGGACAAAGACGATCAGTTAGCATTTTTAATTCTCTGATACATTAAGCCGGTACCTATTCCGGCTGACCGGTCAGAAAAAAATAGAAGAATATGTCTCGTATAGGTAAAGCTCCAATCACAGTTTCAAGCGGTGTTACAGTTACCGTTGGAAGCGATAATGTGGTCACTGTAAAAGGTCCAAAAGGTGAACTGAAAGAAGCTGTTGACAGGGATATTACTGTCACCGTGGAAGATGGCAAAGTGTTGTTCACCCGTCCTACAGACCAGATCCGCCACCGCGCGATGCACGGTCTGTACCGTGCCCTGGTTGCCAATATGGTGAAAGGGGTAACAGAAGGCTTTAAGAAAGAACTTGAACTGGTGGGTGTGGGTTACAAAGCTGCCAACCAGGGAAACATACTTGACCTGGCCCTCGGATACTCGCACAATATCATTTTCGAGATCCCGAGCGAACTGAAAGTGACCACTACACAGGAAAAGGGTGATAACCCTAGGATATTCCTGGAAGGTGTTGATAAGCAATTGCTCGGACAGGTGGCCGCTAAGATCCGCTCACTGCGTAAGCCTGAGCCGTACAAAGGAAAGGGTGTGAAGTATAAGGGTGAGTTTATCCGCAGGAAAGCAGGTAAAGCAGCAGGTAAATAATATTAACTAATTACCTAATTGGCTGATTAGCTGATTAGTCAATCTTAAAAGTATGGACACAAAATCTCAAAGGAGACAGAAGATCAAGTACAGGATCCGCCGCAAAATTTCAGGTGAATCAGCTGTAAAACCACGCCTCAGTGTATTCAGGAGCAATACCGACATTTACGTTCAACTGATAGACGATGTCAATGCTGTGACCCTGGCTTCTGCTTCCAGTAAGGAGAAAGATATCGCGGCGCAAAAGGTCACTAAGACCGAGAAAAGCAAACTGGTTGGTCAGTCACTGGCGAAGAAAGCCGTTGCACTGGGTATTGAAACCTGCGTTTTCGATCGTGGTGGTTATCTGTATCATGGTCGCGTGAAGGCTGTTGCCGAAGGCGCTCGTGAAGCTGGTCTTAAATTCTAACACAAATCATTAATTGACTAAATAATGTCTAAGGTAAACTTGAACAAGGTAAAAGCTGGCGATCTCGAATTGAAAGAGAAAGTGGTGGCTATTAATCGTGTTGTGAAAACCACCAAAGGCGGACGTGCTTTCAGTTTCTCTGCACTGGTTGTGGTTGGTAACGAGAACGGGGTAGTAGGTCACGGATTGGGTAAGGCCAAGGAAGTACAGGAAGCGATCACGAAGGGTATCGAAGATGCCAAAAAGAACCTGATCAAGGTTCCAGTGATGAAAGGTACCATCCCGCACGACCAGCTTGCCAAGGAAGGAGCTGCCAAGGTGTTGATCAAGCCAGCTGCCCATGGTACTGGTGTGATCGCCGGAGGTAGCATGCGTGCTGTGCTGGAAAGTGCAGGCGTAACAGACGTTCTAGCAAAATCCCTGGGTTCAGCCAATCCGCACAACGTGGTGAAGGCTACTTTCAAGGCCCTGGCGATGCTGCGTGAGCCGATCTCTGTTTCTAAAACAAGGACACTTTCCCTGAAGAGGGTATTCAACGGATAACATTAAGTGGGAGACCGGTCAAACGGCTCTAACTTCAAACAAATGATTATGAAAAAAATCAAAATAACTCAGGTTAAAAGTGTGATCGACAGATCAGAGCGCCAGAAGAGAACCATGGAAGCGCTTGGCCTTCGTAAACTGAATAACACTGTAGAAGTTGAAGCAACGCCCCAGATTTTGGGAATGGTGCGTAAGGTAACACACCTTGTAAAGGTGGAAGAACTGAACTAAGTACTATCCTCATCCCTGGAGGTCATTATAAAGTTGCGAGCAGCACAGGGAGCTGCGTTAAGTAAAAAAACAAGTCATGAAACTTCATTTATTAAAGCCTGCAAAAGGCGCTACAAAGAAAGTTAAGCGTATTGGTCGTGGTGAAGCCTCCGGACACGGTGGAACTTCTACAAAAGGTAACAAGGGCGCCCAGGCCCGTACCGGTTACAAGAGCAAGTTGGGCCACGAAGGCGGACAGATGCCAATCCAGCGCCGTATACCAAAGCGCGGCTTCAAGAATATCAGCCGTGTAGAATACAAAGTCTTCAACCTAGGCCAGATCGAGCAGATCGTGGAGAAGTACGGCATCACTGATTTCAGTCTTGAAACACTATTTATCAATGGCTTGGTGAACAGGACCGATAAAGTTAAGATCCTTGGAAATGGCGAATTGAAATCCAAGATCGGTTTCAAAGTGAATGCTGTTAGTGAGAAGGCCAAAGCTGCTATTGAAGCGGCTGGCGGAACTGTTGAGATACTCAATTAATTTCCCGATATTTACAGGCGTATTGAAAAAGTACGCCTAACTTTTTACAGCATTAAATCATTTCTCTGTGAAGAAATTCTTTCAGACCCTCAGGAATATCTGGAGTATAGAAGAACTGCGCGGTAAGATCATCGTTACATTACTCCTGATATTGGTTTATCGTTTCGGGTCCCACGTTGTATTGCCTGGTATAGATCCCAATAAACTCGATCTTTCAGGTGCCAAGGAAGGTCTTTTAGGCCTCTTCGATACGTTTGCCGGAGGATCATTCTCCAATGCATCCATATTTGCCCTTGGCATCATGCCATATATTTCCGCCTCAATCTTCATGCAATTGATGACCATCCTGGTCCCCCAGATGCAGAAACTGCAGAAGGAAGGTGACAGCGGAAGGAAGAAGATCAACCAGTGGACAAGATACCTGACTGCTGCAGTGACTGTCCTCCAGGGCGCAGCGTATGTGGCCTACCTGAGGAACGTTAACCGCGATGCGCTCATTGAATCCTACCAGGGCTTTTTCTGGTTGTCAACCGTTGTAGTACTGACTGCAGGTACACTGTTTGTGATGTGGCTGGGTGAGAAAATCCAGGATAAGGGCCTCGGTAACGGAACTTCGATCATCATCATGGTGGGTATCCTGGCCAGGCTGCCGCAGTCATTCCTCGGGGAATTTTATTCCAAGCAAACCCGCGGTGGCGGTGGTCTCCTCATTTTCCTGGTGGAGATCGCGTTCCTGATCGCCATCATTATGGGTCTGATCATCCTGGTGCAGGGTGTTCGTAAGATACCCGTCAACTATGCCAAGCAGATCGTAGGCAACAGGCAATTTACCGGTGCAAGACAGTTCCTGCCTTTGAAAGTAAATGCTTCCGGTGTAATGCCGATCATCTTCGCGCAGGCGATCATGTTCCTCCCTACACTGGTTTCTTTCACAAATTTTGAAAGCGGCAAGGGGATAGCCCGGATTTTTAATGACCACAGTAACTTCTGGTATATGCTGATCTACGCTGTGATGGTAATAGGATTCACCTTCCTGTATACAGCCTTGATCTTCAATCCCAAGCAAATGTCTGATTCCCTGAAACAAAGCAACGGTTTCATCCCCGGTGTTAAGCCAGGGCAGCCTACTGCGGATTACATCGGTCAGGTAATGGACAGGATCACCCTTCCGGGTGCCGTGTTCCTCGCCATAATCGGTATCCTGCCCGGTATCGCACAGCGTTTGGGTGTGACACAAAATTTTTCAACATTCTTCGGTGGAACTTCCCTCCTGATCATGGTGGGCGTAATCCTCGATACGCTTCAGCAGATCGAAACACACCTCCTTATGAGGCAGTATGATGGTCTGATGAAAGGCGGAAGGATCCAGGGAAGACAGGCAGCTACTTCTTCTATCTGATGGTCTATATTAAGACAAACGCCGAAATAGAAATTATTCGCGAAAGCAGCTTATTAGTAAGTGCCACCTTATCCGAGGTGGCTGCTTTTTTAAAGCCCGGTCTCACTGCACTTGAGATCGATAAAATGGCAGATGAGTTCATTCGTGATAACGGTGCCGTTCCTTCCTTTAAAAACTACAAAGGCTATCCTTTCGCAACCTGCATTTCAGTCAACGACGCTGTAGTGCACGGTTTCCCAGGCAAGCATGAACTCCGTTCCGGGGATATCATCTCCGTCGACGTAGGCGTGTATAAGAACGGTTTCCACGGCGACAGTGCATATACGTTTGCCATTGGTGAAGTGGCACAGGAAGTGATCCAGTTGATGGCTGTCACCCGTGAATCACTCTACCGGGGTATTGAGAAGGCAGTGGCCGGCAACAGAGTGGGTGATATCGGTCACGCTATCCAGGATTATACCGAGAAAAGGCATGGCTATGGTGTGGTGCGTGAGCTCGTTGGGCACGGACTGGGAAGGCACCTTCATGAAGATCCGCAGGTACCCAATTTCGGGAAGAAAGGCTCTGGTTCCAAACTGAAAGAGAACACCGTCATCGCCATCGAACCCATGATCAACCTGGGTACAAAGGACGTGTATTATGACACGGATGGATGGACCGTAAGAACTAAAGATGGTAAGCCCTCTGCCCACTACGAACATAACGTTTGCATTAAGAAAAACAAGGCAGATGTTCTGTCTTCCTTCGACAGGATCATCCTGAACGAAAAAGCCAACCCTGAACTATTCAGCGATTATTGACAGACCGCTTCTCATCCGCTTTTTTCATTTTTCTGATTGATTCCCCGGGCAATGCTGATTTTCTCAGTTTCGTTTGAGTTCCTGTGGCTGTAATCGTTTTTTTCATAAAACATGTTTAATGTTGCGGTATGAATGTAGATAAATCAACCGAACCTTCAGGAATGACCGGGAATGGAGGCAGGACCAGCCTCCCTGCAGCTGTCATTTTTGATATGGACGGAACGCTGGTTGAAACCACGGAGGGTGATTTTCTGGCCTGGAATAAATTGTTTCTTGAGTATGGGCGGGATCTCACCTTTGCTGATTATTTTCCCCTGCTCGGTAAGAAAAGTCTTGATGTGGTCCTTCATGTGCTGGGATTGGAGGGTGAAGAGGCACAGGTTGCCATGCATCGTAAAATGGAGTATTTTGAGGAGATCGTAAGGAAGAACGGCATTGTTACCATGCCTTTTGTGGAGCCCTTCCTGCAGGAGATTCAAGGCCTGCGTATCCCCATCGCCCTGGCTACCAGTTCCAGAACAATGAAAATGAAACTGGTGATGAAAGAGTCGGGACTTGCAAAGTATTTTTCGGTCTTTGTCACCGGCGAGGAAGTGGAGAGAGGCAAGCCCAATCCTGATATTTTTTTATTGGCGGCGGAAAGATTGAATGTGCCGCCTGATCATTGCCTGGTTCTGGAAGATGCGGTGAATGGTGTTGCCGCTGCCAAGGCGGCAGGAATGAAATGTGTGGCCATTACGAGTACTCACCAGAATGCAGATCTGGTTAATGCAGACCTGGTGATCAACGATTTTTCTGCATTGAATTATGAAGTGATTGCAAATTGTTTTCTTTAGGTTGAGTTCGCTGCGTTTATGATGAAATAATATGGGCAAGAAACTCTTGGTGATAGGTGGAGGGGCTGCTGGATTTTTCTGTGCGGTCAATGCAGCACGCATGGCGCCGGGTCTGGAGGTGAAGATCATTGAAAAGACATCCAAGTTGCTTTCGAAGGTCAGGGTCAGTGGTGGTGGAAGGTGCAATGTTACCCATGCCTGCTTCGAAATAGCGGAGATGGCTAACCGATATCCAAGGGGCAGGAACTTTGTCAGGAAATCCTTCCATCGTTTTTTTACGAGGGATACCATAGCCTGGTTTGCGGAGCGGGGTGTTGAACTGAAGACCGAGCCGGATGGAAGGATGTTCCCCGTGACCAACAGCAGTGAAACGATCATCAATTGCCTGATGCGGGAGGCGGATCGGTATGGGGTAGAGCTGTTGCTGAATATACAGGTCAACGACCTGAAGCGAGATGAGCAGGGTTGGACGGTCAATGCGGTCAGGGGAGCAGAGCAACTGCTCATGCAGGCAGACTTTGTTTGTATCGCCACAGGTGGGTATCCGAAGCAGGAACAATATGCATGGATGGCGTCCCTGGGTCACCAGTTTGTGCCGCCATCGCCATCGTTGTTCACGTTCAATGCGCCGGGCCATCCGATCACCAAGTTGATGGGAGTAGCCGTTGTTGAGGCAGAGGTGAAGATCCCGGAATTGAAGCATAAGGAGCAGGGTCCGCTGATGATCACGCATTGGGGATTGAGCGGTCCTGCAGTCATACGTTTGTCAGCCTGGCTGGCTAAGGAACTGGAGTCCAGGCAATACAAGGCTGGTGTGGTGATCAACTGGCTCCCTGAGTTCAACGAGAACAGTTTCAGGGATTATATTATTTCTTACCGCGACCGCCACGGTTCGATCAGGTTGAGGAGTCGGTCGCCATTCGGGTTGCCACAGAGGCTTTGGGAGTTTCTGTTGGGAGAGTCAAATATTGGAGACGAGAAATGGGCTGAGGTTAGCGCCAGTTCACAAAACAAACTGATCAGGAATGTGGTGGCCTACCAGATCAGGATCTCAGGAAAGACAACCTTCAAGGAAGAGTTCGTTACGGCTGGCGGTGTGTCTTTGTTGGAAGTGGATCCTGATACCATGCAAAGCCGCAAGCAGCCTTCGCTTTACTTTGCCGGTGAAGTGCTTGATGTTGACGGGATCACCGGTGGGTATAACTTCCAGCATGCCTGGACAAGTGGCTTCAATGCAGCCCAGGACATTTCCCAAAAATCCTTAATTTAAGTTTTACAACATTGATATGGAAAGAAGAAAGTTTCTGGGTACTGGCCTGGGCTTCCTGGCTTTTGCCAATGCGTCTTTTGCACGGGAAGCGGAGAAGCGTATGGCCAGGATCAGCAATTTCAGTGGCGGCGACGTGGATGATGAGGATTTCTGGAGTTGGATACGCGAATCGTACACGGTGAGTCCGAATCTCCTCAACCTGAACAACGGAGGTGTTGCGCCGCAGCCTAAAGTGGTGCAGGATGCGCATATACGGTACTACCAGTACAGCAATGAAGCGCCATCGTATTACATGTGGCAGATCCTGGACCAGGGCCGTGAGCCGCTTCGGAAAAAACTGGCAGACATCTGTGGATGTGATGCCGAGGAAGTGGCCATCAACCGCAATGCGACTGAGGGGTTGAATACGGTGATCTTCGGGCTTGACCTCAAACCCGGGGATGAAGTGGTCCTGACCAAACAGGATTATCCCAATATGATGAATGCCTGGAAACAGCGGGAGAAAAGAGATGGAGTGAAACTGGTATGGCTGGATCTGCCTTTACCGATGACCAACGATGACGACATCGTAAAAATGTACACGTCTGCGTTCACCAGCAGGACGAAACTGGTGCATGTGACCCACCTGATCAACTGGACCGGACAGATACTGCCGATAAAGCGGATCGCAGATGAAGCGCATAAGCGGAACATCGAAGTTATTGGTGACGGGGCCCATACGCTGGCCCATTTCGATTTCCGTGTGCCCGACCTGGGATGCGACTATTTTGCGTCATCATTGCACAAATGGATGAGCGCGCCTTTCGGCAGTGGCCTATTATATATCAGGAAAGACAAGATCAGAAAGGTTTGGGCCTTGCTGTCGAACAACGAGCCTGACGGTCCGGACATCAGGAAGTTCGAGTCGCTCGGTACAAGGTCTTTCGCTTCAGAGATGGCCATAGGTGCAGCGGCCGATTTCCACCAGGTTATGGGAAATAAGCGAAAGGAAGATCGCCTGAGATTTCTGAAAGACTATTGGGTGAAGCAGGTCAGGGACCTGCCGGGCATTTCATTTTATCAGCCGGACCATACCAGTCAGTCATGCGCGATAGCCAATATTGCCGTGAAGGGGAAAAAACCTGAAGAAGTTTCTGCGGAGCTGTTCAACAAACACAGGATTCACACGGTGGCCATTAACTGGGAAAACATCCATGGCGTTCGCGTGACGCCCAATGTGTACACCAACAAAAAAGACCTCGATCGCCTGGTTACGGCGATCCGGTCTTTAGTATAAATTAATGCCCCTAAAAATCCTCAGGGTACTATGAACGAGATCGCAGGCGCCGAGGTTTGATTCAAGTTGGGGAAGATGGTTTTGCCGGTAAGCGGATCTTCGTAGTCGTTACTCTGGTAAGAATCTCCGTACAATTTAATGAATACGGTCTGGCCTGTAGAGAATCCCATAGCATAGAGCTCCGAAGCGGTGAAGCCACCTATAACGTTTGCATTCAATGCGCTGTTTAGTGATGAGAAAGCGGTATAGTTTGTATTGGTAACCGCATTGGTTGTTGACAGGAATGCGCGGACATAGCCCCGGTTTGTGGTTGTAGGAGCAGGGCTTACCGTGTAGTTATAGCTTACGCCCGGACCGCCGTTGTATGTTGTATTGTTAGGTGTCAGTGCCGTTATTGTGGTGGTTGACAGCGCTCCGAATTGTATAGTTGGCAGATTGACCACAGTACCGGCCGTGGTTCCGCTGAGTTTTGCACCGATCAGTTTGAGGGTGCCGTAGCCCGACTTTGAAAAGCTTAGATCATAGGAGTCGAAAGGCAGGTCAGTGAATTGGAAGCTGCCGTCAGCTCCTGTAGTGGTGGTTTTCCCTGAGAGGTTATCGAGAGTTACCGTAACACCGCTCCGGTCGGTAATGGAGGTGGCTTTATCGTTCCATACCTGAACCGTCCCCCTAAGGGTGCCCGTAAGTGCAGTAGGCGTTGAATCATCCTTGCCGCAGGCATTCAGCAACATAGCAAAAGTTATAAGTAAGCTAGGAAGGGAAAGAAACTTTGATAATGGCATGGCTAGTTTTTTTAAGCGATGAAGATACTTAAATGTTATACATATGCAAAGGCCCTAGCTTATTTCAATTTTATTGTGATTCAATTAGAATTAAATCAACTTTCCACTTTGGCGGATGCCATCTGGCGCAAGAGGTTGACCTGTCCGAGTTGGTAACCGGTGCTTTTAAGCAGGTGGATCAGGTAGAACTCGATGGTGACGGGTTCCTCGAACTCATTGGTGAGGATGAGTTTTTGCAGTTCTGATTTAGACACCTGCTCGAGGGTGTCGATGACCACTTGTTTGGTATTGTCAACTTCTTCCATCAGTCTTTCCCTGGAAACGTTCCGGGCTTTCATTTCTGCTTCCTTGTTTCGGATGTATCCGGAATCACCGATGATGCTGCCGATAAAATGCTGGAGGGTTCCGGTGATATAGAGGATATGGTTGCCGGCGGCTATCAGGCTGGCCTCCGGTGTCTTCCACAAAAATTCATCTGATTCGAAAGAAACTACCTCGTTTTTAAGTTTGTCAAGCTCACGGGAATAGAGATCAATGAGGACGGTTGTAATCATATTGTCGTTTTCGGTTTCAAAATAAGTAAAGAAGATTCAGAATACGGTAGGTTTTCACGGCATCTTTTTGTTTTTTTCGGTTGATTGCCATGGTGTTCAGCTCAATTGTTAATGGTTGCTTCCCAACGCTGCTTGTGTAAAAACGCATGCCTCCGGTTTCTTTACTTTCTTTTGTGAATTGAGGGTTGGCCGGCAGGAAAGGACGGGGGTTCGTTTTTCAGGCGTTTATTCTGCTCCGGGAGGGTTATTTTAGGGTTGTTTAATTAACTGAAAACCAGGTTTTTAGGGTTGTAGGCTGCTTCTATGCAGGAAATGTGAAAAAAAGGCTTCTTTACGTAAAAAAGAACTTAACTTTGCCTCCCCAAAACAGGGCCCCAAAAAACCCTGTAATTTATACAAAAGGAGGACTTATTAAGTGGAAGAAAACAAAACACTAGAAACTGCCCCCGTTCTCGTTTCAGCACATGATGATTTCGACTGGAGCGTAGACAAAAGAAACGTCACTTCCTACTCAGAGGAAGAGAAAGTTAAGTACGACTCAGCGTATGAGAACACTTTCAGGACCATCACTGATGGTGAAATGATTGAAGGTATTCTCGTAGGCATTACCAAAACCGATGCCGTTATCAATATCGGCTTCAAAAGTGATGGTCTGATTTCCCTGAACGAATTCCGCGATCTGCCCAATCTTAAACTGGGTGATCTTGTGGAAGTCATGGTTGTTGAAAAAGAAGACCGCGAAGGTCATCTGCACCTCAGCCGTAAGCAGGCCAGGATCACACGCGCTTGGGAGAGGATCGTTGAAGTTCACAAAACAGGTGAAGTTGTCAGCGGTCTGGTTACCAGCAAAACCAAGGGTGGACTCATTGTTGACATCTATGGCATGGAGACCTTCCTGCCCGGTTCACAGATCGATGTGAAACCTGTAACTGACTATGATCAGTTCGTAGGTAAGACCATGGAGTTCAAAGTTGTGAAGATCAACGAAGCCATTAAAAATGCCGTTGTTTCTCACAAGGCCCTGATTGAAAGCGATATCGAAGCGCAGCGCATGGAGATCATGAGCAAGCTCGAGAAAGGCCAGGTTCTCGAAGGTACTATCAAGAACATCACCGATTTCGGTGCATTCCTTGATCTGGGTGGCGTTGATGGATTGTTGTATATCACCGACATTAGCTGGGGCAGGATCAATCACCCTGCAGAGGTGTTGAAGCTTGACCAGAAGCTGAATGTTGTTGTATTGGATTTCGACGACGAGAAGCGCAGGATCAGCCTTGGTCTGAAGCAGCTCACCCCGCACCCTTGGGATACATTACCTGAAACCTTGCATGAAGGTGCACTGGTGAAGGGTAAGGTGGTGAACATTGAAGATTACGGTGCATTCCTGGAGATCCTTTCTGGTGTTGAAGGACTGGTACACGTAAGTGAAATTACCTGGGCGAACACACCGATCAACGCGAAGGAATTCTTCAAGTTGGGCGATGAGTACGAAGCCAAGGTGGTAACACTTGATAAGGACAGCCGTAAAATGAGCCTTTCCATCAAGCAACTGACTTCTGATCCATGGAATGAGATCGAGAATAAGTATCCTATGGAGAGTCGTCACAAAGGCACGGTGAAGAACATCACTCCTTATGGCGTATTTGTAGAGTTGGAGCCCGGTATTGGCGGTATGATCCATATTAGTGACCTGAGCTGGCTGAAGCGATTCAACCATCCTTCAGAGTACACGAAAGTGGGTGCTACCATCGATGTGGCAATTCTGAATATTGATAAAGAGAATCGTAAACTCCAGCTTGGACATAAGCAACTGGAAGAAGATCCCTGGAATACACTGCAGGAGACCTTCGCCATTGGCAGCATCCATGAAGGAACGATCTCCCGCAAAGATGACAAAGGTGCAAGCGTTCAGCTACCGTACGGACTGGAAGGTTTTGCTCCCGGACGTCACCTTGTGAAAGAAGACGGAAGCCCTGTATTGGTAGAGCAAACGCTTCCTTTTGTTGTGATTGAGTTCGATCGTAACGAAAAGCGTATCGTGGTAAGTCATGCCAGGATATGGGAGCAGGCTAAAGCAGATGAGAAAGTAGCAGTTGTGAAAGAGAAACAAGCTGAAGCAGTGAAAACCAAGAAAGCAGTGAAAGATGTTCAGAGTAAAGTTGAAAAGACCACCCTTGGTGATCTTGGCATACTGGCTGAGCTGAAGAAGAAGATGGAAGAAGGCGGCACAGAAGAAGCCGAGTAAATAAAAGGAACCCCGCTGAAAAGCGGGGTTTTTTTATGCAGATGGGAATATGCCTCACTCAGGGCGTCCATTCGTCAACCAGTAAAACTTGATAGCTTAAACTCGCTTAGCGAATGCAGTAACTGGTCTGCCGCCTGGAACCGGGCCTCGTGCCGGGAAGCGGGCAGGGGTACAACAACGCATTGCATCCGGGCGGCTTTGGCTGCGATCATGCCAAAGAAAGAATCTTCAAAACATACACAGGAAACAGGGGGTGCTCCTAACGCCGATGCACAGTCCAGGTAAACCTGGGGATGGGGTTTGCCGTGAACCAGATGCTCGGCGGAATTGAATGCGGAAAAATATTCCCTGATGCCAAGTTTGTCAACAACCACGTCTATCAGTCTTTTGGGCGAGGAAGTTGCCAGCCCAATGGTAAGGCCGTCTTTCCTGAGTTGTTCGAGTACTTCGTATACTCCCGGCATGGCTTCACCCATGGCGCTGATTTTACCTACTACAACGTCATTGATTTCAACAACCGTTTCCGGAGCTATGGTCATATCAATACCATACCTGGTAAACCAGTTGTCAACAAATTCCTTGGTCCTCAGCCCTATCGAGCTGGCGTATAGTTCCGGTGTCAGGTGTATCCCAAGTGGCTGGAACACTTCTACGGCAGCTTCATACCATAGCGGTTCTGAGTCGATGAGAAGGCCATCCATATCAAAGATGGCTGCTTGAATTTTCATATAGACGAAAATACAGCTCGCAGCAGACTATTCCTCAAGATGTCGCTGCATCTTACTCATTATTTCGAGGTGTGGCGCTGTCAGGATGGCGATCCCAATAAAGAAGCCCATCATCATCACTGGCGTTTCATAGGTATTTACTGTCCATGCGATCACCGCAACGATCAAGGCAAGGGCGGCGAGGGAGAACGGTAAGCTTTTCCGGATCATGGTTGGCCATGACAGGGGTTGGTCCGGACGGGTCGACAAATGATGCCTGATATTGTTAAGCGCATGCATGGAATGCCAGCATCCGAAATAGAAGGTGAATGCCAGCATCAGGGGAAGTGTGGTCACCAGCCAAACGATACATACCATTTGTATGGTGAAGCCCAGATATTGCAATTGGTCTTTGGACTGGCCTTTTTTATACATGTACCAGGCCAGAACCAGCGTAATGGCCGTTATGGCAATTAATGCGGGCAGTCGGAATTGTATCACGAATGTGAGCGCTGCACTGTCCCGTACATGGGGTAATTGATTAATGATGGGTAAAACTTCTTCGAGATGGGGGAGGAGGATAAACGAAAGGATCATGAGTCCATAACTCAGCTGAAACAATTTTTGACCCCTTGCCTTGAAGGATAGCTTTGCCAGATCGGTTTCGCCAAAGTGATATGCTGAGAGCAGCAGGAAGATACCTAATGAGATCAGGGGGGTAAAGTACCAGACTATGGCAAACACCGCCATCCTGAGAAAATATTGAGCCAGGAACATGAGCATAGAAAAACGCATTTTTCTCTTCTCGCGGTTTTTCTCTTCCACCAGATGGTCAAGCGCGCCATGTGGGATACCGGTCAACAGGATGCTGGCCACGAAAAGCATCATTTGCAGATCCTCGTTAATGGGAATGACCAAATGAAACAAGGACAATACTCCCCAGATGATCAGTAACCAATTGTCCCATACGGGTTGATGCACGACTTCCTTCTTCTGGATGAATTCCATGGTGAACGATTTTGAGGGAAGAAAAACGGGTGGCCCGGGTTGAGCCACCCGTTCAGTTGATCGATCAGGCTTTCTCAGCAGTACGGCTGAGTGAGTAGATTACGAGGCCAAAGCCGATTTTGTTGACCGCGTCTCCAATATTGTAGATGATATCCATGGAGGCAGCGGCTGCAGCGGGATCCGAAACGATCTGCATGCCGAACAGACCGCCCTTTGTTCCCAGGATATAACCCAGGGGGTAGATGGCCCATCCAACTAATACAAACCAGGCAAGAGTTTTATTTGCCTTCGCAACGGCAGGACCAGCATCGCCAGCAAGCTTGGCAACTTCTCCGAACCATACCAGATAAACAATGTAGAAATATGC
>Ga0315900_10006368_pt1 | contig 15872 bp, 20 predicted proteins | sample LakEriMetagenome_FD_203521 | JGI IMG/M metagenome (GOLD analysis project Ga0315900, IMG submission 203521) | Freshwater fungal communities from buoy surface, Lake Erie, Ohio, United States - Buoy 12 MA114 | ecosystem: Environmental > Aquatic > Freshwater > Lake > Lake biofilm | place: USA: Lake...
GGGCTGCTCGTTTCGGGGCAGCCTGTCCACCACCGTCATTGCCACCGCCGTTGGCATTATTGTTTCTCCGCTCGTTTTCCGCATTCAGATTAGCAGCGAAACGCATCTTGACTGCCTGTTCAAGGAAAACGATCAGGGCTTCCTGTTCGCCGTCAGTTAGACCAATTCGGTACTGACGATTAATTCCCTGACCCTTATCAGAGAATGACAAGCCAAACACAAGACGGGTATCATCAATCCAACTCATATTGATGAAGCTATAAACGCCGTCATTTGGATTGTGAACAAGACCACCGAACTGCTTCTTGTCCTCGTTGTACTTACCAAGACCACGGACTTTCTGCTTAAGTACAGCAAGCATACTACCCATATCAAATTCACCAAGCGAGACATTGACGCTTGAGTTAAAGTCAAATGACTTTTCACCCGTCTGAGGCATCATTCTCACGAAGGTATAACCCTCTGGGGTAGTATTGAACAGTGCTGCCGCACCCTTGTTATCCGCTGTCTGCTTCCAAAAACTAATCTTTTGACCCATTTCAAATCTCCTGTGGCTGTGCCACTATTACACTATCTTATCAACATCTATGCCTAAGTGCTTCAAATATTTCACAGTTTCTTCGGAATATTTGGAGTCTTTCGTGTATTTCTCGCCAATGGCTGTATCTTTAATTACCAACATCGTTGTGTCTTCTAAAGCCATGAAATCAAACCATTCATTTTTTTCGACTTTTAGGATATCTCCGGGGAACAGAATTACCGATGACTTGTCATTGTCGCACTGCATCATTGCCTTACCTTGTAGAATTACATTAATTTCATTTGTATATGAGTGGCAGTGACAGGGGTTGTATTCTCCCTTTTTGTACTTTTTAACGGCTACTTCAAAAGGAGCTTTGTGAAAAACCCCTTCAAACTGACCAGTTATATATCCCTTGTTTTTATCCGTAACAGTTTGAAGATCATTAAACTTCATTCAAGTACCTTTCGTAATCTTCTGGCGTGCCTAATCCTACGAAGTTGTTTAACCAGTAAGGCATGACCACCCCGCCCTGTTTAATAATGGAATTATAAATTGGGCAAACGTACCATTCGCCGTTTATTTTGTTATTTTCGTCTTTTACGGCAGTTTCGGCTGCCCTAGTCAATATTTCTTTATTTTTGAAATAATAGTATCCACAGGTGGCATGCTCGCTAATGGGGTCTTTTTCTGCCGTCCTAACAATGGTGTTGTTTTTGATTTCAGCGTAAGACCATTTTGGGTGTTCTCCCCACATTAAGCAAATAGAACCATCGGGTTTTTCTTTTTCAATCTTCTGTAGCCATCTTTCAACCCATCCCGCCTCTTCGACGATATTGTCAGAATTAGCGATAATCACGCCCGTGTCATTCTGTAGAAATGGAATTGCCTCCATAACAGTGTGTAACTGACCGTATTGAGGTCTATTTCTAACCGTTACATTGTTGACTTCGGACCATTCTTTAATTTGACAAGGTTCTCTAGTTACTAAATGAACCTTACTTGCTGACTTGAATTCAAACATAATTCGGTCAATTATATTTGTGCCAGTTCGAATGGGTAAAAACGGTTTTGGAGTAGTGTAACCAGCATCAATAAAACGCTGACCTTTACCCGCCATTGGAATTATAAGTTCATACTTTTTCATAGCTAATTAGATTGTAAACTGTTCCGTAAACGTTGTGTTTGTAACCCTTGCTTGACCAAAACTCGTGAATGTCTGGACCGTTACAGTGGCTATCATGGTAAAAGATAATGTGTTTTTCGGGATTTAGATATGGTATTACGCTTTGTGTATCTAGAGTAATTTGTTCTTGGGTGTGACCACCGTCAATGAAAACTAAGTCTAACCGTTGACCGTCTAGTACCCGAGGTACATCTGTAGGTGACCATCCTACTTCCAACGTGACGTTATCTAGACCAAAGTTTTGCAGTAAAGCACGGGCACAGCGATAACCATCGGCGTTTTCAAAACTTTGGCGGGTGTTAACATCGTAGTTAGAACAGTTGTTTACATGTTCTTCAATGTAGGCATCCATACTCACTAGTTTTCCGCCATTTTGCTTTAAAGCATGGCCAATCACGGCAGTTGACACGCCGAAGGCGGTTGCGATTTCATATCCTCGCTTTGCGTTTACACGAATGATTTCCTCGTGGATGACCTTCGCTTCGGCAGGTAAAATTGACAAAGGATGCATATGGTTACTCATTCCAAAGTTACCGTGATAATCGCGTACTAGGTGAAACCCTAGGTTTGCCTCTGCTACTGCTTTTTCAATTTGTTCAAAAGTAATCAATATTTCTCCAATTCTTGCTGAATAAATTCAGGTGTTAAATCTTCTATACTGAACAGCACTCTTACTTTACAACCAGAGTCTATTCCGGCTTGTATTCCTTTGGGTGAGTCTTCTACTACAAGAGTGTTGCTGGGATTAACTTTTAGTTTTTGACACGCTAGTAAATAACAATCTGGACTTGGTTTATTATACTTAACGTCTGTATTCGTAATAACGACATCTAAATATGGAAGTAAACCAGACCTTCCTAAAATTGGGTGAGCTGTTTTTGGGACCGAATTCGTCACACAGCCAGTTTTAATGTTTAAACTTTTGAGATACTTTAACGTATCAGTTACATTTTGTTGCGGACGACATTCTTCTGCTATCAGCAGTAGGGTGCAAAGCTGTTTATCTGTTTCGATTTCTGTAGCAACTGAGTCATCTATCCCCATGAGTTTCAACTTAACTCTAGTAGGTAGGCCATTGTACTTGTGATAATGATCTGAAAGACTTATCTCTGGATAGCCATGCTGCACAAGAGCCTTATTGAGGGCTTTGCGGTGCCACTCGCAAGCATCTACCAAAACCCCATCCATGTCGAATAAAACGCAGTTAATCATTCATCACCATACACATTCTGCAATATATTGATGTATTTTGAACATACACCCCTAAACGGAAGTTTGTTATTTAACATACTAATGTCGTATTTAATTTGTTCCTCAGTTTTAGTTTGTAACTTGATAGCCAATTCGGGTTGATTAATAATCACCTGTGAGGCAGGATTATGTGGGAATTGCCACAAGTGCCCCTTACTTGTCCAAGTAAAAGCCTCTTTGTCGTGGAAAAACCAACAAATGCTGCTTTTCTGTAGCGTTAACTTTTGAACACAATACTGGTTTTTGGCATGAATAAAGAGCCAAGGATGATAAGTATCAAACCACTTGTCACTGACTTGATATTGTGGTGCGTCGTGACCTAACCACCATTTATCGTTCTTAACCCACAAATCGCACTCGATAAACACTCCCTCGTGAGAGGTAATAGTGTTTTCAATTAACTCCGGAGAGTTTTCGATATCTGGATCTGGGCCAGAAACTAAACCACGATGTGCAATGTAAATCATTCTGGACTCGCTGGAAAGTGATGCTTGGCTTTGAGAAAGTACACCACGCTTTTAGGGTTTACGCGATAATTCCACGTTGAGTTAAGTTTTCTGGACCACTCAACGTCTTCACCTTGACCCCAACAGAGATTCTCGTTGAGAGGATTATCAAGTAAATACTGTTTCTTTACGAGAAAGTAGGTGCCACTGACGTATGTGCCCCGAATGTGTTCTGTACTGTTATAGTCTGCAAATTCAATGGAAAACGGCTCAAAAGAATTGACTTTAATCCAATCTCTAAAACGCTTGCCATCCGTATTCAATATACGGTTCATGCAGACATCCCAGTCGTTGCCAAACTCGCACATGGTATCATACCAACTGGGCTTAAAAGCAACATAGTCGTGCAAAAGCACCAAATTCTCAAATTGAGCTTGTTCGGCGATGATGTTCTTTTTTCTGGTAATCCAGCCCCACCGCTCAAATTGTAGATTCCAAACTTTGGTGTTACTTCTATTTACATCTGATGGGCCTACAATGATGATTTCGTATGAATCCTCCGGAATTCGGTTTGACTCGATAGAGTCAATGATTTGGTTGATTCGGTGGTCTTCACCACCTGCTGTTACAATTCCGAATGTAAATTTCATAATCACCACCACACAATCTTGTTATTGAAGCTTGTTGTGGGTTTTTCTTCCATGATTTGAACGTCGAAAGGTACCAGTGATTTAAATTCATCTATGGAAATGCTATTTACACCATGCTGTTCGCTGATGAAATTCCAAGTAATATAGCCGTGCTTGCAGTTCTTAATTACATCTTGGATGTATTGGATTTGAATTTCACGGGTACATTCGCTGAAAGCGTAATTACTAATGACTAGATCAAACTTTGATTCCCGCAGAAACTCTGTTTCTTTCGGACTAATGTAATCTACTTTGGCTTTGGGAATCGTGTTACGCAAGTATTTGCGTTGCAAAGCAACTGCTTCTTTAAGATCAATCATCGTGAATTCTAAAGAGTTATTCCAATCCCAAAGCACAGTGGCCTGTCCACCGTAGCCACCACCGATTTCGACGATTTTATAGCCACTGTGCAGTAGACCCATTGTTTCCAAATCAATCATCACCTTGATGTATCGTAGGGTCGAGGGAGAAACCCTCTTAAAGTGGTAGCCCTTGTCATAGGAAACTAAGGTGGGTGATCCAAACTTGTCATTAATATGCGGTTTTTGCGATAATTTATTAATCCATGAATCTACCGTGGGATTTCCTAATCCCACAAGGTAATCAAGGATTTTCTGTCCATCCTCTTTGGACATATGTTCCAAGACCTGCTGGTAATGAGGGTTTTGTTTAAAATTAGCAAATGCCTCATCAGAAAGGGCTGCTTCAAAGGCAGCATAAGCATACGGAGTTTTATCAGCAATAGAAGTTTTCAAGAATTGTATCCTTTAATGTAAATGTCGCCAGAGTGACCGGCAAATATCTTTGGGTGATTACCCTTTACGAAGGGGACGGTTTGTAACCCTACGAGGTTGCCAACAACAGGGCTATATACGTCGTTATTACCCAAATAACCGGCCCACCAACTGAATGTGGAATTGGAACGATATAAATGGGTAGCGTACATGAGTTTGAAGAAATCCGGCAAGAATCCGGCACCGATTTCTTTTGCATGCTGGCACGGAGTTGGGTTTTCTTCCGTCATTATTTGTAAATTAAGATCAAAGTGCCCGTTTTCTTCGGATGCCTTATAGTAGGATTCGTCACTGACCAAGCAGAAAACGTGTTGTAGGTTCTTGTAGTCACCCTTTCGCATGTGCAATGCCGTGTAGGGTGCCTGTTTAAAGTGGTCATACAGTGATAACCATTTAGGCTGAAATGTCAGCCACGAACGGATATCTTTATCATTTAGAATGGTGTGAAACGCCGGATCTTGGAAATAGCCAAAAAGATCCACGTTTACATCGTTAATAGAGACTTGGTCAAGAGAGGTTTGAGGCAACCATTGCTTGATGGGTTCATCTACTATGTTGAAGATTTTGCGACCAACCCAGTCTTCTGGGATTTGTAGCTCTGCCCCATTTCTTGTAGCAAGTGCTTTAGCAAAACAATATTGCCAAAGCTGGTTTCCGAACCTGCCATTATTGCCAAGTGTAGTGCATTGTATTACTTTACGACTCATTTGATTTTTATTTCGTCTGGAATTGCCAAGTAGTCTTTATCGCCCGGCTTAGTGTTTCTGTTGAATTTCCAAAGGTACTGGATTGTGTCATGTGCCCATTTAGCGTTCCACTGTTTGAGGTCTTCTGGCACTTCGGTCTTTTCAAAGACTTCTAGAATCTTGTGTGGGTGAATCTTAAATTTAGCACACATGTTCTTAATGGTGGTTATCTGGTTGTCATTTGCTGACTTTACAGAGTTTTCTTCATCTTCTATTTGCTTAAGAATTTGCGGATCTTGATCGATACTTTCTTCGGCAGTAATAGTGTTGAGATTCAGCAACTTACGGTAGCAACGACCCTCTGCCATGGTAGAGGCGGTAGCCGTTGGGAATTTGTTAAACGGGGCCTTGGTGTTTTCATAGTTACAGTCAGCAGCATCCTGCAATGTCCTGACAAATTCAGGATTGTTATTTCTATCAATGTAACTTATTTTGCACGTTACAGTGGTTCTATTTCTATTTTCGGGATTGGGTGATTGCACCACGTTAACTTCCGTACCGACGATATCAAACGAAGTGTAATACTTGATTACACGACGAAGCCCGTTGGCAGTTGGCCTTCCCTCCTGCAATTCCTTTTTAGGATCGAGTAAAGCCATAATCTGCTCTTCTGTGGGAATTGCAGTTTTGATGTCATTTGCCGGAGGTAATTCGATTGGTGCTGCCGGTTCTTTTGGTTTCTTAGCCATTTTTTCCTCTATAGATAAAATCGTGCATTACTTGAAGATTAAAATCTCCAACAGAAGTATATGTATATCCAGTACATTTCAGTTTGCTGACTGCAAACTGAGCGTGCTCATAACTTCTAAACATGACACAGTGCATGTGCGGAATTATATCACTTACCATGTCGAGAAGCCAATCATTCGCTGGATTTTTTATCCAAGAGATGTCATACATGTAAAAACTTTTCACTGCTGGTATCGGTGCCTCTTGTAACAATTTAAGTGTTTCTGGACAGGTTGCGATTAAGGCTCCTGTTAAATGAGTGTTTAAAGATGATATGGGATATATCGCAAGATTTGTATCAGGATAAAAGGGCAGAGAGTTTTCTACAGAGTAAATGCCAATGTCTGCTGCTTTCCAATTTTTGCCTTTTTTCATTAAATTTTGCGGAATTTGTGATTGCGTTAAGCGATTTAACAAAAAATACATGCTTTGTGGATTACCAAATGCGTGGTATATGTTGTGGCTTCCCGCATTTATTGTTGCTGGGGCGTGTTGTAGATTATCCATTTAAATATGTCTCCCTAATCATTTCTGGTATTTTATGACTCATTTTTAAACCCTCTCTCAAAGAGATGTTATCATTTGGATTTGCGTGCATTCTGTAGTAAAAAAGGGGTTTGGCGATTTCATACATTGGAAAATGTTTACTTACACGCAGCCACAAATTATAGTCTTCAAAAACTCCGTTATAATCCTTTCTTTCGTCAAACATTCCAACTTTTTGGATTGCTTTCATAGTCACGAAGGAATTTGCATTTACAATACATTCTCTCCAAAGGTGTTGTAAGTCGTAAGGAGGTTTAGGATTTAATTCTTTTCTACCGTCAGCGTATATCATGTAATAATCGCTATAAACAACCCCTAATTCAGGATACTCGCAAAAAGTTTTTAGAGACTCTTCTATTTTAGTTGGGGTGTACCAATCATCAGCGTCTAAAAACCCAATTATTTCCGTTTCTTTATTTAATTCTTTTAAGGCAGAATTTCGACAAGCAGCGGGGTAACCATTTGTTTCTCTTTTAATAAACTTATGAGGTATTTTGCAATTTTTAAGAGCTTTATCTATAAGTTCAACGGAATTATCAGTGGACTTGTCATCAACTATAATGACTTCGTCAGGTTTAATTGTTTGTTCTTCTAAACTCTGTAAAGCACTGTATACAAAACGACCGTGATTAAAATTTGGTATTATAATACTTGTGAACATTATTTCTGCACCTTAATGCACATTGTGCAATTTTGCATATAAGTGAAACTGATTGGTCTAAAACCGACTTCTTCCAAAACCTTCCGTAAATACGGAAGTGTTAAATAGCACTTTTTACCTACGAGTCTGCCGTTAAGGGCTTCAATATCTACCTGACGGTTTGAAGCCAAGTTAAGTAACATACCGGTGTCATCGCAGTTAATTACCAATTCCCCGCCCAGAACCATCTTGTCAAACACGAATTTAAGGTATCCGGGAACTTGCTTCCAATCAAAGTTAGTTTCTAACACGTAATCCAACTGCACGCTCTGTGCGTTTTCGACTTCTTTAGCAAATTGCAAAGGCGTGGTACAAAAAGTAATGTTTGACTTTTCGTTTTGAGGCGTATTTTTATTTACAAAGTGAACGGTTTTCAACGGTAATTCTCCACTGTTTGGTATAATACATTGTTCCAATTGTTAACAAACTGATTCAGGCTAAATTTTTCCAAAATGGTCTTTCTAGCATTTTCACCCATTAACTTGGCGTGTTCTGGATTATTAAGTAACGCGGTGCAGTATTCTGCCAATTCAACGGGATCATTGCTCAAATAACCATTTACGCCATGCTTGATGATGTTGGGAATTTCTTGCCGGGCAGTACTGACGACAGGCAAACCCACACTCATTGCCTCCAACATCGAAAGCGGGACTGGCGAGTACACACTAGTGTTGAGGTACACCCTTGCCCGTGCAAGAGTTTGAGCTAACTCTACAGAATTGTTGATTGATTGTGTCCAGCCGGGGTTGTCGCCAACAACTTTCGTAGGAACACCTAACTTAGTTATTTTCTCCCAAATTGAATATCCACAGAATACTTCTCTTGCCTTGTAGTGGTTTACTACCGAAATGACTTCTTTGTTTTCGCCGGTATAACCGTTAAAAATATCGGTGTCGATGCCGTGTGGAATAACTACGTCGGTGTCTTTACCACCACAGGTAAAGCGGTTATGATCTGTAATGTAGACGGCGGTGTTGGCACGAGCATTCATCCAACCTTCTCTTTGTGAAGTTTTCATGTTGGGTGGCGGTTCTGTGTGGTCTAATGTTAGAATAGGTACGCCAAAATCATTGGCAATTCTATTCATTAGATCAAAATATTGTCTATTTTGACACAACACCAAATCAAATGAAGGTGGCATTAGGCAGTTGCCGTTTTTGGGGTCATGCGGTAATAGAAAGTGATTAGGTGGTAATACCCGAGTATGATGATCCCATCCCTTAATTTGGGGGCCGGTCAACATGTAAAAAGTATGGCCGGTTTTATCCAAGAGGGACTGGTAACCCTCGTGTGTTGGCATAGTAAGAATACGTAACTTACGATCTTTAATGTCAATTCTATTTAGAATAGCAGATAGTTTATTTTGCATCTATAATGTCTCGCATTCTCTTTGCAACGTTTTGTATTAGGAAACTTGCTTTAAACCATGGATGAACATACTTTTGATGAACTCCCTTTTGTTTGTTATCATTAACTTCGTAGTAAACGTCATCCATACGCTTCATAAAGTCTGTTTCGTTGAAAGCCGACCACTCTTCGTTGCCGGTGTATAGACCCGGATATGAGCATCTTTCCATGCCAAATACCGGTGTGCTACTGGCTTTTTCAATGACTTCGGTCATTCCGTGGTCATTGTAGAAATTAAGACTGGTAATTTCCATTGGACCATGTGACTCACCAACAATCGCTCTGTTGCCACAACTTAGGGCTTCGAAGAATGGAATATTCCACGCAGCCCCTCGCTCCATACTTACGTAACAGTCGCCAAGCACATGTAACTGGTCGATGGTTTCTTCACCAACATAACCGGGAATAATGGTAATTGCTGGCCAGTAACCATCGACGTTTGTTCTGATGTTTCGCTTAATTCGGTCGATAGAGTCCTTAATGATCCTGAATGATTCTTCTGGCGAAACGGAATCTACGTAGGTCTTTAGTACAAGGTGGACATCTGAATTTTCATTGAAAGTCTGCAAGTAAACCTTGATAAGGTCTTCCATGCCCTTTCGGTACGAAAAGTCACCAATGTTATAGAAGACTACCGTGTTTGGTCCAATCTTATTGGTTTCAAGGTTCAAGGGCAGAATGCCCTTAAAGTCTTTGGTAATCGGGGCATGAACCACATTTACCGGAACGGTAACTCCGGATTCAATGCAAGCATCCTTGTTGCCATCTGCACAAACCCAAACCTCGTCCATAAGGTTAAGCCAGTATTGCCAATTACTTGCTTTAAAGTTTGAAGTTTCGCAATAAAAGTAACCAATATTCTTGGCACCTTCGTACCGAGTCATCATTGGTGGTAATACGTTTTGTACCACGATATCAATTTTCTCTGGCAGAGGCCGTTGTTCTAAAACCTTGACTCTGTCGGGAGGTTGTACGACTTGTCCGCAAAGTTTTACCTGTCTAACCACTACGTGATAACCAGCAGCATCCAAAGCCAATATTGTGCTATTAGCCATGTGAGCATAACCAGTACCGTCGTAGATGGGGGCTATGTATAGGATTGTCTTCATAAAGTAACTCCAATCTTGGGTTTTCTCTCAACAGGATTCATGGTGTTGTGACGCAACATTTCATAATGATTGTGGTGCTGAATCCTGTTGTTAACAAGATTACAAAACTCCCGGATTCCGAATTGTTGAGTATACTTACGTCCATGTTGGTCTTGATTGACGAGGAATCCTTGGTTGAGCCATGTTATCCAGTTTTTAACCTCGTTAGAGTAGAACATTTGAGGATTCTTGAAGACGTTTTGGCATACCCATCCCACAAAGTGAGCGGGGTCATCTACTTGCTGGGGGGCTTCACCCATTGGCTGTAACAGGTTAACCGGGGCATACCACCTTGGATTTTCTTCGATTTCAATCGAGTCAATGTGGTTTTCCCAAATTCTGGCAGTTCTATCCCAATTGTAATACTTCAATGCCCACTGACGAGCGTTCTTACTAAGGTATTCCCGCCACGCGGTGTCAGTTGTTAAACGATACAAGATATTGGCACAGGCATCGTTGTCGGGGACAGCCCGCAACTGGTTGGTATTGGTCGCCGGTTCTTGCCACAACTTAAGCAGGGGCACTTGGCAGCCACCAGACTCTTCTGTACCGAGTTCAGCCATGGCTGAGTAGTTGACGACCACTGTGGGCACTCCACAGGCTTTAGCGTCAACGATGGGCATACCAAAGCCCTCACAAATACTGTACTGTAAATAGACATCAGCAGCCGACATAATGTAGGCTAATTGTTCTCTGGTGCAGCCAGCCGAAGTATTCGGTAATCTTAGTGATGAATTACCACAGGCCGGGCATACGGTTTTATCTTGACGGTAGCGGAAACACTTGATTAATCCGCAGTGGTCACACATGTACGTAAAGAATACTTTGTGGCTAAGTCCGTGGTTTTTAACTTCCGCTGGCAAGTCCCAGCCCATATCCGGATTGCTAGTATGAAAGTGCAGATAGACATTCTCTGTAGATTCTCCGTTTTCTTCCATCTTGCGTAGCAAGATGTTAAATGTTTTTAGTATTTCTGGGAAAAGTTTGCGTGGTTGATTACGCATAACTGTTTGTACAATTACCGAATTGGTTGGTAAACCAAGGGCAGCCTTTACTTGTTCTTTGTTTTCCGAAGGCTTAAACACGGTGGTGTCTGCTGCTGGGCTTGCCACCGCAGAAACCTTAATTTTGCCACCGCTTTGGGTTTCAACAGTGTACTTACCGAATTCGCTATAAGTGAAGAGACTGTCGCACTTGGCATAGTCTTCAACCCACTCTGCTTTTTGTACCTGCCCGTCAACGGTTGGCATGTGAATATAGTGAAAGAATTTACGGTACGGAGATTCATTGATCCATGATGCCATCCAAGGGTCTGCAATATTAATGACAATGTCTGGCTTAAAATCCAAGCAGACTTGGTTAAAACGGAATTTACCAAATTGGTTAATTGGGTCTGCTTGGTAAGCCCGATGCACTTCCTCGGGATCTCTTGGAGAAGGTTCGTTTGGATAAACCATCCATGGAGTTTCTTCCATCTTAGGATGCATTGGGTGTAGATAGACGGCTAATTCCGCCAAATTGTATTTGTCGGTTTTAAATAGTTTTGGAAGCAAATAATAGAAATACGTGGCAAAGCCAGTATTAAACTGAGAATATTCGCCGACAATCAAAACGTTTGGTTTACGCTTACTCACTTAATTTTTCCTTTATTTGCTTTATGACTTTCTTGTGACGCTTTTTTAACTTAGTATTCTCGTTTCTTCTAAACGAAAATTTGTTTAACAGATCCCGCTCTTTTTCTGATAGATCAATAAAGGTGTCAATAGGTACACTCCGGGGTAACTCTGCCAAAGGTTCTCTGTTGAAGACATTCCCCATCTTTTTAAGTGCATTTTTCGCTGTCTGCGGTCGCAAAGACAGCGGGGAACTGGTTGACATACAAAGTTTGTTAAGGTGATTCCACAAGCAACTTGTCAGAAAATTATTCCAATTAGACTTAGAATCATCGTGTTTTGTTTTAATGTAGTCAAATTGCAAATAACATTCTTGTATCAAGTCGTCAACTTCGTTGTATGAGTGTGGATACTTATGTTTAAATCTTAAGGACAAGTTTTTAATTATGTGTTTGTCTTGTTCAGACAGTGAAGTTAAAATCATAGAAGTTTTCTAAGAGGTATACTATGTCCGCTTTCTTTTGATCAGTTAGTTTATCCAATTGAATGCCATATCGACTGACTTCTTCGCATAATTCGTAAAAATTTAGAGCTTTGTACGCTAAATTCTCGTCTTTCATTTCTGGCATCAAGAAACGAAGTTCATTCACGTATTTATAAGTATCTATTACATAGATGACTCTATGAAACGGATATCGGCTTTGCTCACAAATCTTGTGAACGATCATGTGAATTGTTCCCGGCACTCTGTAAGGCTCGGGGCAGAATATAGGGGCTTTTAGCCAGTTACAGTAAACAAGACCTATTTCCCTATTGTAACTAATTTTGTATTCTTTTTTAGTGAAGCTGACGAAGACGGTGGCTTCTTCCTTTTTAGTGTCAAAGTTATACTTAATGTAGTAGTTATTGTCTTCTAAAATCTTACGGATTTGCAGATTTTGTTCTTTAAAGCTGTTCGATTTCTTCAACAAAAAATCCTTTCTTCCCGTTGACGACTAGTAGTTTAACTGTATTTCCTTCCATTAGTAATTCTTCGTAGAGAGTGAATTGCTCTGGGAACACTGGAAATTGTTGAGTGCCCGTGTAGTCACTCACATCGAGAATAGCCATCCTCTGACCGGGATTTTGGCCTGTCTTAGTTTGCGTAAACTTGATCGCATTGAGCTTGACATGCAGCACTTTACGTGCCCACTTTTCATTAATTTCTGGCGTGCATTCATCACAGGTGTGCGTGCTATATTCCTTGGTATCCAAGGCTGAGGCAGAAATGGCTATGCCAAGCAGGTCAATTTCCCACTCTTCAATCGCTGCTGGGTGATCTTCGACCTTAATGTCTTGTTCCCATAGCATAAAGTGTTCTTTCACTTTTTCTATTCTACGAGATGTGACATGCCCCTCAATCTTTTCCTTGACAATGCCCGCCAGATCTTTAATGTCAATCTTAGCATCTTTGTTGTTTACCAGCCAAACATTAAAATCTTGTAACTCTGTGTCGGTAAAGAATCTATAAAAGTTTGATAGATTAATGAGAAGCGAGCGGTTTAAACCCACATCCTTGAATGCCCCAACACGAACGAGCGATTCGGCACAGGTCTTGTTAATAGTAAACCCATAGTGCTTGCTTTGTGTAAGCAGCAAGAACTGTTGCCAATTGGTAATATTGGGGAAATTATCTAACTTAGTGCCCAGACTGGTACACCACTTAATCGACGTTAGCCCATATAGTAATTCTGTACCGTTAAAATCAGCAATTTTAAAATGCTGGTTTTTGTAGTTAATGTTGGGGCCAACGAGGGTAATACCCATCTTTTTGGCATCGTTTGCTAGTTCTTTGATTTCAATGAACTTAGAACCAATTTCCTTACCGTTTCTTTTGATGGATTGCTTATGCTTTGCATATGACTGGTAGACACTGTAAAATTGTAATGTGTGATGGACCTTCAAATAGGCGGTAAAGTACGCAACAGTAGCGTATTGAAAACTGTGACTTAGATTGAAAAGATATCTTCCGCAATTCTTGATAACTTCAAAGAGCTTGTCGGCAACCTCTTGGGTAACACCGTTGTGTAAACAGCCTTCCACAAATTCTTTGCCAATAACGAGAATCTTGGCTTGATCCTTTTTACCTACCGCTTTACGGAGCAAATCGGCCTTAAGAAGATTTTCATTTTCTGGAAGATGAGGCCACGCGAGTTTACGAGCCAAGCTAATAAGAGACTCTTGAAAAATCAAAACTCCCTTATTTACAGCAAAAATTTCGTCAATAACTGGGTGACCAAAAGACTCAATCTCACTCTCGTCTTTGCTTTTGTTTTCAACATACATTTCTGCGAAACCGGATTCAAGGGCACCGGGACGCACAATCGCGATAACTACCGACAATTCCCAGATGTTGACGGGCTTAATCTTTTTAAGCCAGTGTTGCACAAGTTTACTTTCGCATTGGAAAACGCCACGGGTTCTGCCTTCGTGGAACAAACTCCATGTTTTCTGGTCATTTAACGAGATGTTTTTAAGACTTACTTGTTCCAATCAACATCCTTATCGGTAATTCTAAGACACTCTTTGTAGCCCCACGGCTTGAACTTAACGATTCTATCCAAGTCCTGTGCCAGTATTCGCAATTTTTCAGGTGTCAGGATACAGAATCTTTTGTTGGGTGTCTCTGTTGCCATCCACATCACAAGGCAAATGTCTTCGGCAATACACCGCTTTACGTGAGTGAGTTTGATATGAAACTTGTCATGTTCATTTCTTGAGAACTTAATCTCAATAAGACGGCTCTTCCCAGAAGGAGTCAATAGAATAAAGTCTGGTCGGGAATCTACTTCGTCACTTTCTAAGAATTTACCGCTATTGTCAATGCCATTGTCATAATAAATGTATTTTTGAGTTTTGTCTTTTAACTTAGAATTTAGCCAATTGACATAGTCAATCATTAATTCTTTTTCAATAGCCGTAAACTTGGCAATGTCGGCAGCAAACTCTTCTTTTGTTCTGTGGTCAAATCTGTAGTCTTTTTTGTTGTTCATGACTTCTGCCCTGCAATTTCTTTCTTCATCAATTCAAGGCTTTCTTCTGTAGAAAGTAACTTCATTTTGGTTCGGTTACGCCTGTTAAAGAATTGAATTCTACGAAGTAGGGCACACGTAAGTACAATATCTTCAAGTGCATCGTGGTCGTTACTGGCCCGCTGCAAACCAAACTTCTCAAGCATTGCTCCTAAATTCATTAACTTGGTATCGGGGCAGCTTTCGAAGATGTTAAAACAAGACTGCCAAACATCGTACTTCATACCGGCAAAGGGCGAATCTTCCTTAGTTTTCCAAACACCTTCCTTGTACATGTAGTAGCTAATCATGTCCCAGTCAAAGCCAGCATTAAAGCCCGTGAACAGAGGTAAAGTCATGGCCTTACCACTGGGATTAGATTTCTGCACCCAATCATGATACCGCGTTAGAACGGTTTTGGTGTCAAGCCCCTCCCGCATTGCGGTATCATATGCCTTTTTAGCAATTTGAATTGCTTTGGGGTCGGCCCTTTCGGGATTCTTTGGCTTGATGAACATGTTGAATCGCCCAACATGATGCTCTTCCAATGTAATTGGATTTAAGGCTATCGCCGATAATTGGGTAATTTCGTGCCCCAATGAGGGATCAGTACCCGTAGTTTCGGTGTCTGTCACGATAAAAACGCGATTGTTCATATTTCCTCTTCTGTATTGTTAATTGCAATTGCAATTTCGTTTTGTTCCAAAATTGATTCTAATTTTTGCAAATTTTCTTCGTACTTGGCTTTTTGCTTGTTTAAATTATCTATCATATAATTGACAAGACGACTTTTATCTTTTGCCAATATTCTTGTGCTTTTGACACTTCTTCGCTTTTCTTTTCCATCAGTAAATATGACGGAAACAGACGTAGGACCGTGTACTTGTTCAAGTAGCCATTGATAAATGTTTATTTCAAACTCTTGGTTAACTTCTAAAGACCAAACCGTGTCACCCGGTTTGATCAGTTCTCCAAACATATCATTGCATGTCAAAGTCATAGAGTTGTACTCGCTCGCCACTGGTAATTTCTTTTTGATCAATTGTG
>Ga0315900_10006369_pt1 | contig 15871 bp, 6 predicted proteins | sample LakEriMetagenome_FD_203521 | JGI IMG/M metagenome (GOLD analysis project Ga0315900, IMG submission 203521) | Freshwater fungal communities from buoy surface, Lake Erie, Ohio, United States - Buoy 12 MA114 | ecosystem: Environmental > Aquatic > Freshwater > Lake > Lake biofilm | place: USA: Lake...
TATCGCATCTCGTAATCTTTTGAGCGAGTTGAAGACCCCTTTGACCTCTTGAGGATTCGGATCTCTACCGCTGAGCGTATAGTTTGTCCCGGACGCTGATGCGACTGCCTGTGATTGACCGCGTGGCACTAAACCCAATTCGAATGCAACCTGGCTGCCGCCAGCCGAACGAACCTTGATTGGCCCCGCATCCGGACTTGGTGGTCCCGAGTAGAGCAGCGAAGAGAGCTCAATTCCGTTGCCAGCCGATGCCAATGATGCAGTCACTCGTGTCGCAGCATCTTGATTGCCAGCGTGGTTATTGATGGTATCTAAAACATCCGCAACCGTAGAAGCTCCGTCCAGATCGATATTCAACGGAGTACCATCGTTGCGAATGATGATAAGATCTGTGCCCTGTGTTGTCGTTAGGCCTCGTCCGTAGTTCAACTCTGATATCTGCGTTCCGCCATGAAGCGTTCGAAGTCCCAATGACTCAGCGAGCGTGCCCTGCAGTTCACCAATAGAAAACGCGGATCCACTTTCTTTCGAGCGAATTCTTAACCCTTTACCATCCGGAGCTATGTCAGCGACAACAGGCGCACCGGAGCGTTGAATCTTGTTCAACACATCTTCTACGGTAACAGCATTCTCAAAGGAGATATCATAGTTTTGGCCATTTTGCTGGATGCGAAGGCCACCACTCCAATCGAATCCATTGCCGCTATTCAGTTGGGTCAGGAGTGTGGTCGGTCGAATGATGGGATCGAGAGAAACGCCGTTGGTCGGAAGCGATGGGGCGGGAGTCGTCGTCTGAATCCCCAGATCGGAAGCCGTTCGTCCCGAACCAACTTCCGAGACTCTCAACGTCCCTGGTAGACCATCCAAATAGTTCAAGCTTAGCGAGCCGTTGTTCAATGTGACAACAACTTCTCTTTCATCCAAAAAAACGTTCCCATTAACTTTGTTGAGAACATCCCCGACAAACTCGATATCTGCTAGGTCGACGGTAACCTGCGATGTACCACTCGATATTTGAATCGCTCCGGGTGCGATTCCTTGCCCACCGTTGATGTCGGAAATACGTGTTGTCAGAAGGGCATTCGGATTGAGATCGATTCGACTGGCGATACCCTCGGACAATAGACCGAGAGCTTTTTGCCCAGTAACATTATGGGTGATGTAGTCTCCAACATCCGCAATTGTCGTTAGGTCCATTTCATTTCCTGTGAAACGTAACGCTCCACGAAAATTTTCTAGCGTAGGTGTATCGACCGCACCGCCGGTGAAGAGATAACGATCCAAATAACGTGTATTCGCAACCGAAGTGAGTCTCTGAATGGACGCATCAATCTGATTTATCCAGCCTCTACGTTCTGATTCACCTACGACATTGCCTGTAGCTTCAATGCCGAGCCCTCGAAGCTCCGTCATGATGTCTTGAACATTCGCAAGATTCGACTCCGAAGCATTCAGATAGCCTTTCGAAGAGTCGAGATTCTTGATGGTTTGATCACGAAACTCTAGGTCTCGTTGCAATCCGATCACCCGAATGGCAGATGTCGGATCTTGGCTAGGACGGGAGAATCGCATGCCGGTGCTAAGCTGTTGCTCCAATTCTTGGAGAGCGATCCGCCCTGATTGAACTTGATAGAGCGCTCGATAGCGGCTGTTGGCATCGCTTGCCCGACCTGCTACGACTGGATAGAACGAACTAAGCATGGCTAAATGATATTAACGAGAGTGTCTAGCATTTCCGAGACTGTAGTCACAAGCTTAGAAGTTGCTTGAAACGCGCGTTGGTAGAGCAACATCTTTACTGCCTCTTCGTCGAGATTTACGCCAGAGATTCCTAGGTGTTTTGCTTCCAGTGTTTGAAGAAAGTTTCGGAGGCCATCTGTTACACCCTTTTGCGTATTGATCTCACGTGTTGTTTCCGAAACAATCGTACTGTAGATCCCGCTTAAGCTTCGTCCGCCTAGTAAATCCGATGGTTCGTTGAAGGCCTCCGCAATCTTAATCGCATTTCTTGCGCCGTTTCCGACACCATCACTACTGATAGCTAGTTGAGAATGATCTTGCGAGATTCCGGACCGAACTCCGATCGTCGCTGCAGAGTTGCCGACAAAAAATGTGTTGATCCCAAGTGCTGCCAAGGCTCCGCTTGTATCTTCTGCAAAACTGAAAGAGATGGCAGAAGAATCCGACTTGATTTGGAGTCTGCCGTCATTAGTGATCGACGCGGAAATTCCCGAAATAACATCCAACCTCGCTGCAAGTTGATCTGCCGTTGTGTCATCCAGAGAACCTTGTTGCTGGACTGGAATGTCGTAGGTTGTTGTCAGTTTGGTTCGAGCATCGGTCAATCGCACCACAAAAGAACCGTTGTCGATATTGAAGTCTGGGTTGGAAACTTCGAACGGTACATTGGTTTTTCCTATAACGGTTTCCCCCGTTAGATTGGTGAATCCCTTTGTTCCTTGCCCTTGGGAGTGAATTCTATTGACCACATGAATGATATCACGAGTCATTCCATCAATTTTCCCGAGAAATCCCTCCTGCGAATTGGCCCGAATGGAATCGTAGAGCCCTCTGATCTTTCCTCCTTGTACTTCAAGCCGCGAGTCAGTATCGACAAATCGTAGCTCGATTCCAGAACTATCTGCGTTGTCTTCAATTCGTTTTGCCACAACACTTCGTGGGATCCCGTCGGAGACGATGTAGTCGCCACCCACGAAAACCGTGACTGAACCGTTAAATTGTTCGGTCACGGAAATATCAACATACGTAGAGAGCTCGTCGAGAGCTGCGATACGTTCATCGCGAAGTCCAACAGCGCTGGAATTCGTGCCTCCTTCGACTTCGATAATTCGCCGGTTTAACTTTGCGATGCTGTCGCTCAAGCGATTGACTTGGTCTACTGCCAATCCGACATCCTGGCGATTCCGGTTCGCGGACTCCACCACTCCATTCGAAATGGAGCGCAATTGACTAGCCAGCTCCTGTCCTCGCTGGATTGCGATGGCACGGATGGGGTCACTGCCAGGTTGATTAGCAATATCTTGGAAGGCGCTTGCCAGAGCGCTGAACCTGGTAGATAGATCTTTATCCGTTAGCTCGTTGAGGATCGCTTCGAGATCTCCATTGGATGACTCTATCTGCTCTTGATAGGAAAGCTGACTCTGCGTTTCTCGCAGACGGGCGAGGACAAGTTCATCGACTTTTTGCTGGACACCGATCGATTCGACCCCTTGGCCGATGATCAGGTCGCCCGCTTTGTACCCATACGCTGGTGCTTGAACTAGCTCCTGGCGGATGTACCCTGGTGAATTGACGTTCGCAATGTTATTGCCAACGACCTGCAAACCGAGTTGATTGACTCGAAGAGCGTTTGCGGAACCTTGGATCGCACTGAAAAGGCTCATAACATCTGTTGCACTTTCTTAGGCGGCTTCATTGACGAGGAATCCGCCTTCGATCGATCTAGATTCTGTTGGGGAATAAGTCGCAGATTCTGACCTGCCGGTCGCAAGAATTAGCAACATGTCCGATACGATGGACTTTGATTGAAACGCACTGATCCACAGTGACATGCTCAAACGTTGAACACGATTGAGTTGCAATTCGAGCTTGCCAATCCGATGCGTCCATATTGCAGGCCACTGACCATCTAGATGTATCGCTAACTCTTTAAGGTGGCTGGCGTTCATCCCCATCTGCCTTGCTGCGTCTAGCAACTCAAGCCTAGACTGTTTGCAACTTGCTAGTTCCGCATGAATGGCTTCGCCCTGTGCACAGTGATTTGCAATGGATTCGCTGTCCATTCGCAGATAGCCTTGCTCAACACTTTGGAGTGTCAATTCCCATTGCGAAAGAGCCTCTTCAAACCGATCTAGCCACAAACCAATCTGGTGTACTAAAGTCGGAACCATGGTGACATCATTAGTGGTTGGTGTTTGATCGAAGAAAGCGAGAGCTCACGCATGGCCTCTCGCTTAGAAACGTTCGTAGTCAGAGCTACTAGAATTTCAATGTGTAACCCAAGTCTAAACCGTGTAAGAAGAACGTATCGGTCGCGAATCGTGCAGGTGTTGTGGTTCCGACGATCGGATCGACATTGAGGTTAATCTGATCTGCTGCCATAGCAACATTTGGCAACACCAGCAGGGTGTAGCCCAATCCAAATTGCCCACGTCCCAGTTGATACTTCATTTTGGCACCAGCTTCCGGTACGAATGTGAATCGATCACGAGTGATCGAACCTGTGTTGCCGGGTTGAGCAAAGAAACCGAAGTTCGATGTAGTTGTGCCGACATTCGGAGTCACGATTCGTCGCGAACCAGATGCAATAGCAGTCTGGTTCATGTTTCCCATGGCGACCTTACCCAACATGCTAAATGTGAACCGCCCGCACGACAGTTCATTCATCAAACCTAGATGCCCACCGTGGAACGTATTTTTCGTGCGGAAAGAATCCGAGATGGTCGTAACCGTTCCGTCTGCAGTACCATCGCCCGTGACTCCGTTTGTGACACTCGAAGTCAGGCCGTACGCGCTATCCAATCTAAGGAAAGAATAGCCGCCCAACAGATCAACTCGTCCCTTAGAATCACCGATGAGCAAAGTTCTAATCGAGGCGTCGGCAGCAATGAGGTCTAAATCATTTGCAACAGTGATCGTTCCAGTGTTTGCTCCGAAACCTGGAACAGCAATGTTCGCGAGATAAACGGCAGGACCAGGGGGAGCGAGAAAAGTATCAAAGTATCCGATCCCAGTGGAATTCGGATTTCCAGCTGTGGCAGCAGCAACAGTCGTCGTCCCGCCATCGGATAGCAATCCAAACACTCGGCCCATCAAGCCGTAGTTTTTGTCGTTGTCGAGCCACTTGCCAGCGGTCACCCGCATCCCTGCAAACATATTGGTGCCGAGAGGATTATCCTCCCCACCCGCGATAGGAATCGATGGTATAGCGGTTGGCGATGTGCCCCTCAAAATCGTAGGGGTTCCAGTCATTCCCTTACCCCACCACAGCAACGCTTCCGTTTCGATCCAACCGCAACCGCTAGAGGTTAGTCCAGAGCTGGAGTCGCAAACCGATGTTGTTCCGCGCGGATTGCATGCGACTGGCTGGTAGTCACCGCACGACGAAGAACTTTCCGTCGAGCCAGGTACATTGATTTCTGGCGTGTGGAAAGAAACGGGATGAAGCGTGTCTTCCGAAAACGGTACAACAGCGTCAGACGAGCTTATGCTGCCTACGCGAGGATCGCTTGTCGGCATGGCGGTATCACCGATTCGTCCCGAACTTGCTGCTCGGGTCGATGGATCGTATTCTTGGCCAACCAACGCAGAAGCACTCGTTCCGCAAAGAGAGGCAATGATAAGGGACAATGTTTTGCGATTTATTTTCATGGTTTCCTTCTCGCTAAGCAGAGGCTTGCGTACTGTTCGAATAATTGGATCGGTCGTTAAGCACAGAACCTACGACAAAAGGAGAACATCAGGAATAAACCGCCTATTTTCACCAGTCCCCCAGACCCCTTCAAATTACGCACTTCACTACCCATCTTTCCTTTTCTCACTTATATCCGGCTCAACGACGGACTTCTGTTTGCCAGGGGAATTGCAAGCGCTAGAATGAGGGGAGTGACTTGTTTGACTTCCGATTCAAAGAAGATTTATGACCAGCTTGATTGATCCGAGTTCTCAGGAAAGTTCCGCTGGAAGTGACGGGACGTCGACCCGTGCGCAGGAAGGGCCCCCTGCGCAAGAAAGCAAGAAACTGCACCTGCCTTACAAACCACACGTGTCCGCAGGTTGGAAGATACCGGGCGTCGCTACCTATAAAGTCAATCAGTGGCTCGAGCAAACACGCGCGGTGAACGCTTGGGAATCGAGACGACGCGAGCTCAAAGATACACAAATACGCAAAGAAGCACTATCACTCGTCTATCGCGCCAAAAGCGGTGAAACGCTAGAATCGCTGTTGCCCGAAACCTATTCGCTCGTTCGCGAAGCTGGACGTCGCGCCTTGAACATGCGTCACTACGATGTACAAATCCTCGGTGGAACCTGTCTGTTCTACGGATGTATTTCGGAAATGCAAACCGGGGAAGGAAAAACACTTACTGCGACACTGCCTCTGATATTGCATTCGCTGGTTGGCAAAGGAGCTCATTTAGCAACCGTCAATGACTATCTCGCTCAGCGGGATGCGGAGTGGATGCGTCCCATCTACAACATCCTAGGCATCAGTGTAGGTGTCGTTCTTACCGACAACGATCAAGACGAACGACGTCGTGCCTATGCCTCCGACGTGACCTATGGAACCGCCAAGGAATTCGGTTTTGACTTTCTAAGAGATCGATTGTTGATGCGTGCTCAGGGACGCGCAGTGGATGACTTTCTAGGAAGCGGTTCACAAGAACGATGGACTTCCGGCGGCGAACAACCTGTCCAGCGAGGCATGCACTTTGCATTGGTCGATGAAGCTGACAGTATCTTAATCGACGAAGCTCGCACACCACTCATCATCGGTTCACTCGGGGACGAAGCTCGTGAGGTCGTCATTACTACCTATCGATGGGCAGCGTCGCATGCGGATAAGTTTGTACTAAAAGAGCACTTCACGATTGAAGAAGACACCAGAAAAATAGAACTCACCGCCAAGGGACGTCAATTCGTACGAGCTTTGCCTCGCGATGAAATCATCCGACTCGCTGCACTCGTCGACCTATACGAATACACCGAGCGTGCCATCAAAGTGCATCGCGATTTCCATTTGGATCGGCACTACGTGGTCCGCGACGAAGAAATTGTAATCGTAGATGAATTCACCGGCCGTCTCGCCGAAGGACGCAAATGGCGGGATGGTATCCATCAAGCAATCGAAGCCAAAGAGAGGATTGAGGTCTCCGTTCCGACCGGGCAAGCGGCTCGAATCACCGTACAAGATTTATTCCTGCGCTATAAAAGCCTTGGCGGTATGACGGGAACTGCGGCTACCAGCGCTGGTGAACTCAGACGCATCTACAAGACTCCGGTCGTTCAAGTGCCAACCAATCGTCCCCCCAAACGAAAACAGCTGCCTGACATCGTATGCCCTGATATGATGACCAAGTTTGATGCAGTCGTCCGCGAAGTGAAGGAGGTCCATGCGGTAGGTCGACCTGTCCTCATCGGTACTCGATCCATCGACAAGTCGAACATCCTGGCAAAAATGCTTCGCGACGAAGGGATGGCGGTTCAAGTGCTGAATGCTTACGAAGTGGAACGCGAAGCCGAAATCGTTGCTCGAGCCGGCGAAAGAGGACAGATCACGGTCGCGACAAACATGGCAGGTCGCGGAACCGACGTGAAGCTTCAAGATACGGTTCGGGATATCGGCGGTATGATGGTCATTTGTACCGAGCTCCATGATGCCGCTCGTATCGACAGACAACTCATAGGACGCTGTGGTCGCCAAGGAGACCCGGGCTCGTATCGACAATACCTCGGGATGGACGATGAAATTCTTCGAAATGGTCTTGGACTCAAGACTTCCGAGAATATGAAGAAGTTGGGAGCATCCGAAGCGGGAAATGCGAACGCGAATGCGAGATTGGCACCCTATGCAAGCCGATTCAGGCTGGCCCAACGGAAAGTTGAGAAGAAACACTTCCGAGATCGGATGTCGCTACTTTATCACGAGAAAGAACGAACTAAGATTCAAAGAGAGATGGGACAAGATCCTTACCTCGATACCGCCGAATAAGCCCCCCAACGATAAAATGCCAGAATCCACGGACTCGCTTACATCCCTGGCATTATTGACGCCGCGTGCTCGGAAAAAGAGCTTCGCGTCACTGACGGGCTTAACTCCGCTTCTGAACGAATTCATCCTCGGGGTAGAAAATGCGGTGGTTCGAGATCTATTGTCTCCTGTGGGAGTCTCTCAACTCGCCCAACAAAGCCCAGTGCTCTTCATCGGTCCGTCCGGGGCTGGAAAAACAGCCCTAGCCACCACGCTGGCTGCCCGCTGGGTGAACGAAGTTAGCGACCGTACCTTTACCTTGGTCCATGCAACCGAGTTCGTGAAAATGTTTGTTCGTTCCATCGAGTCGGACGACATGCCTCGCTTTCGAAGCCAACACCGAGATTGCGATTGTCTCATGATCGATAACATTCATGAGCTTTCTGGCAAAGGCGCGGTTCAGCTAGAACTCGTGGAAACTCTCAATGCATTAGAACAACGTGAATCTGTAGTGATCCTGACTTCTCAGGTGATGCCACAATGGATTCCACAATTCAGCCAAGCACTCACCAGCAGAATCATGGGTGGATACTGCGTAGAGATCGCATGCCCTGGACCGGAAGCGCGCATGAAGATTCTCGAACAACTGGCCCTCGCGAACAATGTCACTATCGCCAAAGAGGAACTCCATCAACTGAATGCTCAACTCACCGATACACATACCGCGATTCAATTGAAAGGCATCATCACGCGTTGGATTCATCACCGAATGTCATCCACGAACCAAGAAGCGAAGACTTCGGCAAAGGTGATTGAAAACCTTGCAGAGACACACAATTCCTCCATTCCGACACCCCTCGAAATCGCCAAGGCAGTGGCCAGAGAAACACAACAAACGCTGGAATCGATGCGTGGTCCGATTCGCAAAGCCAGCGTCGTCCGATCCCGCGGGCTCGCGATGTACCTCATCCGACAATGGACGGAAACTTCTTTCCAAGCCATCGGCGAACTATTCGGAGATCGAGATCACACAACCGTCATGCATGCCTGCAAGAAAACAGAATCCGACCTGCAAGCCGACCAAGATCTAGCCCGCTCCGTGGAACGGGTTCGCCAAAAAATCTGGAAGTGAGAATCTGGAGGTAGACAAAGGCCAATAGCGGCCCGTTTATTTCACCTCCAACAATACACTCTCCGAGTGGCTATTGAACTCGGGGGCATACATGCACTGGATTGTTGCCAAGCCTGTCGGATACTTGCCTGCGTGCTGTACGCGGACGGAGTATTCGAAGACATACGTCCCCTTAGGCAAGTAGTCGATGAAAAAGTGTGACGCCGTATCGCGAGTACTCTCGAAATAGGCGAGTCCGTCCTGGTAACGATACTGACTCAGCACACTCACTGGCTCCGTTCCGCTTCCGCGATGGTCCTTCAAATGGACATACTCCATGTCGCGATCGGTTCTCAAGACGATTCGACAAACCAGCTCATCACCGACTTGAACAGGGCCAGCCACTCGTGTCAACTCAGCACCAGCCTTCGTTTGCGATTTCGTATAAATCTGTTTCTCCAACTTGAGCGGTGTTCCCTCGTAAGGAGTCACTTTGCTCACATCTTCCAGGTATTGCCAATGCATGGAGCCCCAGCTAACGCCAGCAGATTGTTTGGTCACTTTGATCTTTCCAAACTCTGGCTTGACCTCTCCACGCAAGAATTTCTGTTCATAAAAACCTGTTCCAGCCTCCACCTTCTCCGGTTGGATGGTCGTCCCTGCTAACTGCACCTCGACCAGTTCTTCTGACGAGAGCATCTTGTCTCCACGCAACAACAAAGCATACACCGCGTCTGCTGTCGACTTGGTTGTCTTCCAATCTTGTGTCTGCTTCTGCTTGAGTAGCCAAACTTTGCAATCTTCGACAGCTTTCGAATCCTTTGCGACCTCATCGAGCGCTTCGATCATCATCGCTTGAGTTTCAATCGGAGCGTGGTACCACCACCAGGAACGTTCTTGATCTCGCCAAAACATTCCCATCTCTTCGTTGTTACTGGAGAACTCGACAATACTCTTGAGGATAGCGGTCGGCGTTTCAGTATCATCCATCCGGTGCAATCCGATCGCCACCTGCGCTTGGCATTGACGTGGCAAGGATAGCCAATGATTCTTGGCTTGCCGCTGCCAATACTGAATCGCTACCCGATACTGCTCACCGATGGGCTGATCCTTGAGGAAGAAGCTTCTGCCATAGAGATACAATGCGATTGTCGAGCTAAGGTGATTGGCCTCCGGATCTTTCGAGTTTGCCATGATCTTGCCATATTGATCATGCATCCACGCATCGAGCCTTTCTAGGGCACGCATCGCGGCGGACATGTCCACTTGCACACCGAGATGCCGCATTCTCCCGAAACCGGTTGCGATATACAGCGACAAATATTCGTTGTCAGGACCGCCGGGGAACCAGGGCCACATGCCATTCTCTCGCTGCATTTCCATCAGTCTTTGCATGGCTTTCGCCGACTCGCTCGACAACCGATTTTGGTCGAAAAGCAATGCAATGTTCTTTCGCGATTGCGACTCCGACTGTGCGTTGATCAACCAAGGTGTCTCCTCAATCATCACGGACTTCAAGTCTTGATTTTTCTCCAACGGCGATTTCAGCGCATCTGGCTGGAAGCTTCTCCAAGTGTCAAACACCCGTTTGATCTTGGGATCGCTCTGCGCGATGTGCTGCGCTAACGAGTTTGCGTAAAGTCGATTAAAGGTTTGCTCACTGCAATCGTGCGGATATTCCATCAAGTAAGGCAGTGCCAAGACAGCATACCATGCGGGTTGTGATACCATCTGCACGGTCAACGATTCATGCTTCAACGAATCAGATTTGGCCGAATCGAGTAGCTTCTTGAATTCAAACTCCTTCGTCGATTTGCCTCGTATCGGAAGAGGTAGCGACTCGGTGACAAGCACTCGCTTTGAAAGGACTGGTAGCATCCCTTCTTCGCCATCGGAGACACGTTCGGTTCCTCCGATCGCTCGGTAAATGATCGGATAAGATCCGTCGGGAACTGTCAACTTCCATGTAAAGCTCTTCGATTCGTTCGGGCCCAACTGGAACGGTTGTTCGACGTTCGAGTTACCAAACTCTTTGTCTTTCGAACTTTCACTGATCGCATCGAATAGCTTCAACGCTACTTTGCCAGCCTGCGATTGCGTCGAAGTATTGCTCACCTTCACGCTGAACTCCAATACGTCCCCTTCTCGCAAGAATCGAGGTGGGTTCGGCTGTACCATCAGCTCTTTCGACGTGACTACTTTGTCTTCGATGTAGCCGCTTCTTAACTCTTTGTCGTGCGAAAAAGCCATCACTCGCCACGAGGTGAGTGCCTCTGGAATGATAAACTCCATTTCGTACGAACCGTCTTTATTTGCGACTACATGAGGAAAGAAGAACGCGGTCTCGTTCAAATTTTTTCGAGGCGATACGCTTCCCAAATCCACATTGCTGGTGCCCCCCTGCGGAGGCGCACCCATGCCAGCCGCTTCGCCTGGAGCTCCTGCTTTCGAAAAATCCATTGAACCTTGGTCCCAACCCGCCATGCCACCCATGCCACCAGCAGCGTCGGCCATCGCAGCCATGGGTGCAGATTCTGCAAGCGACATATTGCTTCGCATCATCATGCCACCCTCTCCACCCATTCCTCCATATCCGCCTGGTCCACCTGCACCAGGAGCGCCGCGCCCGAACATTCGCACGTTCATGCCGAAACTCGGAGGAAAGTCGCGATAGCTGTAAGTAACAGGTTTCAGTTTCGAGTCAAAATTCCCGCTAACGTGCATCAGATACTCAGGGAAGTTCTGAAAGGTCCAATTCGAGTAACCATAATTTGCTCGGAAGACAGAGAACTTCTGTAGCCACGGGTGAGCCAAATAAGCATCCAGCGAAGCGTCATACATCGCCGCAACCACTTCCGTGATCGCTTTGGTTGCTTTTGGTCCTTCTACAATCAACTTGAACTTCTCTTTGCTCCCAGGCTCAAGCTTTGATACGAATCGCTCCCATCGCAGCTTGAGTTCTTTGTTGGTCCATGGAACAGCGATCTGCCGGTTCTCAATGTAACTGCGATTCTCCCTGACGAAGAGGATTCGCAATGTCAATCCTCCACGCATCTCTTCGGTAATCGGCTCCTCGATGATCAATTGGGTCACTTCTGATTTAGTCCAAAAGCTTTGTAGCATCTTGCCGTGGTGAGACAACTCTACAAAGGCACGACCACTATCGTAACCCGTTCCCCAAACTGCCTTAAGCTTTTCTCCCGGTTCCAACGACCAGTCTTCTGCGTTTAGAAAATGCGGAATCTTGATGCCAAGCTTTGATTCTTTGGGATCGATCACTTTGAAGTTCACGACAGCCTTCACCGGCTTACCGAAACGATCTTGAGTCTCTACCACCGCTCGATAAACGCCTCGCTTGAGATCGATAGGTAGTTTTCTGTCGGCATCCGCGGCATAATCAAAGTCCGTCGTCGAAACATCACCGTCGCTTTCCCAACTCGCGATGTTGGAGGGATCGGGAGACTCCGATGGACGTATAGCACCTGGCCCCATCGAGCGTCCACGTCCGCCTCGTCGTGGCATCGGCTGCATGGATGATCCGAGGATATCGGGTCGGATCACTTTCTGTGGCTCTTTCAATCGCATGACCTTCAGCGTTCCTTTGGCCGGTAGCGGCTTGCCATTGAGGGTTGTGGTCGCAATTTTGAACTCAATGGGTTTCTCTGTCGTCAACCACTCTTGCGTTGCTACATCCGCTTGCATTGCAACGTATCCGGCTGAGATGGACGACTCCGCGCTGCGAGTTTCCCCTGTGGTATCCGTAACGTCGGCAGTAATCTGATAATCAAAGCTCGGTGTATCTTCCTCGGGAACAGAACGATCCGGTCTAGCGACAAACGTGATCGTAAATTTGCCTGCCGCATCCGTGGTGGCATTTCCATGCGTGATCTCCTGAGCACCGCCTGGGTTGATCGGCATGCGCCAAGGGAAGCAAGACGAAAACCAAATGGGCCAACGCACGGCACGGGTGACATGGTATCGCACTTTGGCATTGCCGATGGGTACACCGGTGTAACTTGTTGCCATGCCAGTCAACGTCACGGTATCGTTGAGTTTCGGAGACTCCGTGGGATTTTCGAGTTTGACTTCGAATTTGGGACGTTTGTATTCTTCTATTTGGACCGCTACCGAGCTCATGTTGTTGACGTTGATCGTCATATGCCCTGTTCCGCGATCGCGTGGCGCATTGAATGTTCCACTGAAGCTACCAAAGTCGTTCGAGACCAACGTTTGGTTAGCGATTTCATTGCCATTGATATCTCGAAAAGCTATCGACACCTTGTGCTCGGCTACGGTGTTGTATTTGTTCGCTTCTGTGTCCGCAAACAAGCATATCCCTTTGTATTGAATCGTCTGCCCGGGTCGATAAATAGACCTATCCGTGAATAGTACATATTGGACTTGGACGGGCGGGGGTTGCTGTCGAGTATTGATGTACAAAGAATCTCGTACACCCAAAGCATTGCCATTGTGTTCAGCTAACAACAGCAGCGAACGATTCTGACCGCCGAATGAAAAGCGACCGTCTTTATTCGTCGTTGTCGATTGTTCCGATATGCTTCGGTTATTGTTGTCGGTAAAGAAGCCAGTCACTTTAGCGCCGGAAATCGGTGATCCTAATTGGTTGTCCAGGATGAACCCTTCTAACTTCTCTGCATTCCAAGACTGATCCAATATCATCGCGAGATTACTCACCCAAACCATCGCCACTTGGTTGATATTATCCTTGTCCGCAAAGTCCTCACTTGCACTCGCTTGAAGGAAATAGAACCCTGGCTTCAGACCTGCAGGAACGGAGACATCTTCCGTGGCTGTATTGAAATCCTCCGTCGCTGGAAGCTCGGCAGACCACGTTGCTTCAGGTTTTTGACTTCGAAACCGATCGCGATCCGCCGGTTGTGGATAGGAAGGAGCGTTGCCATTCTGCTGCTTGATCCGTTCTCTCCAATTGACCGAATGAAGCCGGAAGTGGATTCGATTGATGTTTCGGTACGAGACACGAATACTCGCGAGGTTGTCACTCCAAACTCGCTCCGTGACAATCCCAACGGACTTGGCTTCGATCTCTGCGATGAGATTAAAGCACAGTTTTCCACCAACGCTTTCAGGGAACGCATTGGCCCCTTGCTTAGCGATTTCGCGAGCTTCCACACGTTGCTCTTTCTCCATGAGCAATGTGGCCCATCGATGCCGAGCAATCGCCGATAACTCATGTCGCGATTCTCGTTCTGCAAATACTTTGAGCGCTGCAACATATCGATCTCGCTTCTCTTCGCCGACCGCTTCCGCATGACAGTATTGCAAACGTCGAAGCTCGGCATCCAACAACGCACTCCGGTCTTGATCGTCCGCATGCATTCGTAAAAGCTTTTGAAGGAGCGTGATCGTCTTCAACTTCACCGATTCTTTATCCGTCGACTGAGGATTCCATGCCAGAAAATCTTGAGTCGTCCCCAAAGCGGCCGAGGAAGCTTCTATCTCGAACGCATCTTGGGATTTCGCACCTGCCTGTTCGCCCGACGAATAGAAGTCTAAAGCCTCATGAGCCACAAAATCGAACAACGTCGGACGATAAGTGTCTGGTAATGAACCCTTGCTAAGCAAAGCACTATACGTATCGATTGGTATAGCACGAAGCAGTGCTTCACTGGCGAGCGCCTTCGAATAGAAGGAGTCTATTTCCTGGAACAATCGCTTCAGATCCCACGTGGTGAAGTCGTTGCTGGGTGGAGCGGAGGTTGCGGTTCGCTGGCCAAAGCGCCAACGGTTTTGTTGAAAATAGTTCCAATAAAAATGTGCTTGCAACGTGTTCAAGACTGGTAACATTTCCGGCGGTGCCTTGTCGATTTCCGCTTGCAGTCGACGTATGTGCTCTTCGGGGAGTCGGCCTTCGATCTGAGATTCCAGAATGACACGCTGCCCAATCCCTTTGATCGCTTCCGCGTATTGCTTCTCCGACAAGGCGGAGGCGATGATCGGCCCTAGCTCTTCGATTGCGGACTTCGGAAGTCCCTTTTTCATCGCATCTTCCACTTTTTTCCATCCTTGTGCTCGAGTTTGTTCGGCGGCTTGAAAACCAAGCCCCTTGCGGACGATTCCTGCCAAAACCAGGATGCTGAGCGAAACCAAAACAATTGTTTTTGCCTGCATTTTCATTGCGATTCTCCTACGCGACAGTTCCAGCACCGAGGCTTGAAACAATGAGGTTTATCCCCACTAAGGGTAACAGAAAAACGAACGAACGTCTCGTTTATTAAGAAACGCCCCCGATTTAGGAAGCGTATTTTTAAAGTGTATTTTGGTCGCACGAAAAGAGAAGGACCACGCCTCATGAAGCCAGTACTTGTCGAGCCAACAAAAGTCAAAGTGTTAGACACATTCCACGTCCCGTCCAACTAGAATCCCAGCCAGTGTCCTTGAGCGGACGGCACGACCGAGCATGCCACTTTTATCGCCTGTGTAAACATCGACGCGACAGGCATCACCGACATTGACTACAGATGACATTGACTACAGATATTGACTACAGATACTGTTGATGTCCGAGTTCAGCTAGTTGCTTCACCACCTCGCGCACCCTTTCCTCTTCTTCCTTCGGTGCCACTAATGTGGCATCGGGCGTGTGAACAACGATCGTATCTTTCATGCCTATTGTCACGATCAAGTGATCCGATTCGCTGCGAATGATCATGTTCTCCGAATCGATGGCCAGATAAGGTCCATCGACGGCATTCCCTTTTTCATCTGGCTTGATCAATCGAGCGATCGCTTGCCAGCTTCCCACATCGTCCCACGAGTAAGGAGCTTCGATTACAGCCACATTTTTGAATCGTTCCATCACCGCGAAGTCGATCGATTTGCCTTTGATCTTTTCAAAGTGCTCGATAAATGTTTTTTGGAAGTCGGCGGTTCCAATACCTTTGGCAATGTTCTGAATATGAACGCTCATTTCAGGTTCGAATTGCTCCAAAGCCTCAAGAATCGTGGATGCTTTCCATAGAAAGATGCCGCTATTCCAATAGAACGTTCCCGCCTCGACGTACTCTTCT
>Ga0315900_10006371_pt1 | contig 15868 bp, 4 predicted proteins | sample LakEriMetagenome_FD_203521 | JGI IMG/M metagenome (GOLD analysis project Ga0315900, IMG submission 203521) | Freshwater fungal communities from buoy surface, Lake Erie, Ohio, United States - Buoy 12 MA114 | ecosystem: Environmental > Aquatic > Freshwater > Lake > Lake biofilm | place: USA: Lake...
AGCCCCAGCCCCAGCCCCAGCCCCAGCCCCAGCCCCAGCCCCAGCCCCAGCCCCGGCCCCGGCCCCCCGATTGAAATTTTTTCCGGGATGCTTGACGATCTGGGCCACAGTCGCTTAGACTCCGTAGTTGATGGGGGGAATTGGATTTCCGAAATCTTCCTCGCTTGCTCCGCAGCCCGTGTGATTGACCAATCCGACACACCCGCGAAGTGGGATGGATTGAGCATGCCTTTTTTCACCAAATCCATGAGCGCTGCCCCGGCTCGTCGCGGGCGTGCGTTCCGCCGAGGCCTGGTGGTCGCGGTTCAGGCTTTGGCCTGTTTCGCTCTCTTGCTCGCGTCCCCGCTGCCGGAGGCTCAGGCGCAGACGCGGCGTACCTGGAGGACAGACGTCCCCGGCGGCCTGTGGAGTGGCACGGGCAATTGGGTGAGTGGCAACGTGCCGGTGGACGGACAAGTCGCGGTCTTCGGGGGGTCGGGGCTGACGCTTTCGTCTACGGTCGCCACGGCCGCCACGGTCGGGCAGTTGTTCTTCGACAACTCCGGCACGACCTCGATCATTCTGTCCGCTACAAGCGCAGACTTGACTCTGAGTGGCGTTTCCGGAACTGGCATCTTTGTCAACTCCAATTCGGGGCCGGTCAGCATCAGCTCTAGCACTACCGCTTATCTCCTCCTCAGTGCGGCCCAAACCTGGACGAACCTTTCGTCGTCGACTCTTTCTGTTATGAGTCAGGGGTTAATCGGACTTAATAATTCCACAAGTCTGACGCTCGCGGGCACCGGCCCAATGTCGCTTGGTAGCTTTTTTAACAGTCAAGGTTATTCTCTTCCATCGACCACACTCACTGTAACAGGCTCGAGTATTTACACGTTTGGAGCCCTTAATAGATCCCCTTTTTCCCAGATATTGCTTAATTCAGGAACTTCAATTTTTACAACCGGTTGGAACGCGCAGTCGGGACAGTCCATTCGCATTGGCCCCGCGACGCCCGACAACAGCGCCGCCGTGGCGATCGGGTTCGCGGCAGGTACAACTGTTACCGTCACCGAAAGCGCGGGATTAACCCTAAACTCGAATCTGAATGTAGTCTCCGGAACCGGGACTTTTGGTTTTAACAGAGACGCATTTATGTCTCCGGTTTCTATCAACGTGAGCAGTGGGACAGTGAATGTCAGTGCTGGTGCGTTGTTAGGTCTTAGCAGTGGGACATGGGCAGGGTTGGGCGAGTTTGTGAAAGATGGCCCTGGTATTCTGAGCATTGCCGCTTCTGGCAATGCACCCACCCGTTCTGGCGGTTTTAGGTTGGCGGCCGGCGAACTTCAGCTTTCTGGAAATGGCGACTCGGTGTTCGGCACGGGCACGTTCATCATCACTGGCGGCACGATCAGGAACATGGGAGGGAACTCGCCTACTTTTGCGGCGCCCCAGCGATGGGAAGGTCCATTTACATTCGCAAACTCCACCACGTGGGGTGCCACTTCCGGGACGGTCGCGCTTGCCAACAACCCGACGGTCACCGTCGCGGCTGCCGCAACGGCCACCATTCAAGGCACGATCACCGGCACGTCGGGCTTCACCAAGTCGGGAAATGGTGTGCTCTCGCTTACCAACACCAACTCGTTCACGGGCCTCACGGCCGTCAATTCAGGCACGCTCTCCCTCGGCAACAATCGCGCCCTGCAAAACAGCCCGATCGATACGAATAGCATGAGCAGCGGCGGGCGGATCAACAACGCCTCGGCCTTGGCTCCGACAATCGGCGGCCTCACCGGCGGCACGGACCTCGCGGCTACTTCAGGCACGCTGTTTACAAACTGGGCCTCGACAACCGCGCTTACGCTCAACCCCCAAGCCGGCACTAGCTACACCTACTCCGGTGTCATCGCCAACGGTGCGGCCAACATGACGCTCACAAAGACGGGCGCCGGCACGCAGGTGCTCACCGGTAGCAGCACGTTTGCAGGCGCGACGACGATCGCCGAAGGCACGCTCTCGGTTGACAGGATTCTCAATAGCGGCGTGAACAGCCCGCTGGGCACGAACTCCACGGTCAATGTCGGCGGGACCTCCTCGACTCCGGGCATCCTCCGCTACACCGGCTCGGGCGAGACGACCAACCGCGTCTTCAATCTGGTCTTCGGCGGCACGGGCGTCATCGAGTCCAGCGGCGCCGGTCCGCTTGTGATCACGAGCACGGCCACAAACACCGGAGGCGGGCGATTGGTGCTCATGGGCACCAACACGGGGACGAATCAGATTGCCCGGATCAACGGCTCGGGCGTGTCGGTTGACAAGGACGGCCCGGGCACGTGGTGGTTTACGGGCACGAGCAGCTTTAACGGCGACTTCAGGGTGCTCGACGGTTCCGCGATCGTATCTCGAAACGTGGCCGATGCTGCGGCATCGCCAGTTGGCTCGGGCAATATTACTGTCGGCGGCACGGCTGCCAGCGGCGAGGCCAGGTTCTTGCTCTCGAACGCCCAGGTCGATCGGGTTATTACGGTAGCGTCTGGAACTGGTCAGCGTGTTCTGATTGGTGCGGCCCCGAATGCGACCTCGGCAACGTTTACGCTTGGCACTTCTCTTATTCTCAACCGCGACGTGACGCTCGTCGCGCCGCAGAGCGGCACGGCGACGTTTGAAGGTGAATGGTTTACGAACGATTTTGAACCCGCCACGCAAAACGTTCGCATCGGCCACGGCGACTTCCTCGGCACGGTTGCCCTTTCCGGAATGCACACTACCACCGGCACTGTGAGCGTGGAGTTTGGCCGGCTGGAGGTGACAGAGTCGGGCGGTTTGGGCGCTGGCCTGGTGCGAATTGACGGCAGCGAATTGAATTTCAATGGTTTATACAATCCCCTCACCTCCCCCCTCGCCTTCACGGGCAATAACGGCCTTCTTTCGGGCGCGGGCATTGTCGAAGTGACGTCCGTCGACGCCACCGGCACCGGCAACCAGATTTCGGCGGTGCTCAGCGGAGCCAGCCTTACGAAGACCGGCCTCGGCACCGTCGCGCTCACCGGGGAAAACACCTACACCGGCCAGACGACCATCAACGCCGGCGTGCTCCAGATCGGCTCGGGCGGCACGACCGGGTCGATCGACGGTTCTGGCGGCCTGCTGCTCGGTAACGTCGGGCTCGTTGTCAACCGCTCCGACGCCTTCACGCAGAGCTTCGCGAGCACGACGGTCACCGGAAACGCGTCTGTCGCCGCCAACGCCACCAACACGCTCGACCTCGGCACGCTCACGGTGCAGCCGGGCGTATTTCTCTCGATCGGATCGACCGGCACGTTCATCACGTCCTCTTCGAATGTCAACGGCATCCTGCCGTCCACCATCTTCGGCGGCACGACCTGGGCGGTTTCCGGCGGCGCGGGCAATCCGATCACGGGCCTCACGTCGTACACGCAAACGAGCGTTGCGCAAAACACTCCGGGCGATTACACAACCGCCAACGTGGACGTGAACAGCTCGCCCAGCCCGACGGGCGCGATCACGCCCAACACGCTGCGGTTCGCTTCGACCGCGGCCAACACGCTCACGCTCACGGGATCCAACACGCTGTCGGCCGGGATCCTCGTGAATGCCAGCGTCGGGGCCAACGTCTCGACGATCTCGGGCGGCTCGCTTGCGGGGTTGGGCGGGGGTCTGTCGGTCGTGCAAAACAATCCCTCGCAGGCCCTCGTGATCGGCTCGTCGATTGTCGATGGCTCGCCGGGGACTGGTCTCACCAAGTTCGGCCCAGGCACGCTCACGCTCTCCGGCTCGAACTCGTTTTCCGGCACCACGTCCATCGTGGAGGGGCAGCTTGTATTGGCCAATTCTCAGGCGCTCGGCCAGAGCACGTTCGCGGGCGGCTCGGGCACGCTCTCCTTCGGTGGCCTCACGGCCGCCACGTTCGGCGGCCTCGTGGGCAACTTCAACCTCCCGCTTGCCAACGCGTCGTCGTCGCCGGTGGTCCTGAGCGTGGGCGCCAACGGCCAGAGCACGACCTACGCGGGCGTCCTCTCGGGCGGTGGCGGTCTTACGAAGACCGGCACTGGCACGCTCACGGTCATCGGTGCCAACACCTACACCGGCACGACGACCGTCAACGCCGGCGCCCTTCAGATCGGCAACGGCGGCGCGGTCGGCTCGATCGCCTCGACGCCTGCGATCACAGGTGCCTCCGACGGCACGATCATCTTCAACCGCTCCGACAACTACGGCGGCAGCGTGGCGACGCCCATCTCCGGCGGCCTCTCGCTCACGCAGGCCGGCTCCGGCACGCTCACGCTCACCGGCAACAACACATTCACCGGGCCCACCCGCGTGGCGGCCGGCCAGCTGACCGTGGGCGGGTCGCTCGCCCTGCAAAACTCCACGCTCGACCTCGCCACCGGCGACGCGGGCACGGTGAGCTTCAGCCAAAGCTCGACGGTGGGCGGGCTGCAGGGTTCGCGGAACCTGAGTCTCGGCTCCACCACGCTCTCGGTGGGCAACAACTCCTCGAGCACGACCTACTCAGGCGCGATCTCCGGCCCCGGCTCGCTCACGAAAATCGGCTCGGGCCAGCTCACACTCGCGGGCAACAACACGTTCACCGGCCTCACGACCGTCTCGACCGGCACGCTCGCGATCGGCTCGGGGGGCACGTCGGGCTCGATCGCCGGCAATGTCTCGACCGCCGCGAATGCCACGATCGCCTTCAACCGTTCCGACGCGGTCAGCTATTCCGGCACGATCTCCGGCGGCGGCGGCCTCGTGAAGCAGGGTGCCAGCCAGCTCACGCTCACCGGCAACAACACGTTCACCGGCCTCACGACCGTCTCCGCCGGCACGCTCGCGGTCGGCTCGGGGGGCGCGTCGGGCTCGATCGCGGGCAACGTCTCGACCGCCGCGAACGCCGCGATCGCCTTCAACCGTTCCGACGCGGTCAGCTATTCCGGCACGATCTCCGGCGGCGGCGGCCTCGTGAAGGAGGGCGCCGGCACGCTCACGCTCAGCGGAACCAACTCCTACAGCGGCGGCACGCGGCTCTCCGGAGGCACGGTGGTCGCGACCAACAACTCATCGCTTGGCGCTGGTTCAGTGACGCTCGCCGGTAGTGCACTGCAGTTGAAAGAAGTCACGCTCGCCGTCCCGATCCTGCTCGACGCCGCGAACAGCGAACTGGTAGTTGACAGGCCTGATCTGAACGTTGAGTACCTGGTCGTGGGCGGCGGCGGCGGTGGTGGCGCCTTCCGTGGCGGCGGCGGCGGCGCTGGCGGATTTCTGACGAACGTCGGCGGCACGGCGCTGGCCGTAAACGGCGCCACGTCGGTGGTGGTCGGGGCTGGCGGAGCGGGCGGAAGTTACACGTCCCTTACGATCTACACGTCGGGGTCACAGGGCGGCAGTTCGAGTTTCGGCAATGTCGTCGCCGCCGGCGGTGGCGGCGGTGCGCCGGGACTGGCGTCGAACTCCAGCTTCTTAAACATTCCGGGCGGCGTTGCCGGCGGGGCCGGTGGATCGGGCGGCGGCGGGTCCGGTGGGTCGCCGTTCGGGGCTGGCGGTGCCGGCAATACGCCCGCCACGACACCCTCGCAGGGAAATGCTGGTGCCGCTGGTTCCTCCGGCGGAAACTGGAGCGGCTCCGGCGGCGGGGCGGGGGGTGCGGCGACCACCGGGGCCACGGCTACGGCCGCTGCCGCCGGCATCGGCCGGTCAAGTTTCATCTCCGGATCGAACGTGTTCTATGCAGGTGGCGGCGGCAGTGGCTTTTACACCGCCGCCACCTCTGGCGGGCCTTTCACGATCGCAGGCGGCACGGGTGGCGGAGGGGCGGGCGGCGGTTCGGGCGAAGGATCTTACGCCAATCGGGCGGCGACCGCCGGTTCTGCAAATACGGGTGGTGGCGGTGGCGGTGGTGCAAACCCTAATGCCGGGGCATCATTCACTGTCGGTGCGGCCGGCGGTTCGGGCATCGTGATCGTCCGCTATCTCGGCTCGCAGCAGGCCAACGGCGGCACGGTGACTGCCGGTTCCGGATCGTCTGCGGGGTATACGATTCACACGTTCACGGCGGGGAGCGATACGTTCACGCCCCTCGCATCCGGCCTCTCGACGATCTCCGGCAACATTTCCGGGACTGGCGGGATCCTCAAGAGCGGCAGCGGCACGCTCACGCTGACTGGCGCCAACACCTACGCCGGCACGACGACCATCAACGCCGGCATGCTCCAGATCGGCTCCGGCAGCACGACCGGCTCGATCGCCTCGACGAGCTCGATCACAGGCTCCTCCGGCGGCACGATCGTCTTCAACCGCTCCGACAACTACGGCGGCAACTTTGCGACGCAGATCACGGGCGGGATCGGCCTCACGCAGGCCGGCTCGGGCACGCTCACGCTCTCCGGCTCGAACACGTTCTCCGGCACCACGACCGTGTCGGCCGGCCAGCTGTTGCTTTCCAACACGTTCGGCCTCGGCCAGAGCACGTTCGCGGGCGGCTCGGGCACGCTCTCCTTCGGCGGCCTCACGGCCGCCACGTTCGGCGGCCTCGCGGGCAATTCCAACCTCGGACTTTCCAACGCGTCGTCGTCGCCGGTGGTCCTTAGCGTGGGCGCCAACGGCGAGAGCACGTCCTACGCCGGCATCCTCTCCGGCGCCGGCAGCCTCACGAAGACCGGCACTGGCACGCTCACGCTCACCGGCAACAACACATTCACCGGGCCCACCCGCGTGGCGGCCGGCCAGCTGACCGTGGGCGGGTCGCTCGCCCTGCAAAACTCCACGCTCGACCTCGCCACCGGCGACGCGGGCACGGTGAGCTTCAGCCAAAGCTCGACGGTGGGCGGGCTGCAGGGTTCGCGGAACCTGAGTCTCGGCTCCACCACGCTCTCGGTGGGCAACAACTCCTCGAGCACGACCTACTCAGGCGCGATCTCCGGCCCCGGCTCGCTCACGAAAATCGGCTCGGGCCAGCTCACACTCGCGGGCAACAACACGTTCACCGGCCTCACGACCGTCTCGACCGGCACGCTCGCGATCGGCTCGGGGGGCACGTCGGGCTCGATCGCCGGCAATGTCTCGACCGCCGCGAATGCCACGATCGCCTTCAACCGTTCCGACGCGGTCAGCTATTCCGGCACGATCTCCGGCGGCGGCGGCCTCGTGAAGCAGGGTGCCAGCCAGCTCACGCTCACCGGCAACAACACGTTCACCGGCCTCACGACCGTCTCGGCCGGCACGCTTGCGATCGGCTCGGGGGGCGCGTCGGGCTCGATCGCGGGCAACGTCTCGACCGCCGCGAACGCCACGGTCGCCTTCAACCGTTCCGACGCCCTCACCTACGGCGGAACGATCTCCGGCGGCGGCGGCCTCGTGAAGCAGGGCGCCGGCACGCTCACGCTCAGCGGCTCGCAGACCTACACCGGCCCCACCGCCGTCTCCGCCGGCACGCTCGTCGTCCCGGCGGCCGGTGCTTCGCTCCCGAGCCAGAGCGTCGTCAGCATCGACAGCTCCGCCACGCTCTCGCTCCAGCAGGCGAACAATTCCAACTCGCTCGTCCTTAACGGCGGCACGTTGCTGAACAGTACGCGGGGCAGCCTGCTCAATGGGGCTTCCTTCACCGGCGGAGTGAGTTCCACCGTCGGCGATAATCTGGTCTACACGTTCACCACGACGGGCACATCCACGCTGTCGCTTCCGGTGAACACGGACGCTCGTGCGCTTCTTGTCGGCGGCGGCGGCGGCGGTGGCGGCGCGGTAGGCGGCGGCGGTGGTGGCGGCGGCGTGGTGAGCCTGTCCAGGGTGCCTCTGGTGTCCGGCAGCACGTACCAGATCGTCGTCGGCAACGGCGGTGCCGGAGGGACCGGAGTTTACAATTTGTCCCCCGCACCGGGGAAAAACGGCCAAAATTCGAGCGCCTTCGGCGCCGTTGCGGCAGGCGGTGGTGGCGGTGGATCGCTGGCCAACACCCAAAAGAACGGCCTGTCCGGCGGTTCCGGCGGCGGCGGCGCAGCCTCAAACTCAACCTCGGATTTACCAACCGGAGGCAGCGCGACCGGCTCGTCCTTGGGGGCCGGCAACTCGGGGACGGTCTACGGCAACTCCGGCGGCAGTGTGACTTCTGGTCGGGCTACAAACATTAGCGGTGATGAACCGACATCTGCTCGTGGCGGCGGTGGCGCGGGCGCGGCCGCCACCAGTGGCTTAGCGGCAAGCACAGCGGGCAGTGGCGGCGTCGGCATCCAGGACAACATTCTCGGCCCGAACTACTACTGGGGCGGCGGTGGTGGTGGCGCTGCCTACAAGTCTTTCGCGGGTGGCAACGGCGGTCTTGGCGGTGGTGGTGGCGGCGCGAGCTTTAATACCACGGGCGGCGGCCTGGGCGGTTCGGAAGGCCTGAATTCCGGCTCCAACGCAAACCCAATCTTTGGGAACGGCGCTGTTGGCGGCGCCGGCGGAGCCAACACGGGCGGCGGCGGCGGCGGCGGAACCTGGAACAACATTCTCTCAGGCGGCACCGGCGGCTCCGGCGGCTCCGGCATCGTCGTCGTCTCGTACGCCGCAATCTATGCACGTTCGACGCTCACGCTCACCGGCCCGATCCGGGTTGACGCGACGTCGACGCTCGACGATAGCGGCAATTTCATCCAGCTGGACTCAGCGATGAGCGGCCTGGGCGGGATCACCAAGTCCGGCACCGGCACGCTCACGCTCTCCGGCTCGAACACGTTCTCCGGCCCGACGACCGTCTCGGCCGGCCAGCTGCTGCTCTCCAACACGTTTGCCCTCGGCCAGAGCACGTTCGCGGGCGGCCCGGGCACGCTCTCCTTCGGCAGCCTCACGGCCGCCACGTTCGGCGGCCTCTCGGGCAATTCCAACCTCGCACTTTCCAACACGTCGTCGGCCGCGGTGGCCCTCACCGTGGGCGCCAACGGCGAGAGCACGTCCTACGCCGGCATCCTCTCCGGCGGTGCCGGAAGCAGTCTCACGAAGACCGGCTCCGGCACGCTCACGCTGACTGGCGCCAACACCTACGCCGGCACGACGACCATCAATGCCGGCATGCTCCAGATCGGCTCCGGCAGCACGACCGGCTCGATCGCCTCGACGAGCTCGATCACGGGCTCCTCCGGCGGCACGATCGTCTTCAACCGCTCCGACAACTACGGCGGCAATTTCGCGACGCAGATCACGGGCGGCATCGGCCTCACGCAGGCCGGCTCGGGCACGCTCACGCTCTCCGCGGCCAACACCTACTCGGGCCCCACGACCGTCTCGGCGGGCGTCCTGCGGCTGGGGGTGAACGATGCCCTGTTCAACACGACGGCCCTGGCGGTGAGCGGCGGCGGATTCGACCTTGCGGGCTTCAATGACACGGTCGCCTCGGTCGCGCTCACGAGCGGGTCGATCTTTGGTGGCGGCACGCTCACGGCTGCAAGCTACGGACTCTCGGGCGGCCGGGTGTCGGCCAACCTCGGGGCCGGCACTTTGACCGTCACGGGTAATTCCAATCTCGACGGCACGTCGGCGGCGTCGGTCGTCAACCTGAACGCCGGCACGCTCACGCTCGGCACCGCGGGCCGGCTCTCGTCGTCGGCGGCCGTGACGGGCTCGAGCGGCGGGGCCCTCGCGCTTGGCGGCAACGAGACGATCGGCTCGCTGGCGGGCGGCGCCAACATCGCCCTCGGCTCGAACACGCTCTCCCTGGGCGGCCTGGGCACGAGCACCTCCTACGCGGGCACGATGTCGGGCTCGGGCAGCCTCACGAAGCAGGGCGCTGGCCAGCTCACACTCACGGGCAACAACACGTTCACCGGCCTCACGACCGTCGAACAGGGTGCGATTGCCGTGAACGGCGGACTCGCGGGCGGCCTGTCGGTCCTGGCCGGGGCGACGCTCATGGGCTCGGGCACGATCGGCGGCGACGCCACGATCGCCGGCATCCACGCCCCGGGCAACTCGCCGGGCATCGAGACGTTCGCAAGCAACCTCACCTACCTGACCGGCGCGTCGGTGATCTGGGATCTCCAGGCCAACACTGCCGACGCCGGCTTGCGTGGCATCGCGTACGACGGCATCAACGTCGGCGGCAACCTCACCTTCTCCGGCTCCACGACGCTGAACCTCAACTTTGGAGGTTTTGGGAGTGGTTCGGTGAACTGGGAAGATTCCTTCTGGAACGAGTCCCGGGAATGGCTGCTCTACAGTGTCAGTGGCACGACGACGAACTTTGGAAACTTCGTGCTCACGAGTGCGCCGGCTAGCTGGATTGACTCGACCGGCACGTCGTTCGCCAGCTCCAGCCGGAGTACCGATGGGTCGTTCAGCGTCGTGCAGCAGGGCAGCAACGTCCTCTTGCAGTACGTGATCGTCCCCGAGCCCGCGGCGGTCACCCTCGCCCTGATCGGCATCGCGGCCGCGGCATATGCCGTTCGCCGCCGCCGGTCGTGAGCGGGAAATCAGCTCCCACTCCCGATTTCCGACGCGATCACCGCCATCCGTGTGACATCGACGACGGCGTCGAGGCCCGTGGCAAAGAGCCGCGTGGGTCTGACCCCCCTCCCCAAATCTTGACCCAGGTCTGTCCACCTCCACGCCTGCGTGACAGACGGCGTCTTCGTGCCGGCTGCAGACGACGCAGGGTCCGACGCCCCGCCGACGTTCCTGCCCGCCCGCCCGATCACCGCGGCCGATCTGGCCGCGCTCACCGAGCGGGTCCGCCGCCGCGTGATCCGCTGGTTCAGGCGCACTCGCCTGCTCGACGCCGCTGCCGCCGCCGACATGCTCACGTGGGAGAACAGCGGGTTTTCAATCGACGCGAGTGTCCGGATCACGCTCGTCGACCGCGATGTGCCGAGCTTTTTTCAGAGCCTCGAACACTTGCTGAGATACTGTGCCCGGCCTCCTTTCGCGCTCGAACGATTGTCCGTGATCCGCGGCCCAGACGGCCGGATCACCGGCATCCGCTACCTGCTGCCCAGACACAAGGCCGCCAACTGGGTCGGGCCCGGCCGCGGCCGGAAGTCCACGCGGCCGGGAGCCAGCGGCGTCGTCGAACTCACGCCGTTTGAGTTTTTGGACCGGCTCGCCGATCTCGTCCCGCCGCCGCGGAAGCACCGGCACCGGTATCACGGAGTGTTCGCGCCGAATCACCGGCTGCGGAAAGGCGTCACCGCGCTCGCCATCGGGAACATCGGCAAGCAACGCGACGCCGGTGCCGGCGGGCATGCGGGCGCCGGTCACGCCACGGGGGGCTGCTGCGACACTCAGGCGAAGCCCCGCTCGCACGACACCTCCCGGATTGCATGGGCGAAACTCATGGCCCGGGTGGGGGAGGAGTTTTCGCTCGAGTGCCCGAACTGTGGCGGCGACATCCGGCTGATTGCATTCATCACGGAGCCGGGGCCGATCCGGAAAATCCTCACGCATCTTGGCGAACCACTCGAGCCACCACCGGTGTCGCCCGCTCGCGGCCCGCCAACCGACTGGGCCGAGCTCGTGCAAATACACGATGACCGGGACATCTTCCAGGGACGGATAGACGAGCTGCCCGGGATCGACATTCACAGCCTCTGACCGGTGCCGGACGCGACCCACGCATGTCGGGAAACTGCGAATTGGGACGCGGTCTGCGCAGACGCCAGAAAAACGCCACCGAAGCGGGCGCGGGGCGTTTCGAGAAACCCGCTCCGGACGCCCGGGCCGCTCCTCCCGAGGCTCACGAGTCGCTCATAAGCCGGAAGTCCGTTGCGCTAGTGCCATTGACCGGGCTATCCTTCATCGGGCTGTAGGCTCGCCGCGACGACAGGCCGAATCGAGTTCGTCAGCCCCCGGACCAGTCGTTCACCTCCTGATGCTCTCCACCTCCCCTCACGGGGACGCAGTTTCGATCGGTGACGGCAGCCAGGCCGGCCACCGCCAGGGAATCGCACCCTGCTGGTTCAGTGCACTTGCAATCGCACAGCCCCGCGAGAACTTCCGCGAGGCGACGGTCCGGCAGTCCGGCGTGGACGCCCGGCAAACCCGCGCCGTGTGGCGACCGGTGCGCGAGCAACCTCTTGAGGTCCGTTGCCGGCTTCTTTCGTGGCGAAGGCTCTATCGCGATCGACGGCTGGAAGAATTCCTGGGAGGAGGGCTCCCTCGATGCGATTCGCGAGCACGTGGATGTCGAGGTGCGTGCGGAAGGCGACGAGGCCGTACTCGCGATCGACGTCAAGCGGCTGCCCGCGCGGACGGCGCTCGTGGGCATCGAGGTCAACGACGGCCTGCAGACGACGCCCGCGGATCTCCGGGCCTATCTCGGCCTCACCGTCGGGCAGCCGGTGACGGGGGCCGACCGTCAGGCGTGGCTGGGCCGGCTCCGGCTCTCGGGCCGGTTCATCAAACAAGCCTGCCGGTTCGAGCCGCGGGATGGCGGCTGCGTGGCCCGATTCGACCTCGTCGAGTACAAGCGGGCCACGCCGCTCGCTCGCGCCATGTCGCCCGAGCAGGAGGCGCTGTTGCGGGCCCGAGCCTGGCTCCTCGGCCAGTGGCACGCCGGCCGGGAGATTCGCTTCACGGCCACGTACCAGGGAGAGGACCATTCCGACGGGCCATGGCGGCGACGCATCGAACTCATCACGGGGCGGGACACAGGTGGCGTGGTGAGGGTGGAAAGAGGCGACTGGTCGTACGCCGCGGCCTGCGTGCAGGGCATGGTCGGTCTGTTCAGCGCCAGATCGCGGTTGGCGGCCGCGCTGCCCGCGGGATCGACCCCGCACACGACAATCAAGCTTTCCATAGACGAGAAACACCAGAAGTCAAGCCTGTCCTTGGGGGCAGGCGTCAGCAGTTCGGCCCCGTCTCCAGTTCAGATCGAGCCCGTCGCGTGCCATGCCGACGGCATGACCAGCCGCCTGGACGGTGACGACCTCGTCATCGAAATCGACGGCGCGGACGGCCACCGGGAGATACGCCTCGACGCGGCCTCCGGCCAGCCGCGGCAGCTCGTCAGCGTCGAGACGGGGGGCCGCGGGGAACTTGCGATCGAGACCAGCCCCGGACTCGTGTCGGCCGCGATCACCGCCCTGCAGGAGCAGGCAAGCGAGAACATCGCCGATGCGAATCGGCCGGTGTCGTCGGCCGTACGGTTTGCCCTCGCCAATTCCGGCCCGTTTGCCGACGCGATGCGGCTCGCGACCGCGGTGATCCCGGGCATCGAGATGGATGACGACGCCATCGCCCAGTTGCTCCAGTCGTTCCAGAAGGCCGTTGATGACGACGGCTTCGCGGCGCTTGATGCCGTCGTGGTGAAATCGCTCCGCGACCTGCGCGAGGCGGCGACTGACACGCCGGAGAGTCTCACCATTCCCGTGTCGCGGGAGGAGGAGTTGGCCCACGTGCGGTCGCTCTTCGCAACGAGAACCGTGGCCATGACGGCTACAATCGGGGGCTTTTCCGTTGCACCGCCCATGGACGACCAGATCCGCCCGGCCCTGATGACGCAGTCCTCGCCCGAGCCGTTGTTGGGACGGGAACTGGGCCGGGGACTGGCCGCTGGAGCCGCTCCTTGGCTGCGGAGGCTGGAGCGGAAAGCGGGCCGCGACTCGGCCGCGGTGGCGGCTGCACGAGCGGCGGTGCTCATGGTCTGCATGGCCGACCGTGCCGCAGCGGCGCGGGAACTCGCCCGGGTGCCGGCCACGTCGCTCTGGACGCCGGAACTGGAAGCCCTCTGCGCCTCGCTCGGGCCGCGGGGCCGCGACCTCGACCGCCGGGTCCGCGAGGCCTTTGCCTACCTCCACGGCATCGCGGGCGACACGGCTTGGAGCGTGGCGGCGTATCGCCGACTGCTCACTGAAGTGGAGGAGCAGCACGGGCCGGATCACCCCGAGACGGCAAAACATCTGCACAACCTCGTCTGGCTGTTGAACCAGTCCGGCAAGGAGAGCGATGCCTACGCGCTCGCGCGGCGGCCGCGGGCCGCGATCGAAGCGGGCGTCGGCCTGCACGGGCCGGCGCCGGCCCGCTTCAAACAGCCGCCCGCCGTGGCCAAGAAGGACGATGCCAAGGCCAAGCAGCCCGGCGCGGGCAAGACCGACAAGCAGAAGGCAAACGCGTTGCCGGGTGAATCGTCGCCGGCCGCCGAGTTCGAACGCCGGAGCGGATTGAACCTCGGCATTCCCGGCGCCCGCCGCTGACAACGCGTGCGACACCGTCGCTGCGGCGCGACATGTTGTTCATCTGGATCCTGCCACGCGGGCCGCCGCATTCGTCGGCCTGAGCAGGACGCTGGAGACGGTGCTCGGGCCATTGTCAGCACCGGAGCGTCGCCGTCGGCGCTTGGCTGCGGAGCGGATCGACCCGCTTCCGAGTCCGTGGTGGAAGCACATGCGTCGCACCAGAGGATAGCCCGGTCAATGGCACTTCCTCAACGGTCTTCCGGCCGATGAGCGACTCGTGAGCCTCAGGAGGAGCGGCCCGGGCGTCCGGAGCGGTTTTCTCGAAACGCCCCGCACCCCCTTCGGTGGCGTTTTTCTCGCGTGTGCGCAGACCGCGTCCCAGTTCGCAGTTTCCCGACATGCGTGGGTCGCGTCCGGCACCGCTCAGAGGCTGTGAATATCGATCGCGGGCAGTTCGTCTATCCGTCGCTTGAAAGACGTCGCGATCGTCATGGATCTGCACGAGCTCGCCCCAGTCGGTGGGCGGTCCACGAGCGGGTGACACCGGTGGACGGCAAGCCCGGTCTCGTGGAGCGTTTCCACGTGACCTTCTTGTTCGTGCCGCCGGCCGCTCTGGTCGTCGGCGTTTCCCTTGCCTCCCGGGCTTCCGGGAATGGAGTGCGCAGATGCTCTATATCGAAAACGATCGTGACCTTATCGCTGCCGTCTCTCGGGCCCTCGGTGAATCCCGGAGCCTGATCCGCAGCCGCGGCTTCCAGTTAATCCAGATCGTGGTCTTCAACGGCGACGAGTCGATCCCCGACGGCGGCGATTCGGCGATGACGGATGACTCCGGTGACAACGACGCCGTCGATTTGGCCGCAGTCGCCGGCCTGGATTGGGACTGCCACGACGACTCAAGACTGCTTCGCCGCGCCCGCGGCCGGCGCCGTCGGCGAGTCGCCTGAGCAGACCACAAGTGCTGATGTTTTCTGACCGGTGGCGTGCCGACTGGGGCCGATGCGGCTCCCGGGCACGCCACCGGGAACTCGGGCGACGTGTTCCTGACCACAGAGGGGAAGGTCGAGGGCTTCGACATCCATGGCCGATCCCGCGGGCACGTGACGGTTCCCAAGGGCACCGGCACCAACCTCTGCCTTGGACCGCCCAATTCACCGCTGGCCGACACGCTCTTCTTCACCACCTGGGACTCCCTCTACTCCGTGAGCGTGAAGTGAGTCAGTGTGGGAACTGCGCGTCCGAAAGGCGAACGCTTTCCCGGGCCGCGGAATCCGCGTAGAGCACGGCCCGTAATCCAGGGCCGCTGGCTCAATACAGGGCCGTCACCGCCACGCTGCCGTTCAGTCCCTTGAGGGTGATGGTCTCCTTCTCCTTGTTGAACCCGGTCCACGGCTGGCCGTTGACCGTGACGCCCTTGATCGGCGCGGACGTCGGATGCCGGAACCGCAGCACCACTTCCTGCGGAGGCTTGCGGGCGGGCATCTGGATCGTCGCGGTGATCGAGCCCTTGTCAGCGTCGGAGACGATTTCGTAGGCGACCGCGCCGAACCGCGTGGGGGCGTCCTTGACGCTGATCTTCTTGCCCTGCTCCAGCCACGCCCGTGGCGTGCCGCGGCCCAGCCAGAGCGTGCCCCCGTCCTCCCACACCAGCAGGTTGCGGAACTGCTCGATGAACCACGCCGTCGAGCCCAGGTCGCCGTCAGGCCCGTTGTTCGCCGTGCCGCCGCAGC
>Ga0315900_10006374_pt1 | contig 15864 bp, 10 predicted proteins | sample LakEriMetagenome_FD_203521 | JGI IMG/M metagenome (GOLD analysis project Ga0315900, IMG submission 203521) | Freshwater fungal communities from buoy surface, Lake Erie, Ohio, United States - Buoy 12 MA114 | ecosystem: Environmental > Aquatic > Freshwater > Lake > Lake biofilm | place: USA: Lake...
CAGCCTAATAGACTGCGCGACATGGATTCGGAGAAACGCGTTCTTCTGGCCGCCCCTCGCGGATACTGCGCAGGCGTTGACCGCGCAGTGATCACTGTCGAAAAAGCGCTTGAGGCTTATGGCGCACCTGTCTATGTCCGTAAAGAGATTGTTCACAACAAGCACGTTGTCTCTACCCTCGAACAAAAGGGTGTCATCTTCGTTAACGAGACTGATGAAGTTCCTGAAGGCAAGACCGTGGTCTTCTCCGCACATGGCGTTTCACCTGCAGTTCACGAAGAAGCCGCTGCGCGAAGCCTTAAGACAATTGATGCGACCTGTCCACTGGTAACTAAGGTGCATCATGAGGTCCGACGCTTTGCAAATGATGAGACTGAGATTCTGCTTATCGGCCACGAAGGCCACGAAGAAGTTGAAGGCACAGCCGGCGAAGCAGTCGGTAAGGTAAAGATTGTTGATGGACTCGAAGGTGCACGCTCTGTCGTGCCAACACCTGGAAAGAAACTCGTCTGGCTATCGCAGACAACGCTAAGTGTTGATGAAACTCTCGAAGCTGTTGCTATCTTGCGCCAGCGTTTCCCAGAGATTCAAGATCCTCCATCAGATGATATTTGTTACGCCACACAAAACCGCCAAGAAGCAATTAAAGCGATTGCACCTCAGGCAGATCTCGTTCTCGTTGTTGGTTCAACAAATTCATCAAACTCGGTTCGCCTTGTAGAAGTCGCACTTGAGTACGGTGCAAAGAAGGCTTACCTCATTGATTATGCATCAGAGGCAAATGATGAGTGGCTCATCGGAGTAAAGACTGTGGGCCTTACAAGTGGAGCATCTGTACCTGAGATCTTGGTGCGCTCAGTTCTTGAATGGCTCAGTCTTCATGGCTATAGCAATGTTGAAGAGGTGCGAGCAACTGAAGAGACACTTCTCTTCTCACTTCCACCAGAACTTCGCAAAGATCTCAAGGCGATGGGTAAGTAGCTTTTAACTGCGCGGCTTTGGCTTACGCGACTTTGCTTTTTCGTTAAGGAACATAAACCAGCCGTACAACGCTGCTGCCAATAACCATGGGCCAACTGAAGCTAGTCCAGCCAAGATATCGATACCAAGGCGAGAGATTGATAGACCATCTGCAATGAGAAAATAGATTGTGACAACTGCGGCAAGAACAAGCGGTGGAGTTACTGCAGATACATAACGAGTACCTGGGCGGCCAAAGCGGATTCCACCAAAAGTTGTTATGACAATTACTAAACCGGTCAAGACTCCTGGGCCGGTGCGAAGTGTGAGTTCGGCCAAGGTAAAGAGTGAGATAAAGAAAATCTGCAGAACAACAACGCCCTGCTTCTTAAGGCCAGGGCCGGTAATGACGGGGCGCGTGGTTGTCACTCGTCCTCCTTCACCTCTTCTGCATCGATGAAGTCATCTTCTGCAGTAATTTCACTGTTCTTTAACTCGCGTACCTCAGCTGGTGCATCGGGGTAGGCAAGTGCGAGTTTATCTTTATCTCCAGAAACTCCATAACTCAAAATCTTTGCAGCAGCTCGCTTCACGGTGGATTCAGCTGTTGGAATCAACTCGGCATAGGCCTTGGAGAGTGAATTGATCGCACTTCCTACCTTGATGATGCGCTCATGGAGGCGAGTCAGATCCTTCATAAATGCGCCAGCCGACTTTGAAATATCTTCAGCGTTGCGAGCTACAGCATTACGTGAATAGACGTTGCCGATAGTGCGCAGCAAGGCCATCATCGATGTTGGCGTTGCAATGGTGACGTTGAGTTTGAAGGCTTTTTCGAGGAAGAGCGGATCAACGCGAAGTGCCTCTGTCAGCAGTGATTCAAAGGGAACAAAGAGGATGACGAAATCAGGAGAATCTTGCGAATCCTGATAGCCACGCTTTGCCAGAATCTCAACATGCTTTGAAAGATCTTTACGGTGCTCGGTAAAGAGAGCCTCACGTGCATCAGCATCTTCCTCTTCGTGGGCTTCAATAAAGCGATCAAATGGAAACTTGGAGTCGATAAACAACTTGGTACCGCCTGGCATCTTCACAGTGATATCTGGGATGCCAGATGAATCAGCATCGGTTGTAGAACGCTGAGCGGTGAATTCAATATCTTTACGCAAGCCGGCATCTTCGAGCATTAACTCAAGTTGAGCCTCGCCAAATTTTCCACGAGTTGCAGAATTGGATAGCGCACCGGCAATTGCTTTGGTCTGTGCAACAAGTGATTCATTATGTGTAGACATCGCACGCACCTGTGCGCGAATATCTGACTCAGCTTCGATGCGACGACGATCGGCATCTCCGGCTTCCTTCTGCAATTTCTCCATCGCAGCCTTCATCGCTTCGAGTTCGCCCGCTAACTTTGTATCTGCCAGCGCGTTATCGCGTTCGGATTTGTAGAGATCGCGTTCTGCACGTGCAGCATTAAGTTGTTCAGTGAGTTCTGTCGATGATGCGCCGCCATTGCTTGCACCCTTGCGCCAGAGGATGTACCCGATAGCGAGGCCAAGAATCAGGCCGATGAGCAGGGTAATAATGGTCACGAGTGGGCTATCTGTGCTTGTCATGGTCGTCATTGGCCTATCGTGGCAGGAGCCACTGACAATCACGCGTAGGCTCTACCTCCTATGAGTCTGTCAATTGGAATCGTCGGCCTGCCGAATGTGGGAAAGTCCACCCTCTTTAACGCTTTGACTAAGAACAATGTTTTAGCGGCGAACTACCCCTTTGCCACCATCGAGCCCAACGTCGGAGTCGTCGGCGTACCCGATGAACGTCTAGCCGTATTAGCTGGAATCTTCGGATCCGAAAAGCTCCTACCTGCAGCACTTTCATTCGTTGATATCGCGGGAATCGTTAAGGGTGCATCAGAAGGTGCCGGCCTTGGCAATAAGTTCCTTGCAAATATTCGCGAGACCGATGCGATTTGTCAGGTCATCCGCGTCTTTAACGACGATGACGTTGTCCACGTTGATGGTCGCATTGATCCAGCAAGTGACATGGAGACCATTAATACAGAGCTTGCGCTCGCAGATTTGCAGACAATTGAGAAAGCGATTCCGCGTCTTGAGAAAGAAGCGAAGACTGCCAAAGAGCGTCAACCAGTTCTGGAAGCGGTGAAAGCTGCTAACGAGTGGTTGCAATCAGGTAAGCCATTGTCGCAATCAAATATCGATCGTGATCTTTTACATGAGCTACACCTACTGACAGCAAAGCCATTCCTTTACGTATTTAATGTTGATGCAGCCGAGCTTGCAGATAACGAATTACGTGCAAAGCTTCAGACACTTGTCTCACCTGCACAAGCAATCTTCCTTGATGCAAAGACAGAGGCAGAGCTTGCCGAACTTTCTGATGAAGATGCGATGGAACTTCTTGAATCAATCGGTCTCACTGAACCAGGCCTTGCAACACTTGCCCGCGTTGGTTTTGACGCACTTGGTCTGCAAACATATTTAACTGCCGGTCCTAAAGAAGCACGCGCGTGGACAATCCATAAGGGCGATACCGCACCAAAGGCGGCTGGTGTTATTCACACTGATTTTGAAAAAGGATTTATCAAAGCAGAGATCGTCTCTTTTGCAGATTTGATCGAAGCAGGTTCCATGAGCGAAGCTAAATCAAAGGGCAAAGTCCGCATGGAAGGCAAGGAATATGTAATGGCCGACGGAGACGTCGTTGAATTCCGTTTTAACGTGTAATTTAAGGTGTAATCACTTAAGGCCGTGTAGTTAACGAAGGTGAAGACGATCAATAGGCACTGATAGACTGACGCCCTGCACTTCGCACGTAAGTGCCCTTATATATGGAGTTTGACCTCAATGTCGAAAAAACAAGAGCACCTCAAAGGCCTGCCAGTAAAGCATCGCGAAGACCTTCGTAACGTTGCGATCATTGCTCACGTAGACCACGGAAAGACCACTCTTGTCGATGCGATGTTGTGGCAGTCAGGTGCATTCGCAGCTCACAAGGTTCAGGGCGAAGGCCAGGATCGCATGATGGATTCAATGGATCTTGAGCGCGAAAAGGGAATTACGATTCTTGCTAAGAACACCGCTGTAAAGCGCGGAAACACCATCGTAAACATTATTGATACACCAGGCCACGCAGATTTCGGCGGCGAGGTAGAGCGCGGTCTAGAAATGGTCGATGGCGTTATCTTGCTCGTTGACGCATCAGAAGGTCCACTGCCACAAACACGTTTCGTACTGCGTAAGGCACTTGAGAAGAACCTCCCAGTTATTTTGCTGATCAACAAAGTTGATCGCCCTGACTCACGTATTGCAGAAGTTGTCGATGAGGCATACGAACTCTTCCTTGATCTCGATGCAAATGAAGAGCAGATCGAATTTCCAGTTGTCTACGCGTCCGCTAAGGCAGGTCGCGCATCGCTGACACGTCCAGCAGATGGTGGAATGCCAGAAGAGACCAACCTTGATGTTCTCTTTGACACAATCTTTTCTGCAATTCCTGCACCGATCTATCACGAAGGTGCACCACTTCAGGCACACGTGACAAACCTTGACTCATCACCATTCCTTGGTCGTCTAGCACTCTGTCGCGTTCGCGAAGGTGTGATTAAGAAGGGCCAGACTGTCACTTGGATGAAGACAGATGGCACACAAGAGCGCGTAAAGATTTCAGAACTTTTGATCACTGAAGCTCTCGAGCGCGTTCCAGCTCTTGAAGCGCATCCAGGAGACATCATCGCTGTTGCAGGTATCGAGACAATTACTCTCGGTGAAACTTTGGCAGATAATGAAGATCCACACGCTCTGCCATTGATTATTGTTGACGAACCATCTATCTCGATGACTATCGGTATTAATACATCACCTTTAGCTGGAAAGAGCGGAAAACTCCTTACTGCACGCCAAGTTAAGGGCCGTCTCGATGCCGAGCTCGTAGGTAACGTTTCATTGCGCGTTCTCAATACTGATCGCCCAGATACATGGGAAGTACAGGGTCGTGGAGAACTTCAGCTCGCTGTTCTTGTTGAGATCATGAAGCGCGAAGGTTTCGAACTTACTGTTGGTAAGCCACAGGTAGTTATTAAGAAGATTGATGGAAAAATTCACGAACCGATGGAGCGCTTAACAATTGATGCACCTGAAGAATATCTTGGTGTTCTTACACAGTTGATGGCTCTTCGTAAGGGTCGCATGGAGCAGATGGTTAATCACGGAACCGGTTGGATCCGTCTAGATTACAAGGTTCCTTCTCGTGGACTTATTGGTTTCCGCACCGAGTTCCTTACAGAAACACGCGGTACAGGTTTGCTCCACCACGTATTCGATGGTTACGAGCCTTGGTATGGCGATATTCGTACACGTGCAACAGGTTCACTTGTTTCAGATCGTATGGGAACAGTTACTTCGTATGCACTTTACGGAACACAAGATCGCGGAACAATCTTTGTTGAGCCAGGCGATGAAGTTTACGAAGGCATGGTTATCGGTGAGAACTCTCGCAGCGATGACATGGACGTTAACTGTGTTCGTGAAAAGAAACTTACCAACATGCGCGCATCAGGTACCGATGAATCAGAGCGTTTGATTCCGCCTAAGAAGCTGAACATGGAAGGTGCTCTCGAATTCTGTCGCGAAGATGAATGCGTAGAGGTCACTCCGGCAGTTGTCCGTATCCGTAAAGTTGTTCTAGACCAGAACGAGCGCGCACGCGCGACTTCACGTCAGAAGAAGGCGAACCTAGCTGCCGATAGCTAGGCAGCAACGTTTTGTCAGGTGTCTGCGGTTAAATGGCACCTATGAAGTTGATCAAGGTTGAACCTGGGCTCATTGAGCTGGGCTTTGACGATCAGCAAAAGGCTGCAATTGCGCATCGCGGATCACCTCTGCTTATTCAAGGGGCTGCAGGTAGCGGCAAGACAACGGTCCTTATCGAAGCAGCGTTATCGCGCATCAGCGAGGGCACATCCTCGGATTCAATCCTCTTTATTACCTACGGCCGCGAACGCGCATCTGAAATCCGCGATGCAATTGCGATCCGCAGCAGTGCAACAGCACACGAACCACTTGCTCGCACATTTCACTCGTTAGCGTTTTCTATCGTCAAGATGAAGAGCGGTGAAGATTATCGCGAACCAATTTTGTTATCAGGTGCCGAACAAGAGAAATTTATCGCCGAACTCTTACGGGGAGATATTGAAGATGGATATCGTGATTGGCCTGTTGAATTACAAGATGGTGAAGGCAAGTTAGGCAATCCACTTCTGACACGAGGATTTATCCGCGAACTTCGTGACTTGATGATGCGCGCCAATGAACGTGGGATTTCTCCAGATCAACTCTCTGCTCGTGGCTCACAACTTAAAGAAAAGTTCTGGCCATCAGCGGCCAGCTTTTGGAAGCGTTATGAAGGTGCGATGGATTTGGCATCATCGGGTGCAGCAGATGCCAAGATGCGCATCGATCCATCTGAACTCATTAATGCCGCGATTGCACATCTTCGCAATAACTCAGAGCTACTTTCTACTCTACGTAAACGATTTACAACAATTATCGTTGACGAATTTCAAGAGTCAGATCCTGCCCAGCGTGCTCTGCTAGAACTTTTGGCGGGTACCGATCTTCTTATTGCACTCGATAGCAAGAGCGCTGTCGGTCGTTTCCGTGGCGCAGATCCAGATGGAGCAGATCGTGCAGCGCAATCTCTCATTGGAGATCACGGCGTAACAATTACTTTTAGTAACACCTACCGAGCCCCTGGCCATCGCGATGCAGTGATGGCAGCAACTGCGACCGAAGAAGCTAATTACATTGCTTATCACTGTAAAAAAGCCCATTTATTAGGCGGAATCCCTTACTCGGATATGGCGATTATTGTCAGATCCGGGGGAGCCACCGCCTCATCAATTCGCCGAGCATGTATGCAGGCATCGATTCCAACCGTGGGTGAGATCGAAGCGCTCGGCAACAATGTAGCGATCGCACCGTTCTTACTTCTTGCACGTATTGCAACAGATCCAAAGAAGCTCACTTTGGCAGAGGCAGAAGAGCTACTCACCAGCGAATTCGGTGGCAGCGATCCGATTTCACTCCGTCGTATTCGCCGATCTCTGTTAGCTGCGCGAGATGAAGAGGATCTTCGCAGCGGTTCGCAGATGCTTATTGATGCGCTCGTACAGGGTGATATTCCGATTGAAGATAGCCTCGAACTCCATCGTGTGCACTCACTCTTATCTCATGCACGCAAAGCACTCTCGCGCGCCAATTCCACCGTTCACGATCTGCTTTGGACAATCTGGGATAACGCGGTCACCAGTGATGGTGCAAAGTTAAGCAACGCGTGGCAAGATGCCGCACTTCGTACGGGCACACGAGGCGCCGCGGCAGATCGTGATCTCGATGCCATGATCGTCCTCTTTGAAAGTGCCGCGCGATTTATTGAACGTTTTCCTGGCGCGCACCCATCACTTTTCCTCAATGAAATCACAGATGAATTTATTGCAGCAGATGTGATCACAGCAAAAGGTGTCCGACCTGATGCGCTAGAAATTCTCACAGTTCACAGCGCTAAAGGTCGCCAATGGCCCTTCGTGATTGTTGCTGGTCTTCAAGAAGGCACATGGCCAAACCTGAAGACTCGTTCAACTCTTCTGGGTGCAGAGCGACTTGTTGAACGTGAGCGTCATGGCGATCATCTAGCAGAGCGTGAACTACAAGCGATTACCGCATCTTCACTTCTTGAAGATGAGCGCCGTCTCTTCCATGTTGCAACATCGCGGGCTACCGCCGACTTACTAGTCACGGCTACTTCGCGCGAAGATGATGAACCATCGCTTTTTTTCCATGAAATATATGAAGAAATACATGGCTTTTCGGCAGATTCGGCGCAGGCAAAGATCGTTGAACCTGCTCGTCCACTTACAGCACCGGCGCTGGTTGCAACGCTACGTCGCAACCTCGCATCCGATAATTCTGCAGATGCCGCCCAGGCAGCGGCACTTCTTGCAACCCTTAACGATCGCGGAATCTCACTTGCTAACCCGACATCGTGGGTTGGATCTCGTCCCCTTTCAACTGATCGTCCCGTTGTTGCAGAAGGTGATCCCGTCTACGTCAGTCCAAGTGGCGCCGAACCATTTACCGAGTGTGGCGTGAAATGGTTCTTTGAGAAGAGCGGTGGCACAAATGGTGACGGTGTCGCACAACTACTTGGCTCTGCCATCCACGAATTCGCACGACTGAAAGTTGAAACTCCGGAGATTACCCACGAACAACTCGTTGAAAAACTTGAGAGCTCGTGGTCGCTCATTGATCAGACAAGTGGCTGGCTCAGTGCGGCATCTCTGAAGCGTGCCAAGCGCATGCTCGAGCGGTTTGCTCAGTATCACAGTGAGATTGAAAGCAAGACAGATCGAAGTGTCGTCGGGGTCGAGCTAGATTTCAAAGTCAACTTTGGCAACATCATCGTAAAAGGAAATGCCGATCGAATCGAAGTCGATAGTGATGGCAAGTACTTCGTTGTTGACTTTAAGACTGGCAAAAAACCGATCGGCCATAAAGAAGCGCTTACTAACTTACAACTTGCGTGCTATCAACTCGGAATCATCATGGGTGGATTCGGTGAAAAGATCAGCGGTAATCAAACATCTGGATCGCACCTTGTCTTTCTTGCCCATGAGACCAAAGAAGTTGCTACTCGTGTGCGACCTGTCATCGATGCCGATGAAGTTCGCCAGCAATTAACGATCATCGGCCAAGGAATGTCAGCTTCTACATTTACCGCAACCGTTAATGAGATGTGTCCGCGCTGTGTTGTTCGCTCATCGTGTCCGGTTCAGCCATCAGGTCAGTCGGTGATCCAATGATCGAAAAGTACACACCTGTACAGGTCGCAGCCCTTATTCGAAGCGTTGATCCCAGCTTCTATGACCCTACCCCCGAGCAAGCGAAGATCATTTCGATTCTGACAAATCCTTTTGAGCCGGCAGTTGTTATTGCAGGTGCGGGATCTGGCAAGACTGAGACGATGGCTTCTCGTGTTATCTATCTAGTGGCCAATGGATTTGTAAAGCCTGATGAGATTCTCGGTCTTACCTTCACACGCAAGGCAGCTGGAGAACTCTCTGCCCGTATTCGAAAGCGCTTGCGTCAGTTACAGCTTGCCATGACAAAGGCCGGGATCGAAGTTCCCTTTGCAACGCTTGATACATCTGTAACTACTTATCACTCGTATGCAGGTCGACTCTTAAGTGAACATGCAATCCGTTTTGGAATCGATGCGGATTCACAACCGATGGGCGAGGCTGCTTTATGGATGGCAGCAAATACATTGGTACGCGATTGGAATGACCCCGATTTCGTTTATGAAGGCGCACTCAACACGGCAATCGATGATGTGATGGGGCTGGCATCTCTTATTCTGGAACACCAAGTTTCACTTGATTCAATCCGCGCAGCCGATGAAAAAACGTTATCCGAGCTTGCGGCATTTTCTGGTGGGCCAAATGATGAAGTTCGCGCCGTATCGCGGACAGCGCGTCAACGTATTGCTCTTTTGCCACTTGTAGAACGTTTTATCGAGACGCGACGCGGTGAAGGAACTCTCTCATTCGACGATCAGATGTCACTGGCTGCAGATATCGCTATGAAGTTCCCCGATGTCGCAGCGATCGAACGTGGTAAATATGCCGTAGTTCTGCTCGATGAATATCAAGATACGTCCCAATCACAAGTTCGTTTACTCTCTGCCCTCTTTGGCAACGGCCATCCCGTCACCGCAGTTGGCGATCCATGCCAGTCGATCTATACCTGGCGCGGTGCATCTGCCGGAACTATTGGATCATTTGGCGAGTACTTCCCTAAAGCGCAAGGCTCTACGGGCAGCGAAATATATGAGCTTTTGACCACCTTTAGAAATGATGTAGCAATCCTGGATTTAGCTAACGTCATCTCTAGCCAAGTGCGCTCACTCGGTAACCTCAATGTCTCACCACTTACACCGCGTAAGGGTGCAGGTAAGGGTGATCTCGCGGTCGGTCTCTTTGAAACAATGGAGGCGGAAGCTGCCGCAATCGCCGAATACATGGCACCCCTTTGGAACGATCCACAACGTTTGGTTGAGACAAGTAAAGTTCCAAAGACTTTTGCGGTTTTGGTTCGAAAGCGTGCACAAATCCCTGCGCTACAAAGTGCGTTACGCAACGCTGATATTGAATGTGAAGTTGTTGGTCTAGGTGGGCTTGTCCATGTTCCTGAAGTTGCAGATATTGTGGCGATGCTTTCGATCATCGGCAATCCTGATGCTGGTTCTTCACTGATGCGCATGCTCACTGGGCCACACCTTGCACTAGGCGCAGCCGATATCGCAGCCCTTGGATCTCACTCGCGAGCTCTTGCTAAAGCATCATCAAGTGATAGTCGATCCCTTGTTAAGAAAATTGTTGCCGGCAATCCTGATTCGGCAGAGGCTGACGACCAATTCTTAGGTTCACTTATTGATGCACTCGATGATATAGCTGAAGCAGATCGATCCACATTTAGCGCAGTGGGTTTCCAACGTCTGACAGATTTTGCTGCAGACCTACGTCGTTTGCGATCACGTGCAGGTGGTGCGATTACTGATCTGATTGCCGAGATCGAGCGATATCTCAACCTCGAAGTCGAAGTTTTATTGCGTGATGGAACACGATCTGGTCGCCGCCATATCGATCGCTTTATGGATGAAGCATCTAAATTTGCACGCAACGGCGCTTCCCTCAACGCATTCTTGCAATGGTTAGATATTGCTAGCCGTGAAGAAGGTGGTCTTAAGGCCGGGGCAGCTGAAGCAAGTCGCGAAGCGGTTCAGATACTTACAATTCACAGCGCAAAGGGTGCCGAGTGGGATGTAGTAGCTGTTCCAGGCTTAGCTGAGGGCACTTTCCCAAGTGATCACAAGGGCGATCCCGATAACTGGCTGACCAACGAGCGCCACATTCCTTTTGCGCTGCGCGGAGATGGTCAGCAACTTCCACTCTTCACATGGGGTGGTGTTACATCTAATGCCGATGCTGGAAAAGCAATTCGCGCCTTTAAAGATCAGTGCAATACCTTTAAAGAGCAAGAAGAGATTCGCCTCGGCTATGTTGCAATGACGCGCGCCAAGAGTCATTTGATTTGCACATCATCGTGGTGGCGCGATGGCCAGAAGAGCGTTAAGCCATCATCAATTTTTGAACAAGCACATCTTGTTGCAACTCAATCTGGTCGCATCATCACATATGACGGAGCACCTGAAGATGGCGCGAAGAATCCGGTACGTGAGAATCCAGCAACAGCCCAGTGGCCCACAGATCCGATTGCAGATCGCCGCACTGAATTTAACGCACAGATGGCACTCGTTGCATCAACTTCGCCAATCTCTTCTGGCGACTTGATCCAAGCAAGTGACGGTATTGATGAGATCGCATCATGGGCTCGTGATACGCAAGCGATCATTAATGAATTTGATATGTATAAGAGCGCAGTATCAGCCGTTGCACTTCCTCCACGAATGGCGACTTCAACTTTAATTGCTTTGCATGAAGATCCAGAAGCACTCGCACTGGCGATACGGCGCCCAATGCCGCGAGCAAGTGATGAATTCTCGCGTCGCGGAACAGCCTTCCACTTGTGGATCGAAAAACACTTTAACGTCTCTACTCTCTTTGATGATGAAGATTTCGATCAACTCGAACCACTTGAAGCCGATCAAAAGCTAGAGGATCTCAAGGCTGCTTGGTTGGCAAGTTCCTGGGCTGATCGCACGCCACATGCAGTTGAAGTTCCCTTTGAGACCGTTATCGCCGGTGTTCTTATCCGAGGTCGTATAGATGCTGTCTATAAAGATGGCGATCGCTACGAGGTCGTGGATTGGAAGACGGGCTCAAAAAAGCTAGGAAAATCAGCTGCTATTCAGCTCGCTGTCTATCGCTTGGCGTGGGCAACACTGGAAGGTATTTCAGTTGATGATGTCAGTGCGGCATTCCATTACGTTCCAACATCGGTGACCGATCGCCCTGCCGATCTGATGAGTGAAGCAGAGTTGATTGCTCTCCTGAATCAGTTCAACGCCTAATTCGCTCAATTAGTTAACTAACTTTTACTGCGTAATCTCCACCGACAGCGGGAGATGATCACTGACACCAGTTGCAACTATTGGTAAGTGCTGAGAGCTAAGGGATCCCTTGCTTAGGATGTAATCAAATTGAATCTTTGCTCCCCAGCTTGGATATGTTGCCTGTGTTGCTAGCGACTTCCACTGCGATGCAACTACGGGGAGGTTCTTAGGAAGATTGAGATCACCAATAATGATTGCGATTGTATTCGTTGCCTTCTCTATCTCTGCAGCCCAGCGCTTTAACTTTCTTAGTTGGCGAAAGTTAAATCCAGGTACAAAGGAGAGATGAGTATTGATGACTGTGTAACCATTTGCCAGAGTTGCAGCCAACGCCACCCGAGGTTCATCACGAATATAAATGGGACGCATTTTTCCAGGACCGCTCTCATCTCCTGGAATCAATAGCGGTGCACCAATTGGTGAGTTACCAAGATCAAGACGATGCCATTGCAAGACTTCAATCTTGGATGTGATGCCAATTCCATAACTACCTTCATGCGAAGAGGAATCAGTGTTGGTGATAATTCTCTGATCGCCGTCGCCCAACTTTCGCCAGGTTTCACCAGGAGTGCCGATAATGCACGAAGCAAATGCAAAGTACGGGGCACCAATACTTGTTGCAATCTCTGCAATTTGATTTACATTTTCAGAACGTGCCAGCGCATAGTCACACTCTTGGACACCAATCACATCCGGCGCTAGCTCACCAGCAATCTTCTGGCCGGCATCAGATAGCGAGGTTGGCTTTACGCCTTTGGCTGCTGGCGGAATAGCCATTCCATGCAGGATATTCCACGAGGTAATGCGCATAGCGAGCAGGCTAGTACCGTTGCCCCTTATGAGCGCGATCAATAGCCAACCGTCACGGATCGACCGCTCCAGCCACCTGCGTGAAAACCCCGCAACTCTGGATCTGCTCTGGTCGAAAGCGCAGATTCTGCATATTGCCCAAGGGCGCATCGGTGCGACTGGATACTTGAACGCCGATCGCGTTGCCGCACTGATTGCTAGCGGTGAATTTAAAGAAGGCTCACGTTATTTTCTTGGCCTTGATGCGGTCACGGGCGATCCTTACTTTGCGTGGGATACACAGTGGAGCGTTGCAAAAACTGATGATGAGATGAAAGTCGAATTTACAACTTTGCGCGAAGTCGGTGCAGCACTTTCAGATATCGATGTCGAACTCGCCTTACATGCAGTTGCCTTGAGTAATTGGCATCGCGCACATCCATGTTGTTCCAAATGTGGAGCACCGACTCGAGTAGATCTCGGTGGTGCAGTACGCGTCTGCGATGTCGACAAGAGCCAACATCATCCACGCACAGATGGCGCAGTAATTGTCTTGATCCGCGATAACGATGACCGCATTCTTCTTGGACATCAACCCGTCTGGCCAGAAGGACGATTCTCATGCTTTGCAGGTTTCCTCGAACCTGGTGAAACATTTGAACAATGTGTTGCGCGCGAAGTCTTTGAAGAATCTGGTGTGAGCGTTCGAGAGATCAATTATCTTGGATCGCAGCCGTGGCCATTCCCGGCTTCAATCATGATTTCATTCGATGCAGTAACAGATTTCCCTGAATCAGCGCGACCAGATGGCAGTGAAATCACAGAGGTAAAGTGGTTTACGCGCGATCAACTTCGTGCAGAAGCTAAAGCCGGCACACTTTTGCTTCCACCAACTATTTCGGTTGCGCGCAAGATGATTGAACGATGGCTGGGTGAGACTGCCCACGGTGGTGAGACATGGAGGTAACTCCAAAAGGTGGTGGAGAAGAGTCAAGTCTTCGCGCAGAAGAAATTCTCGCCGCGCTCGATGACGATCAGCGCGAAGTAGCCCTTGCTACACGAGGACCTGTCTGTGTAATTGCAGGAGCCGGCACTGGAAAAACTCGCGCAATCACGCACCGCATTGCCTACGCCGCAGCGATTGGAACAATGGATCCCAGCAAAGTTTTGGCACTCACATTTACAGCACGGGCTGCCGGTGAGATGCGCACGCGTCTTCGCTCACTCGGTGTTCCAACTGTTGCAGCGCGCACAGTTCACTCCGCTGCACTCAAGCAGTTGATCTATTTCTGGCCGACAGTCTTTGGCGGTCGCACCCCAGATTTAATGAATAGCAAGACACCATTTCTGACAGAGGCGGTTAATCGCGCAGATCTCACTGGCGATATTCGCATTACCTCACGCGAAACCATGCGCGATATCGCAACCGAGATTGAATGGGCCAAAGTTTCACAGGTCGCACCGATTGATTATCTTGATCAAGTTAATGCTCGTCAGATGAAACCACGTGTAAAGGCCGAGCACATCGCCGCGATCTATGTCGCTTACGAGAGCCTCAAGAAACAAGAGCTCGCGATTGATTTTGAGGATGTTCTCTTGCTGACTTCTGCGATGTTAGAAGAAGAGCGCACTGTGAGAGAGCGCGTACAGGATCAATACCGCTACTTCACAGTGGATGAGTATCAGGACATTTCACCGATCCAGCAACGCTTGATTAATGCCTGGCTTGGAACTCGTAAAGATATCTGCGTCGTGGGAGATCCAGCACAGACCATCTATTCATTTGCTGGTGCAACGCCAGTCTTCTTAAATACCTTTACCCAGCGCTTTCCAGAGGCAGAAGTTATTCGGCTGAGCACTGGCTACCGATCAACGCCCGAAATCACATTCGCTGCAAATGCGTTACTTCGCAATTCAGCTATGGGGCAAGAACTCACAGCCAGCAACGATCATGGCCTTCATCCCAGCGTTGACGGCTATAAAGATGAGAGCGGCGAGATTGCAGGAATTCTTACTCAAATCACAGCGCTATTAAGTGAAGGAACCGCGCCGCAAGAGATCGCGATACTTGCGCGCACCAATAGCCAGCTTAAAGGTGTAGAACGTGCGATGAATAGCAAGGGGCTGCCGTATCAAGTGCGCAGCACTGAACGTTTCTTCGAACGACAAGATGTCCGTGATTTCCTAAAGCAGGTTCGACAAGCATCTGTGCTTCCTACTGAAGGTGCGACCTGGATTGATGAGCTGCGCACCATCGCTCAGCCATATTTAACGGGTGAAAGTATTGATGGAATCGCAGCGCTTCTTCATCTAGGCCGTGAACTCGATAGAGATGATGGCTTTACTCCAAAGACTCTTCGTGGCTTCTTACGCGAAGTGGAAGATCGCGTAACACAGAACAATCCACCGACAATGCCTGTTGTCACCCTTGCCACCTTGCATGCAGCAAAGGGACTTGAATGGGAACGCGTATTTCTGATGGGTGCATCAGAGGGAATCTTGCCTCTAGAAAGTGGATCAACAGGAACATCTGATTTAGTTGTTGCCGAAGAGCGTCGCCTTTTCTACGTTGGCATGACGCGAGCTAAGGTCGATCTTCATATTTCATATCGAGGATTGCCTTCGCGCTTCTTAAAGGAATCTGGGTTACTCGCCAGTTCGTAAGCGTGAAATACCTGCACAATTTAATTTACTTGCGCGAAATGCAGGGTGTGCTTTACTCTTACCGCTATGTCCGTACAGGGAGTATCAACACAGGTAGCAGTAGCTGCCGCGATCTCCCATGCCCATTCACATCTAGCCACAGCTGCCGCTGCAAAGCGAACATCTTGGCGACGTGGATCAAAGCCAGCGTTTTATGCTGCTTTTTATGCCACAGCGGATGAGGCAACCGGAGGGATATTCGAGTAAATCGAAATAACCCAAACCAAGGGCCTCAAATCCGAAAAGGATTTAGAGGTC
>Ga0315900_10006376_pt1 | contig 15857 bp, 10 predicted proteins | sample LakEriMetagenome_FD_203521 | JGI IMG/M metagenome (GOLD analysis project Ga0315900, IMG submission 203521) | Freshwater fungal communities from buoy surface, Lake Erie, Ohio, United States - Buoy 12 MA114 | ecosystem: Environmental > Aquatic > Freshwater > Lake > Lake biofilm | place: USA: Lake...
GTGCGTTGTCCGCCCGCGATGCGCCATTTGTTGCGCATGGTGTCCGGGCTCTGCGCGAAGGCCTCCCACTCGTGGAATTGGTAGCTGCCCGCGTTGAGACCTGTTGTGGTGTCGGTGCGGAACAGGTTGCGCTCGTGTTCGCTGTTGAGGCCGAGCGTCATAGGCCTGAAGCGCTGTCGAAGGGTGCCTTTGTGCCGCAGGAAGTCCGTGGTGCGGGGCGTGGTGGCCGACAGCCAGCTTGCGGTCCCCACCAGGTCAGTACGTCCCAGATGCAGGTCGCTGACCAGGTCCTGCTTCCAACCAGCATACAGGTCGCGTGCCTGGAAGGTTCCGATCCCGTAGGAGAAAGTGCCCAGTTTACGCCCCTTGATCCCGACAGCGGTGGACGCCAGCAGCTGGTCACCGTCCAGGGGGATGTCCCGCGCGTTCCAGTTCCGCTCGAACTCCACCGCACGGTAACGCTCCACCGGTCTGAACTCGCGGGTGATGGCTTCGGCCTCGCCCATGACCAGCAGCCGCAGGGTGGTGTCCCTGGCGCCGAGGGGGATCTCGTGTTTCAATCGGGTCAACAGGCCGATGCCATTATCATCACCCTGGTCCAGCGAGCTGAAGGTGTTCCGGTCGTCATGGCTGAAGGCGCCTTCCACGGTCAGGCTGGTCCGATCGGTGAGCTGGTGGTCCACCCCTAGGGTGATCACCTGCTGGCTGCGGGGTGCGATCAGCACCCGCACCGGCGCATGATCGCCCTGTTTGATGATCAGTCCGTTCACCGTGTCCGGAGCGACCCATCGGAACACCCTGCCGTTCGGAGTGAACTCCTGCTGCACGTAGTCGCCGTTACCCATGCCCACTTGGGTGAACGTCAGCCGATAGACCGCCAGTTCAGGGACCGTGCTGTTCACGAACACCGAGTCGTAGCCCAGTGAGTCCGTGAGCAGATAGAGCACCTGGTCGTCCGCGTACCCGGTGCTGTCCACACCGCTCACCACGGCATCCAGTGGATCATCCCCGGCCGCGGCCAGCACATCGCGTTCCTCATCCGAGAGCTGCTGCTGCAACGTCTGGTTCTTGTGGTCCTGTTCACTGAACAGGTGGAAGCGCACCGTGCTGCGGCCCATCACCGTGGTGTTGTCCAGCCGCACCAGCGAACGGGCGTAGTTCTTGTCCGAGTATTGGAACTCCACGGTGATCCGGCGGTCCTTGGTGATGAGCCGCCGTGCGGTGAAGGTGACCTCCGCCGTGTTGTAGTCGATCACATAGTCGTTCTCCTGCCCGCGGGTGAGCAGTTGTCCATCAATGTAGACCCGCTCGGTGCCGGACAGCACGATGATGAACGCTTCCCCGTCGTTGCCCCGCAAACGGTAGGGGCCCTGCACCCCTTCGATGCCCTGGACCTGGAACCGCGCGAACTTGCCCTTGCTGATCGCCACGCTCGCCCCCAGGTCGCTGCGAGAGCGGTCAGAGGTCCATAGGTGGGTGTTGTAGTCCAAGCCCTTCGTCTTCTTCAGGTAGGTGAGGAAGTGGCTCGTGGGGCGCTGCAGCACGAAATCACCGGCCACCAGTTCCCATAGGTTGCCCGAGCGCCGGGTGTCCTCCTCGAACAACTTGATGAACACCTGGTCGAAGTCCTGCAGCTCAAGCGTGTTGCCTCCGGCCTGGATGGGGATGTTGTTGTCCGTGATCGAGGCCAGCACCTGGATCTTGTCGCTCAATCGGCCGTTCAGCTCCAGGTTCAAGGTGGAGTTCACCGACAGGTCCTGGTTGTTACCGAAAAGCACCCCACGGGAGATGCTGCCCGAGCGGTTGAGGCCCTGGAGCCCCATCAGGTCGGTGCTTTGGCGCGGAGGCTCGTACCGGAACGGGTCGATGCGCACACTTCCGTCCGGTGACCGCACCCGGAGCGTGTCCTTGTGAAGCCTCACTCCACTGAAGAGAAGGGGCATTACCCGGTAGCGTACCAGCACGGAATCAGCATTGGACCTCAGGGTCATACGGGCCGTGTAAGGGTCGAGGCTGAACTCGGTCAACGCGAGCGGCACGCTGTCGACAAGCACGACCAGGCTCCCCGGCACGATGCTGAGGGTGTCGAGCACCACCGTATCCGTTCGCAATTGCACCCAGCGTTCACGCAGGTTGCTCGTGCCCTGTCCCCGAAGTTCCGCAAGACCCAGGCCCACCAGCATACACACGCAGACCGCCACCCGTGCCCATGCGCGGCCCCTCAGGAGCCGGAGCGCCGGACCAGAGATCGGGTCTGTGGGTGGAACATGGACCATACAGGATGGAAGCCCGAAAATTACCCGGTAATGGCCTCCGCTGTTCGGATCACCGGCCATCACCACCGGGCTGTTGATGGAGGGACCGGCGCCGGGAGGGCACCACACCCAAGGGCAGATAGTTTTGGCCGGATCGATCCGATCGCATGAAGGGTTCGTGGTCAACGTTCGCTCTTGGCCTGATGGTATGGCTCGGCTCATGTTCAGAGCCAGGGACCGCGACGCCCCGTGTGGGTAAGGGAGGGCGATACTACGGAGGCATCTTCAACGCCAACGAGAGCGAACCCCTGCGAAGCCTGTTCCCGCTCACCCTGACCCAGGCCGCCGCCCACCGCATCGCTGCGCAGGTCTATGAGGGGCTCGTTGGCCTGGACCAAGGTGATCTGAGCATCCAGCCCAGATTGGCCGAGTCCTGGACCGTGGATGCCACGGGCACGCAGTATACGTTCGTGATCCGACGTGGAGTCCGCTTCCACGACGATCCCTGCTTTTCGGATGGCCGGGGCCGTGAACTGACCGCCGAGGACGTGGCCTACTGCCTGACCGCAGTGGCCACGCCGGGGGAGTTCAACCAGATGGATTGGTTGCTGCGCGATCATGTGGTGGGTGCGAACGCACACTTCGCCGCCGTGGCCTCTGGGAACCCATCTCCCGGAGTGGAGGGGATCAAGGTCCTGGATGACCATACGTTGCAGGTCTCCCTGGCATCTCCTTGGGCCGGCTTCCTTCAGGTCCTGGCCCATCAAGGGTGTTGGATCTATCCGCCTGAACTGGTCGAGCACCATGGACGCAAGGCGCGCTGGCATCCGGTGGGGACGGGTCCGTTCCGCGTTCGCGACTTCACCCGGGGGTCGATGCTCGTGCTTGAGCGCCATCCGGCTTATTGGGGCACCGATGAGCACGGGAATCGCCTGCCCTTTCTGGATGGGGTGAAGTACACGTTCGTCCCGGACAAGGAGATCGATGCCTTTCTCGATGGTCGCTTGTCCACCGTGTTCGAAATGCCGGTGGGGCGCACCGATCTGTTGGACAGTGCCCAAGCGCTCGGTTTCGTAGTGCAGGCCGTCCCAGGTCTGAGCGTCCAGTTCTACGGGTTCAATGTGCGTCACCCGCTGTTCAAGGATGTGCGCGTGCGACAGGCCTTTTCCCTGGCGATCGATCGTCGGTCGCTGGTGGATAGTGTGTTGTTCGGGCTCGGCGTACCGGCAGACCATGGAGTGGTCCCACCGGGCTTCGAAGGCTATCCGTACGAACGGGTCCCGGAACTGCAGTTCGATCCGGTGAGGGCGCGCGACCTGTTGGCGGAAGCGGGTTTCCCAGCGGGGAAAGGCGCCCCCACGGTCCATCTTCAGGTGAACAACGACGGCTTCGGATATGTCCGTGTGGCCGAGGCGCTGCAGAACATGCTCTGGGAGAACCTGGGTGTGCGCGTGGTCACTTCCGTGCTTCCAGGTGATCAGCACTTCACCACCATCGAGACCGGCCGTGCGGATTTCTGGCGCGAAGGCTGGATCCTGGACCATCCCGATCCAGAGAACGTGCTCGCCTTGTTCCAAGGTGGACTCGTGCCCTTGGATACTGCCGCGCCTTCCTATCTGAACAGCACTCGTTACAGGAACACCGTTTTTGACTCCCTGTTCCACCTTGCCCAGCGCAATACCGGACAGGACCATCTGCGTTTGCTGGCCGAGGCGGAAGCGCAGCTGATGAACGATGCCCATGTGCTCCCGCTCTACCACGAGCGCAGCATCCGACTGCTGCAGCCGTGGGTACGCGACCTGCCGATCAATGGCATGGAATACCGCGACCTTCGTGCGGTCTGGTTCGATCCTGTGGCGCGCTCAGGCCGATAGCGTATCGCGTGTGGCGATCGAGTCCACCACCAACTGTTTGGCCAGCGGCATGAAGGTCTCGATCGGTGGCAGTTCCACGTCCGACTCGAACGCATAGGTCGCCGGCACCGGCCACTCCCTGAACTGTTCGATCAGGCTGCGGCGGACATCCTCGTAGGTGCGGGTGATGCCCAGGGTGAAGGTGCTCACATAACGGGTCTGCAGCATCGCTCCCGTGGATGAGGACCCCGTTCGATGCAGCGGGGGCAGCGTGTAGGCATAGGCCCGTGCCTCCCTTCCCGTGCGCAGCAACAGCCAGCCCTCCTGCAGGCGCAGGGGAAGCACACCGATCGGCCCGAAGCGGATGTGGGACGCGAGCTCATCCCGAAGACCCAATCCTTGGTCCAGCGTACGGTGCAGATAGGGCATGGCGAATTCGATCACCGCGTTCACCGTGGAAAGCACTTCATCCTCCTGCGGCGGCTCCCGGTGCAGTTGGCCCGTGCGGACATCGAAGCCCACCAGCTGGCCTGGATACCGGTCCACGATGGACCTCCGGGCCCTGAGCAGGTCCGTGAGGTCCCTGAGGTGGGAGGCAAGCTCCTCCAGGTGCGGATAGAGCTTGTTCTCCTTGAAACGGGCATGCACGCGTTGCAGATAACCCAGCAGCACGTATTGCTTCAGTTCAAGGTCGATGCTGGAACTGACCAGCCAATCGCGCGATAGACCAGCGTGTGCCATCCTCTGCTCCGATCGTCCTTCCATGGAACGTCTTGTTCAAAAATAATGTTGCGGGCAGGGCTTCTCCGCTGGTGGCGCGGCCACCTTTGGCCCATTAATCACTCAGGCACATGGTCCGGTCGTTCCCTTCGCTATACGCTGTATTGATCCTGGCCCTCGGTATGGTCGCGTGCGTGCCGGCACGCAAGTACGAGGAGGCCGATCAACGCGCCAAGGCCATGCAGGCCGAGGTGGACGCAGCGAATGCCCGTGCCCGCGACGCCGTTGCGGAGATGGAGGACCTGAAGGCGAAGGAGGCCATGAACGCCAAGCGCGTGAACGAGCTCCAGCGGGATACCACCGTCCTCGGGAATTCCCTCCGGCAGATGACCGGGCAGTATGACCGGATCAATGCCCTGAACAATGAGCTGCTGGATAAGTACAACAAGCTGCTCGCGGGCCATGGCAGTGAGAACCGTAAGCTCCTCAGCGACCTGGAAGCTCTCCGACTGGACCTGATGAACCGCGAGGATTCGCTGAACGCCCTGGGTGCCCGGGTGGCGCAGGAACAGGCTGCCTTGGCGGACACCGAAGCGCGTCTGGCCACCCTTCAGGCGGAGCTTGAGGCCAAGGACCAGGCCATGAAGGCCCTGAAGGACCGGGTGAGCGCAGCCTTGACCGGTTTCGAGGGCAAGGGGCTTACCGTTGAACAGCGCAACGGGCGCGTTTATGTGAGCATGGAGAACAAGCTCCTGTTCCCCAGTGGCAGCTATGCGGTGGATGCGAAGGGTCGTGAGCTCATCATCAAGCTGGCCAAGGCCGTGGAGAGCGAGAAGGACCTTAACGTGCTGGTGGAGGGCCACACCGATACGGACAAGGTCCAGTCTGGCGGAACGATGAAGGACAATTGGGACCTGAGCGTGATGCGCGCGACCAGCGTGGTCCGGATCATGCAGGAGAGCAGCCGGATGGACCCGGAGCGCGTCACTGCGGCCGGACGGGGAGAGTACATTCCGGTGGACCCAGCTGATAAGGCCAAGAACCGTCGCATCGAGGTCATCCTTGCACCGGACCTGGAGAAGCTCTACGAGCTGGTGAAATAGGACCTTCCGCTGTGAAGGCGGCGGGGTCGCTCCACCGGGTGCGGTGCCATGCTGGCCAGATCGGCCCACGGTGGATGTTCCTGAATACTCCCGCATGGAGGAGCACAAAGCACCCGCCCCAAGGCACGTGGTCATCATCGGTGGCGGACCCTCCGCCCTCATCGCAGCGGACGTGCTCGCCGATGTGGCCGAGGTGGACCTCTATGAGCGGGGGCACGTCCTAGGTCGGAAGTTCCTGGTCGCCGGTGACGGGGGCCTCAACATCACGAACAGTGCGGAAGGGGATGCCTTCCACAGGCAGTTCACACCGCCGGGCTTCATGGACCGGATGATCGCCGACTGGGGCCCCTCGCACTTGCGCGCCTGGCTCGCCGAGCTGGGAGTGCCCACCTTTGTGGGAAGCAGTGGTCGCGTGTTCCCGGTGAAAGGCATCAAGCCTGCCGAGGTGCTGAAGGCGATCACCCAACGGGTCCGGAACAAAGGGGTGCGCGTGCATCTGCGGCATACGTTCGTCGGCTTCGATGATCAGGTACGCCCCATCGTGGAAGATCAGGGTGTCCGGCGGTCCTTGTCCGCGGATGCCTTCCTGTTCGCCCTGGGCGGAGCTTCCTGGCCCAAGACCGGTTCGGTGGGCGAATGGACCGAGGCCTTCAAGGCCATCGGCGTGCGGACCGTGCCCTTCCGATCCAGCAACTGCGGGGTGGAGCTCCCGATGCCGGAGGGGTTGAGCGTGCACGAGGGCAAACCGCTCAAGAACGTGCGCCTCACCTGCGGCCGAATGTCGGTGCGGGGAGAGGCGACCATCACCCGCCATGGTCTTGAGGGGCAGGCGGTGTATCCCTTGATCCCGGAGGTCCGTCGACAACTGGATGAACGTGGCATGGCCGAGCTGCGGATCGATCTCAAGCCGGATGTTCCGCTCCGGGAAATGGAGCGCCGCCTCAGGGCGGCATCCGCGAAGGACCGAACACATGCCCTGCGCTTGGACCGCCAGTCACTAGCCCTTCTGAAAGGGTTCACGCCACGCGATCGCTTCCTCGATCCCGGCGATCTTGCCACCGATGCCAAGCACCTGCGCGTCCCCGTTGCCGGTCTGCGGCCCTTGGAGGAGGCGATCAGTTCGGTGGGTGGTATTGCCTTGGATGCAGTGGCCATCAACTTCAGTCTGAGGCAGTTCCCGGCGATCTTCGTGGCCGGTGAGATGCTTGATGTGGATGCCCCCACAGGGGGATTCCTCCTGCAGGGGGCGTTCAGCATGGGCCATTGGGCCGCCCAAGGCATGCAGCGATACCTGTCGGGGTCGTCGATCGATCCACCGGGATTTGGTGCCGGTTTGTCGGATCGGCCCTTTTCCCGATGAAACGGGTCGTTCACCGGTCGAGCCGGGATGAGTTCCCGATGAACCTGGAAAAGCCCCCCCTCTCAAGCCTCTGAAAGCCTTGTCTTTCAGGGATTTTAACAATTGCCCCGAGAATCCTTTCGGGCTAATCTTGTGGCATGATCACCTGGCAGATGTTCCGACCTGACGCCAATGAACAACACCGCGCCGAAGGGGTTCCTATGGGGTCATCCATCTTCCGCATGCCTGCACTCCGTCCGTTGCTTCTGAGCACCCTGCTCCTTGCGTTCTCCACGGCAGGGATCTCCCAGACATCTTCGCAGCGCGCGGCCGTGCAGCTGTCGGCCACGGCCCTCGCCTCCCCGGTGGGCATCACGCTCAGCTGGCCCTCCATGTCCAGCACCACCTCCATCACCATCCATCGGAAGACGCGCACCGCCACCAGTTGGACCTCCCTGGCCACTCCTTCGGCCAGTGCCACAAGCTACACGGACAACACGGTCACCGTGGGCCAGGTCTATGAATACCGGGTCACCCGCGTGTCCGGCGGTGTCACTGGTACCGGCTACATCTGCACGGGCATCAACGTGCCGGCTCCTGATTACCGCGGCAAGCTGGTGTTGCTGGTGGACAATACGTTCAGTTCATCGCTCAGTGCAGAGCTGCAGCAGTTGGTGCGTGACCTGCGCGGGGACGGTTGGGCCGTGGTCCGCACCGATCTGGCCCGCACCTCCACGGTCGCCACGGTCAAAAGCACCATCCTTTCCCACTACAACAGCGATCCCGCGAACGTGAAGGCGGTGTTCATCTTCGGCCACCTTGCCGTGCCCTACTCCGGCAACGTGGCACCTGACGGGCACTCCGAACACCAGGGTGCCTGGCCCTGCGACGGGTACTACGGCGAGCTGAACGGTACCTGGACCGATGCCTCCGTGAACATCTCCTCCGCCCAGCGGGCCGAGAACCGGAACGTGCCGGGTGATGGCAAGTTCGACCAGAGCAACTTTCCTTCGGAACTGGAGCTTCAGGTGGGTCGCGTGGACCTGTACGACATGCCCGCCTTCGGCACGAGCGAGACCGAACTGATGCGGGCCTACCTGAACAAGCTCCATGCCTTCAAGATCAAGGCCTTCACCCCCACCGTGCGGGGTGTGGTGTTCGACAACCTGCAATGGGTGGGGAACCCCCTGGCGGGCAGTGGCTGGCGCAACATGGGTCCGCTGGTGGGCCCCTCCAACATCACAGCGGCAAACCAGAACAGCACCGCGTTCCATGCCCTGGTGAACGGCCAGAGCCACTTGTGGACCTATTCCTCCGGCGGTGGTCTCCAGGCCGTGGATGGCGGTGTGCTCACCTATAACGGTGCGGCCAACGTGGGTACCACCCAGAACTACGCGGCCTCATCGCACGGCGGTGTGTTCAACCTGGCCATGGGAAGCTATTTCGGCGACTGGGACAACCGCAACAACTTCCTGCGTGCCCCGCTCGCCAGCGGGCAGGCGTTGACCAGCTGCTGGTCGGGCATCCCGTCGTGGTATTACCACCACATGGGCATCGGGGAGAACATCGGCGCCAGCGTGCTGGCCACGATGAACAACAGCGGCTTGTATACCCCGCTCACTGAAGGTTGGCAGGGCAGCATCGGCCGCTCCCACCTTGCGCTCATGGGCGACCCCACCCTGCGCCTGACCATGGTGGCACCTCCCACCAACCTTACCGTCACCAATGCGGGAGGTGTGGCTTCCTTCGCCTGGACCGCTTCCACCAGCAGCGTGCTGGGCTACTACGTCTATGAATTCAATGCCACCAGCGGGGCGATCACCCGACTGAACAGCACGCCCGTCACGGGCACCACCTGGTCCAGCACCGTCCCCTTCGTGGCAGGCCGCGAGTACATGGTGCGGGCGGTGAGACTGGAGACGGGCTTCAGCGGAAGTTACTTCAACCTTTCGCTCGGTTCGATATCCACGGCACAGGGCACTTCCACGGCGGATTGCACCGGTGTGGTGGGTGGTGCGGCCGTACCGGGTGCGTCCTGCAACGACGGGAACCCCTGCACCACCAATGATGCCTGGAACGCGAGCTGCCAGTGCGTGGGCGTGAGCGCAGCGCCGGCGGCCACCATCACGGCCGGGGGGAGTGCCTCCATCTGCACGGGTGGAAGCGTTGTGCTGAACGCGAACACGGGAACGGGCTTCACCTACGTGTGGCGCAGGAACGGCACCACGATCAGCGGCGCCACCGCGAGCAGCTACACCGCCTCACAGGCGGGGACCTATACGGTGCAGGTCGCGACATCTGCAGGGTGTAGTACCACCTCATCGGGCGTCACCGTTACGGTCAACACCCCACCCTCGGCCACGATCACCGCCAGCGGTGCCACGTCCTTCTGTGCCGGTGGTGCGGTGACGCTCACGGCCAACTCAGGCACCGGCTTCACCTACCAATGGCGCCGTGACGGAACGACGATCAGTGGGGCCACATCCTCCAGCTATATCGCCAATTCTGCCGGCACCTACACGGTCTTGATCACGGCAAATGGCTGCTCCACCACATCATCGGGCACCGCGGTGACACTCATCGGTGCACCATCGGCCACCATCACGCCCACCTCCAGCACGTCCATCTGCAGCGGTGGCACTGTGGTGTTGAACGCCAACACCGGCACTGGTTACACCTACGTGTGGCGCCGCAACGGCACCACCATCTCCGGGGCCACCTCCTCCAGCTATTCGGCGACCACGGCCGGCTCCTACACGGTGGCGATCACCGCCAATGCCTGTACCACCACATCATCGGCTGTTTCGGTCACCGTGGGGACCGCCCCATCCGCGACCATCACGGCCGGAGGAAGTACCTCCTTCTGCTCGGGCGGTTCGGTGACGCTGTCGGCGAACACGGGTACGGGGCTCACGTATAGCTGGCGGCGCAACGGTACCGCCATCACGGGCGCCACTTCTTCCGGCTATACGGCCACCCAGGCGGGTACCTATACCGTGGTGGTCACCTCCGGCGGCTGTTCCACCACCTCCACAGGCACCACCGTCGCAGTGAGCGAGGCACCTGCCGCATCCATCACGGCAGCGGGCGCCACGGCCTTCTGCACCGGCGGCAGCGTCGTGCTCAATGCCGCCACGGGCACGGGATACACCTACAGTTGGCGCCGGAACGGCACGGCCATTTCAGGTGCCACTGCATCGAGCTACACGGCCAACCAGGCAGGGAGCTACACGGTGGTGGTCACGGCGGCCGGTTGCACCGCAACTTCGCCGGCTGTCACAGTGTCCGTGGGCACGCCACCCACGGCGTCGATATCCGCGTCCAGTTCCACCACCATCTGTGAAGGCGGAAGTGTCACCCTCAATGCGAACTCGGGCACTGGCTTCACCTACCAATGGCGTCGCAATGGTTCCACCATCACCGGGGCCACGTCCAGCTCCTACGTGGCGACCCTGTCCGGCACCTACACGGTGGTGGTCACTTCCAGTGGCTGTTCCACCACCTCGACCGGTCGCATCGTTACCGTGAACCCGCCTCCCACGGTCAGCTGCAGCGTGTCCGGGTCCACCATCACGACCACGGTGAGCGGAGGCACCTCCCCCTACACCTACAGCTGGAGCGCCGGTGGAACGTCGAACAGCTTCACCGCTGCCAGCAGCGGCACCTACACGGTGACCGTGACCGGGGCCAACGGCTGCTCCACGACCTGCACCTCCACGGTGACCATCGCCAGCGCAGGCGCCTGCACGGGCATCCGCACCGAAGCGCAGGGGACCTGGGGCGCCACCGCCACCAGCAACAACCCGGCGGCCTACATGACCACCCGCTTCGCTGCGGCCTTCCCGGCTCCGAACTACCTCACGCTGGGATGCGGTACGCGCCTGCTGCGCTTCACCACGCCCGCTGCGGTGATCGCCAGCTTGCCCACCTACGGCACACCGGCCGTGCTGGCGAGCGGGACCATCACCAACCCGGGAACCTCCGTCGCCAACACCATGGTGGGACAGCTCACCGCCTTGAAGCTCAATGTGCGCTTCGATGAGCTTGATGCGGCCTTCATGCCGTCCAACGTGCTCCTGCGCGACATGGTGATCACTTCCGGTCCGTTCGCAGGTTGGACGGTGCAGCAGCTGATCACGGCGGCGGACCAGGCCATTGGCGGTTGCAGCACGGCCTACAGCCTCAGCCAGCTGAGCACGGCATTGGCCAACGTGAACAACGGGTACGATGGCGGCGTGGCGAACTCAGGCTTCCTCACGTGCCCCGGCAGTGGCATGGACCAGGAGGGCCTTTCCGCCGAGCCGGGTGACACCAAATTGCTCGACCTGCCAGGTATTGAGGTGTTGGCGATGCCGAACCCCTTCTCCATCACCACCGAACTGCTGCTCACGGGTAACCTGGGTGATGCAACCACCACCATCGAGGTCTACTCGGCCACCGGCCAGCGGGTCGCCGTGCTCTTCAGCGGTGTGCTCGATGCGGCCGAGGAGCATCGCTTCCGTTGGGATGCGACGGGTCAGGCGCAAGGCATGTACCTGTACCGGGTGACCAGCGGCGATCAGGTGTTGACCGGCCGTTTGCTGTTGCAGTAGCAACATCCTTGCAGGGGTCATCAGCGGGGGCGGTCTTCGAAGGGTCGCCCCCGCTCATGTACCCCGATCCCTTCAACGAACGCCCGTTGCAGGAACGCATGCTCCTCGTGAAGGAGGCGGCGGAATGGCTGTGCACCAACGAATGCAGGTTGAACTTGGAGCACATGCACATAGTCTACTGGCTGCATGGGCTCGTGGTCGAGGTGCACCTGGAGTCCCAGGGTCTGTTGGTACAGGAAGTGCGTGCGCTCCGCTATTCCGATGAGGAGATGGAGCGGCTTCTGTGGAGCATCTGGCTCGGCGACCTGCGGATGTTCACCCAGCAAGGGGAAGCCCCCTTCTGAGGCTGCCCGGCCGACCGGTTGGTATCACCCGAACAGGTGCGAGAGCACTTCGTTCACCTGCCCTACCTGCACCAGCTCGATGCCCTTCACCGGACCGATGCCCTTGGTGCCCTTGGGCACGAACACGCGGGCGAAGCCAAGTTTCTGCGCCTCGGCGATGCGCTGTTCGGTGCGCGTCACGGGGCGGATCTCGCCGGTGAGGCCCACCTCACCACAGAACGCGGTGTCCATGGGGATGGCGATATCGGCGTTGCTGCTGAGCACGGCGCACACCACGGCCAGGTCGATCGCGGGTTCCTCCACGCGGAAGCCGCCGGCGAGGTTGAGGAACACGTCCTTCTGCCCCAGCCTGAAGCCGCAGCGCTTCTCGAGCACGGCCAACAGCATGTTCAGGCGGCGCAGGTCGAAGCCGGTGGCGCTGCGCTGCGGCGTGCCGTACACCGCGCTGCTCACCAGGGACTGCACCTCGATCAGCAGGGGACGTTGTCCTTCGAGGGTGGCGCTCACCGCCACGCCGCTGGGGCGTTCACGCCGGTCGCCGAGCAGCACCTGGCTGGGGTCCTCCACCGCGGCGAGGCCCGTGCCGTGCATCTCGTAGATGCCGAGCTCGTTGGTGCTACCGAAGCGGTTCTTCAAGGGTCGCAGCAGGCGGTAGGCGTGGTCGCGGTCGCCCTCGAACTGAAGCACGCAGTCCACCATGTGCTCCAGCACCTTCGGACCGGCGATGAAGCCGTCCTTGGTGATGTGGCCGATGAGCACGAAGGGTACATCGGTGGCCTTGGCGAAGCGCATGATCTCGGCGGTGCACTCACGCACCTGCCCCACGCTGCCCGGGCTCGCATCGAGCGTGGCGGTGTGGAGCGTCTGCACGCTGTCGATCACCACGAGCCCCGGTTCCAGCGCCTCGATATGCTTGAAGATGTTCTGCGTGTTGGTCTCGGTGAGCACGTAGCAGCCGCTTCCTGCTCCTGCTCCTGCTTCCTGTTGCAACCGCTCCGCCCGCATCTTCACCTGATGCTCGCTCTCCTCCCCGGAGACGTAGAGCGTCCTCAGGTGCGGATTGCGCAGTGCCGTTTGCAGCAGCAGGGTGCTCTTGCCGATGCCCGGTTCGCCACCGATGAGCGTGATGCTGCCGGGCACGAGGCCCCCGCCGAGCACGCGTGCCAGTTCACCATCGCTGAGCGGGATGCGTGGACCATCCTGTGCAGGGATGTCGCCAATGGCCACCGGTTTCGGGTTGCGCGCCTTCACGCTCGCAGGTGTGCCGCGCTTCTCTTCCACGCGGTCGCGCACCTCCTCCACCAGCGTGTTCCATTGCTTGCAGCTCGGACATTGCCCGAGCCATTGCGGAAACGCCGAGCCGCAGCTCTGGCAGACGAATTGGGACCTGACCTTAGCGGCCATGGCGGATCTTCTCGACCAGACCGGTGGTGGAGAAGCCGTCCACGAGCTTCAGGCTGTGCACGCTGCCGCCGCGGGATTTCACCAGGTCGGCGCCCACGATCTTGTCCTCCGGCCAGTCGCCGCCTTTCACAAGTACGTCAGGGCCAATGGCCTGGATCAGCTCCAGCGGGGTGTCCTGGTCGAAGATCACCACGGCGTCCACCAGGCGCAGGGCGGCCAGCACCTTGGCACGGCTCAGCTCGTCGTTCAGCGGACGTTCGGGCCCCTTGTTCTGCCGCTTCACGCTCGCATCACTATTCAGGCCGATCACCAGGCGATCGCCCAGTGCAGCGGCCTCCTGCAGGTATTCCACATGCCCGCGGTGAAGGATGTCGAAGCAACCGTTGGTGAACACGATGCGGTCGCCCTTCATGCGCCAGATGTTGCACAAGCGCTGGACGCTCACCAGGTCCAGAATGCGTTTGTCGGTGGGGGCCACGAGCGTGCCTGTGGTCATGTGGTCGTTGGTTTGCCTTTGCGGGTGATCAAAAGTAGCGAGATGCCGCCGAGGCCGATGAGCAGCACCGATTGGGCCACCCACAGCAGCCAGCCCATGGCCAGTGCGTCGGGACGGATGAGCCCACCTCCCTCCGGAGCACCCATGTACACGCCCACGATCAACGCGACAAAGGCGGGGTAGGCACCGATGCCGCCCTGCACGAGCACGATGCCCACCGAGCCGGCCACGAAGCCGGCCATGATGCCGGCCATGGGCACTTCAGCCGTGCTGGGCAGGGCGAAGAAGCCCACCCAGAACATGGCCACGTACAACGTCCAGATCAACACCGTGTGGAACAGGAAGGCGGCCGGCGACTTGGTGCGGAACACCGAGCTCAGCCCGGTGATGAAGCCACGCAGGGCCTCCTTCACACGCGCCTGCAAGGCGGGGCGGGTGAGGTAAAGCCACACACCGAAAGCGCCGCCGATGACCAAGGCCGCAAGGAGGAACCACATCCACGGCAGGCCGGACTCTGCTGGTTCTGCCGCGGTGGGCTGTCCGGCCCGGAACAGGGCGATCCGTTCCTTGAACAGGTCAAGTTTGTCCAACTGGAGCAGGAGGGTCATGCCCGCGATGCCGAGCAACATGATCATGTCCACCGCGCGCTCGGCCATGATCGTACCGAACCCCTTCTCGAAGGGCACGCGCTCCTTGCGGTCCAGCATCACGGCACGTGTGGCCTCGCCGGCCCGGGGCAGCAGCATGTTCATGAAGTAGCCGGTCATGGTCGCGTGGTAGGCGTTCCAGAAACCGGTCGTATAGCCCATGGGTTGCAGCAGGTAGCGCCAGCGCCAGGCACGGCTCAGGTGACTGCCCCAGCCCAGCACCATGCTCAGCACCAGCCAGCCCCAGTTGGCCTGCCCGAAGGCGGCAAAGAGCTCCGCCCGCTGGCCTTCGTCCAGCTGGGCATAGAAGTAGTACACGAGCCAGAGGCCCAGCGCAAGCGGCACCAGCACCTTGAGCGCGCCGATGACCGCCTTTCCCATGGGCTCAGGCCTTGAGCTTGTTGGTGCGCTCGTCGGGGAAGACGATGGTGGGGCGGAACGCGCGCGCCTCCTCCAGGCTCATCCGGGCATAGGCCACCACGATCACGATGTCGCCCACGGAGGCCTTGTGGGCGGCAGGGCCGTTCAGGCAGATGCGGCCGGTGCCGCGCTCGCCTTTGATCACGTAGGTTTCCAGCCGTTCGCCGTTGTTCACGTTCAGGACCTGCACCTTCTCGCCTTCCACGAAGCCCACCGCATCGATGAGGTCCTCGTCGATGGTGATGCTTCCGATGTAGTTCAGGTCCGCTTCGGTGATGCTCACCCGATGGAGCTTGGCGCGGAGCACTTCAATGGTCATCCTGTCGGCCGATCGGCTGGGTTGCCGTTCCGGGGGCGCGAAGGTACGGGTCCTAACGGTCCCGGTCCGCCCGCCGAGGTAGCGTGAGGTTGTCGATGAGGCGCACGGGCCCCACCTGCGCGGCGACCAAGGCCACGGCATCGCCCTGTGCCGGCCAATCCGTCAAGGGTTTGAGGTCGTCCGACCCCGCTATGCCGAAATGGTCGAGCGCCACGCCGGGCTCCTCGCCGATCACGGTGGTGGCGGCATCCACCACGGCCTGCACCGGCTGATGAAAGGCCAGTTCGGCCGCCTTGCGCAGTGCGCGGTGCAGCACCGCCGCCGAGCGGCGTTCGGCGGGTGAAAGCCGCTGGTTGCGGGAGCTC